>JAEEGI010023395.1_pt1 | contig 12133 bp, 11 predicted proteins | sample 8958751 | NCBI WGS metagenome assembly JAEEGI01 (sample SAMN16246545, study PRJNA631951) | gut metagenome | biome: gut microbiome; feature: rumen; material: KS-attached | host: Bos | place: Iran: Karaj | collected 2018-10 | reverse complement strand
TGCTTTTAACTTCATGTCTAACCTCTAACCACTTTTTATTCTGCTAACAGTGCATCTACCTTCACTGCCAGTTCATCCATAGCTTCCTGTGCAGTCTTCTCACCATTTACAACGCTTGTCACTGCCTCAGCCAATTCGCTATCGATTTCAGACCAGCATGCAACCGTTGGACGGGACTTTGCAGTCTGCAACTGCTCAATGTATGGTGCAAAATCTGCGTTCTTTACCGTATCGCTTTCCAAAGCTTCCTTATTGCATGGAATCTGACCACACTTTGCCATCTCTTCCTGTGCAAACTCGCTAGTCATAAACTTCATGAACTTCCAAGCAGCGTCCTTATTCGCAGTGTTGAACATAGAGATGTCTTCACCACCAAGAACAGAGATAGAACCACCCTTGCCTGCCGGTACTGCAGCAGTCTCATACTCAAAATCCGGATATGCGCCTGCCAACTCAGCAACCTTCCATGGTCCTTCAAGAAGCATTGCGTATCTTCCGGTTCCAAAGCCGTCGGTCATTGGAATATCGCCGCTATTCCATCCGGTAATTGCATTCTGCTGATACAAATCTGCAAACATCTGAATTGCTGCTACTGTTTCCGGGCTGTTGATGTAACCGCTTGCCTTGGTCTGATCTTCATTGGTAAGGCTTCCACCCATGCTCCAGATAAATGGGCACAGATTCCATCCGGACAATGCCGGTTCATCATAGCCCCAAACCTGCTGCCCATCTGCATTCTTACCGGCAAGCTTCTTACAAGCATCCGCAAATTCATCCATAGTCTTAGGAGCTTCAATACCTGCTGCCTTTAATGCTTCTACGTTGTAATACAAGATTTTTGTATTAGTATTCAATGCCAATCCGTAGTTCTTACCATCGATTTCCGCTGTTGTCATAGCGCTCTCAAGAAGTCCTGCAGAAACATCGGAGAAATCTGCCATCTCATCATTCAATGGAACTAAGATTCCCATTTTCTCAAACTCCGGTACCCACGCACTATCCAAACGTGCTACATCCGGAAGTGTATTGGACTGAGCGCTGATTAAAATCTTTTCATGCAAATCCGCCCACTCATGGGATACCGCATTGACATGAATTCCAGGGTTCTCTTCTTCGAACTTTGGAATTAAAACATTCATCAATGTTTCATTTTCAGCGGATTGTGCGCTATAATGATGCCAGAAGTTAATGGTTACATCCTCGGATGAGCCACTTGCTTCGGTTGAACTGCTGTTATTTGCAGTTGTTTCCGGTGATTGACCGCAGCCTGCGAAAGCCGTCAAACTAAGCATCGCTGCGAGTACAATTGCCGACATTTTTCTCTTCTTCATTTTTACATCCTCCTCAAAATCTTTGTTTCGTATGCCCCCATAGTCAGTTTTATTTGTCCATGGTATGAATAGATATCTCCATTACATCCACAGGTGTGATTCCAAGGTTCTGCTGCATACGTTTTTTCTGTCTCAAGTTCCAAGTAATCTTTTTCTGTTAAAACAGGTATTGTCATTGTCTGTTCCTTATCCCCGGAATTCACAATTACAACTATCTCGTCCTTCTCATCCCAACGAATGAATCCTAATACCCTCCCTTCATTTTCATTGACAAGTAGTTTTCCTGTTTTAATACATGCGTAACTGTTTCGAATCTTTCCAAGCTTTTGATAATAGTCCAAAAGGCTTCTGTTCCATCGGTTTTCATCCCATTCCATACACCTGCGACAATCCGGATCATTGTCTCCGGTTAATCCAATCTCATCGCCATAGTACACGGCGGGAGCTCCCGGAAACATCATCTGAATTGCTACGGCATTTTTCATCTTTGATATATCTTCTCCACAGCGGAAGAGGGTTCGCTCTGTATCATGAGAATCCAAAACCAGATACATAGCCTGATTCATTTCCTCCGGATAATTGGAAAGCATCGTCTGCATTCGGTTGGCGTATTCCTCGGCATCAATTGTTGTATCTGCAACAAACTCAAGCGTCGCGTCTCGGAATACATAGTTCATAATGCTATCCATACGAGATCCGTTCATCAAAGAAAAACCATTGCCCCAGGTCTCGCCCAAAAGCAATGCATCTGTATGCTTCTGTTTCAAACGCACTCTTGCTTCATTCCAAACTTCCGGATCCACTTCATCCGCCACATCCAGGCGCCATCCATCAATTCCAAACTCATCCATCCAGTATTCCATAACAGATATGATGTACTCTCGAACCTCCGGCGTACCACTTCGCAGTTTCGGCATATGCTTATAGGCACCTACGCATTCATAATTCTTGTGAGAAATCTCAACCGGAAATTTCGTGATGTAATACCAATCCAAATACTTGGATTTTTCCTGCTTCTCCAGGATGTCCTTAAATGCGAAAAAGTCCGTCCCGGTGTGATTAAAAACACCATCCAGCACAATACGAATACCGTACTTATGAGCCGTCTCAACCAATGTTCGGAAATCCTCCTTCGTGCCAAACTGTGGATCGATCTCCTTGTAATCGATGGTCGCGTACTTATGATTAAATTTTGCTGTAAAAATGGGATTCAAATAGATGCATCCAACACCTAAACTCTTTATATGGTTCATGTGGTCGGTAATGCCTCGAAGTGTTCCCCCCATGTAATTATCTCTTGTAGGAAGCGTCCCCCACGGTTCTATCTGTTCCGGTCCCGCATCATCTGTTTTTGCAAACCGTTCCGGAAAAATCTGGTAAAATATTTGTCCTTTTGCCCAATCCGGGATCTGCAGAACGTCGGTATCATTAGCATATAAGTATTCATAAAATCCAGTCGTTGGAACCTCTTCATATATGCCTGTTGCCGTTACGTACTTTTCTTCACCGTCTATTCCCTTTATTCGGAAATAGTATTTCTGATATCTTGCCACCTGTGAAAGTTCAATATGTGATTTGTAGTAATCGAATAACCCATCACGATATTGAATCTGCATTTGGGAAGCAAAAACCTTTTCCTTATGATCTCTGGAAAAGTAGTACAATGTACATTCTCTTGTCTCTTCTCTAGCCACACGAAGCGAAATTACCAAATGTTTTCGCGAGTTAATATATATGTCAGGGAATGTCCCCGTGTGGCGTATGCCTTGTAGTATCATTTAACCTTCCTTTCTTGTAGATGTTCTTTCAATCAGACTTGTTGGAATGATTCCATAGTCCTCTTTGATTTCTTTCTTCTGAATCATGTCAATCAACCGCTTCGTTGCTTCAATACCAAGGGAATAAGTATCAACATCCACAACGGACAACGGCGGCTCCATGTATTCTGCCAATGGATAGTTATCGAAGGTCACCATTCCGATTTCCTGGGGAACCGAATATCCCAGCCTTTTGATTTCCTTACCAATCAAATAAGCCATTTCATTATTCGAACAAATTGCTGCATCCATCTTGTTCTTTAGAAGCTTCTTTAGCGTCGCAGACAAATCATCGCGATGCTCTGCCATATGTATCACAACCTGTTGTTCTTCCTCTACCGATTCCGCATATCCCAAGGCACGTTCACTGTCGAATACAGTTGCCTCATTCTCAATAAAAAGTACAGGCTTCTTGTAGCCGCGCTTTTTTAGGTGTTCGACGGCCTGACGGCTTCCACCACGGTTATCAATATCTACCCAAAAGAACGAAGCCTTCTTTTTCTTCGGCTTGCCAAGCAATATACACGGGAAGTCGTTCGCTTTCAGCAGTTGTTCCAACTCCCGGTTCATGCAATTCGGCGGAATAATCAAACCGTCCACTTTTTTCTCATATACCAATTGACTTGCAGAGATGCCCACATTCTTGTTACCGTTTGCAATCAAGAGATTGAATCCGGCTTCTTGGGCCTGCTTCTCAATCGCAAACACACTCCGGTTAAAGAAACTATTTGCGAAGCTCTTCTCGTTATCTGCGTCTATTACCAATGCTATTGTTCGGGTTAATCCGGTTGCAAAGCTTCTTGCCATGCTATTCGGATGGTAATTCAACTCCTCCATCACAGCTCGGATTTTCTGTGAGGTTTCCTCCGAGATTGTTGCGGTACCGTTAATAACCCGCGATACTGTCGACGGTGAAACTCCTACTTTTTTTGCTATATCCTTGATTGTGTATCCCATGTATCCTCCGTGCAACCGTTTGCACAATGTTGTAAATAAAATGGCTGCACTTTCATGCAACCGTTTGCATAGCTTTACTTTATTCTTTTTCCAAAGCGCTGTCAATTCAGTTTTCCGAAATAATTCTTTTTTGTGAAAATGTAAAAAAAATAAATTCACATCTTTATCTATTTTTACTGACCTGTCTCATACACAAAAAAGGCGCCCCACTTGGGAGCGCCTTCTAAAATTCTTATGTAATTACATCCGCTCTGCCATCCACTGGTAGATATCGGAATATACCGTCTCACGGTCCAATTCGTTCAGGATTTCATGACGGTCGTCCTTATATAGCTTCATGGAAACATCCTTGATGCCGGCCTCAATGAACTTGTTGCAAGCAAGCTTCACGCCCTCGCCAAGTCCGCCAACCGGATCGTCCTCACCGGAAACGAAGAGGATTGGCATCTCCTTGCGCATCTTCGCAATGTTCTCCATTTTGTTATCGTAAGCAGTTGCCTCCAATAACACACGATATCCGTTCAAGGAAAAAGCGAAGGTATCCTTCGGGTCGTTATAATACTTGGTTACGCTCTCGATGTTCTTGGACAGCCAGGAATTCTCCTTGTTCTCGCCGGTTACATCGAATTTCTTGTAATTCGCATCGAACATCAAACCTGCAACGAACTTGCTCTTATAGTCCCAGCCGCGGAACAAAGCAATCAGCTTGCACACTGCAGAGCCTGCCTTGATTGCACCGTCATCCACGGTACCGGTACCCATAATCACCGCACCATTCACGCCTTCCAACTGGTCTGCCTTCACGCTTAAGAACTTACGCAGGAGGTAAGAGCCCATGGAATGTCCTAAGATAAAGAACGGCTTGTCCGGATACTGTCCACGAATAATGCGATAGTTGGTAAACATATCCTCTACCAAGGTATCGCTTGGGGTATCGGTATGCATAATGCCCCAGTCTGCAGAGCTTCGCACAGAATCTCCATGGCCGATGTGATCATGTCCCATCACCACGAAACCACGCTTGGTCAAATACTCTGCAAATTCCGCATAGCGCTCAATGTACTCAATCATTCCGTGATTCAACTGAATCACTGCCTTCACTTCACCGTCGTCCGGAGTCCACTTAACTCCGTGTATTGTAGTCTTCTCTGTATCGCTGGATTGAAATGTATAATTCTCAGTAATCATGAAAGACCCCCTCTCCAATCTGTATTATACTGCATCTTAGTTAAAACCGTAAATCTTCTGTGCAATCTTGTAACCGCCGGATACAATACCGCGGCCAATCTTGCCCGGAAGATGCACTGCTGCACCGATAAAACGGCTGCGTAACAGATAGTACAACTTGGAATCTTTTTCCTTCATATAATCCCACAGATCATCCATCTTCTTCAGATTCTCCGGATCCTTGGAACGAATAGCAAGTACGGAAGAAATTGCCGTAATAATCTCTAAGTAATTGCGCATGTACTGCTTCACATGGCCATCGGAAAACTCCGTGGAAGTAAACTTATCAATCATCAGACGGTTCACCCGCAACTGCTGGTCGATACGCTTAATCATAATCTGCTCATTGACGGACTGGTCCTCGCGGCCAATGTAATACAGATAGAAATTCACATCCAAATAGTAAATGGTCTCTACGTGTGGCAACGGATTGAACACAAACAAGTTGTCCACATAGAAGGTGTGCTTCGGAAGCTCTAATCCACAATCACGCAGAAGCTGTGTGCGATAAATCACGGAATGCATCAGGATATACTTGCCCATCGGCATCTTCCGTAAATCTTCCCAATGAAGCACCTTATTCGGCTCAATATACTTGCGGTACTGCATCACCTTCTTGTGCTTGGCGCCCTGCTTGTCATAGATGAAATTGCTTACCAAAAGGTCCAATGTACCATGGGCATTGCCGGCTTCATCCGTCTCGATGAACTCCTTCAACTTGGCAAGAATCTGGCGGAGTGCGTCTGCATCCACCTTGTCATCACTGTCTACGACTTTATAAAAAACACCGGTTGCGTTACGGATACCAGCGTTCACTGCCTCTCCGTGTCCACCGTTCTCCTGGTGGATTGCCCGGACAATGGTCGGATACTTCGCTGCATATTCATCTGCAATCTTGGCGGTGTTATCCTTAGAGCCGTCATCGACTACAAGAATCTCTACGTCTTCTCCGCCAACCAATAAGGATTCGATACAATTCGCCATATAATCCTGGGAATTGTAGCTAGGAATCGCAATACTTAAAACTTTCATTTTTACTCCCATCTAACCTTGGTCTTACGTTGCCAAAACAACATACATAACCATATTACACTATTTGAGGAAAAAAATCATTGGTAATGTGTAATCATCACCTGAAGGCTCTCCACATCCCGAAAAACATTGACAGACGGATAGTAGGTAATCATGATGCGATCATGGGTGGATAGAAATTCATCCAGCTCCTTCCCGTCGCCAAAATACAAGCCTTCCATAGGGCATCCGGATTCCGTTACCAGGCGCAATTTCCGATACTGCTTCTCCTTGCCGATGGAAAAGACCCGTTCCACCCGCAGATTCTTATCCGCAAAGCACGGCTTCTCGTTGGCATTACCGAAGGGTTCCAATGCATCCAGCTGATTCACCAGATTCTTGGAAATATAGGATAGAGGCATGGGTACATCGATATGAATCTTCGGAGTCAAAACTTCCTCCGTCAGATTCGCTCTGGCATTCATCTCGCGGCGGAAGTCTGCTACGTTCTCCCGTTCCATGGACAGTCCTGCAGCCATAGGATGACCGCCGTAGTACTTCAAGTACTTGCTGCACTCTTCCATCTTCTCGTTCATGATATAGCCTTCGATGGAACGACCGCTACCCTTGACGCATTCCGCTCCGTCGGAGAGTACGAAGGTCGGTCGGTAAAAGCGTTCCTTCAGCCGTCCGGCCACAATGCCGTTCAGGCTCTCATGCAAGTCCGGCACATAAACCACCAAAACGCTGTCTTCTTCCAGATGCTCCTCTTCGATGACTGCAAGGGCCATCTCCACGCCGCGTTCCGTCATGGTCTTGCGCTCTTCATTGAGATGTATCAGTTCATCCGCTCTTCGAATGGCCTGCTGCGGATCCGTCTCCTGTAACAGTTCCATTGCCAACGTTGCCGTATCCAATCGGCCGGTGGCGTTGAAGCAAGGTCCCAGCACAAATCCCAGATGGTAGGCCGAGAGCTTCGTACGGTCAATGCCGCTTCGCTCCATTAAGGCATGCAGGCCGATGTTCTTGGTGTGGGCCATTTTCTCTAAGCCCAGCTTCACAATGGTGCGGTTCTCATCCAACAGGGGCATAATATCTCCCACCGTGGCAAACGCCGCCTCTTCCCAGAAGACCTCCGCCTCCCGCTTCGGGATGCCGCAGCGCTCATAGAGACCCATAATCACCTTCCAGGCAACCACCGCGCCGCAAATCTCCTTGTAAGGATAGGTGCAATCCTGTCGATGGGGATTCACCACTGCAAGGGCCGGAGGCATGATGTAGGTGCGCTTGCCATCCGTCTCTTCATAATGGAGCTGGTGGTGGTCGGTAATCACCACATCGATGCCGAGACGCTTGGCTTCTTCCATGGCAGGAAAAGCAGAGATGCCATTGTCACAGGTCACCACCAGAGCAATTCCGTCCTCTGCCGCCTGGGCCATCATCTGGGGATTCACACCGTATCCGTCCTCGATACGATGGGGAATGGCATAGTCTACCGCTCCGCCGCAGCGCTTGATGCCTTCCGTCAAAATATAGGTGGAACAGATTCCGTCAATATCATAATCTCCCACTACACGAATCCGCTTGCCGGCATCAATTGCTGTAGCGATAATATCTGCCGCTTCCGGCAAATCCTTCATGGTTCCTTCATCATGCAATTGTTCCTTGGTTGGATGCAGATAGCCTTCCATATCCTCCGGCTCCACACCACGATTCACCATGATGCGGGCGATAACCGGATCAATGCCGAAACGCTCTGCAAGGGCGTTGAAGTCTGCCCGTTTGGTTCGTACCATCCATTTTTCCATATTTATAATTCTGTTGGAAATCCAACATTCCTTTCTATTGCAACGGTAAGGTGCATCGCTTATTCTTCGTGTACTTTTTACAACAGGTACAGTATAACACACCCGCCTGTCCGATTCTTCGTACTCCGATGCCCATTTTCCCGCTAAAAATGAATGAATTTTCTAATATTTCTATTGTTATAGCCTTAATAAAGTGATAATATATTTGTAACAATTAATTTGTGTAAGCGATGCTTATACATACGTTAGGAGGATTTTTACATGAATAAAACAGAATTGATTGATGCAGTAGCTAAGAGTGCAGGATTATCCAAGAAGGATGCAACCAATGCTGTAAACGCATTGACCGAGACCATCACCAAGACCTTAAAGAAAAAAGATAAGGTTCAGTTGGTTGGATTTGGAACATTTGAAGTTGGCAAGCGTGCAGCTCGTACCGGACGTAATCCACAGACCGGCGCAGAGATCAAGATTAAGGCAGCTAAGGTTCCGAAGTTCAAACCTGGAAAGGCTTTGAAGGACGCTGTAAATAAAAAGAAATAATCAGGTCTTTTAGGAGAGTATATTTTTAGGGGTTAAAAGAAGCATTCCACAAACGGAATGCTTCTTTTTTTCTCTTATTTTGCTTTGTCAAACTCCTCTAAGAGCTCATACAAGAGTTCATAGAGCTGGCCGGATTTATCCTTGCCAAGGCAGATGCACTTGCTCATCTCTGCAGGTACATTCAAGGCCTCTTCCTTCAGGGCTTCCCCTTCCGGTGTAATACTAATGATCAGGTTACGCTCATCCTCCTTAGAGCGATGACGCTTAATGTAACCTTTGCTCTCCAACTTCTTCAACAGCGGAGTCAGTGTACCGGAATCCAAGAACAGATTCTTGCCGATTTCCTTCACGTTCATCTCCTTCTTCTCCCAGAGAACCATCATCGTGATGTACTGGGTGTAAGTCAGATCCAGCGCGTCCAAGAACGGCTTATAATGGCGTACCACTTCCTTCGCACATGCATAAAGTGGAAAGCACAGCTGGTTTTCTAACTTCAGGCAATCGTAACGTTTCTCCTTATCCCCCGCTGTTTTAACTTCTTTTTCCATGGTTGATATACTCCTACTACGTATTATTCAGGTATACATCTAAAATTATTTATACTCCCGCATATACCTCATTACTATTATATTGTATGCAATTCTTTTGAAAAATCAAGTGCTTTTTTCACAGTTTCCTTGGATTTCTTTGTTTTTTTTCGTATATCTTACAAATTGCCAAGGTCTGTTTTTCCTAGTATTCTATTGATGTAAAAGAATGGAGTATCGTATGAAATATGTAAAACAGTTTTTAATTATTATCAGCATCTCCTTCCTGGGCGAAGTGATTCACCACTTTATTCCGCTGCCGATTCCGGCCAGCATTTACGGAATGGTGCTTCTTTTTGTCCTGTTGGAAGTAGGCGTAATTCGTCCGGAGCATATCCGCGAGACCTGTAATTTTCTCATCCAGGCCATGCCGATTATGTTCATTCCACCGGGTGTCGGCCTTCTGGAAAAATGGGGCTACATCGATGACATCTGGCTTCCTTTGATTGTTGCCTTGGCGGTTTCTACCGTTATTGTTATGGCAATCTCCGGCTGGGTAACCCAGTTCGTGAACCGTCGTTTCGGCGCCGGCAAGAAGGAGGAGGAAGCGTAATGAGTATTTTTACCGAGTCTATGTTTTTCGGAGTCAGCATCACCCTCTTTACCTACTTCATCGGTGTTTGGGTAAAAAGCAAGTTGAAGCTTGCCATTTTTAATCCGCTGCTGATTTCCATTATTTTGATTATTCTCTTCCTGGCAGGAAGCGGAATTCCTTACGAGAACTACAGTGAAGGTGCGGACATCATCTCCTACATGATTACTCCGGCCACCGTGTGCCTTGCCCTTCCCATGTATGACCAGATGGAGGCATTAAAAAAGAACGCTGCCGGCGTGGTCTGTGGCATCCTCTCCGGTTGCCTCACCAGCGCCCTGTGCATCTTGGGTTGCACCTTAGCGTTCCATTTTAATCATCAGATTTATATCACCCTACTTCCGAAGTCCATTACCACGGCCATCGGCATCAGCCTCTCCGAAGAGATGGGCGGCATCGCCACCGTAACGGTGCTTTCCATTATCATTACCGGAATCTTCGGCAACATGATTGCAGAGAGCTTCTTGAAGCTGATTCGTGTTACGGATCCGGTCGCTAAGGGAATCGCCATCGGAACTTCCGCCCACGTCATGGGTACCGCCAAGGCCATGGAGCTTGGCGAAACAGAAGGAGCTATGAGTTCCCTCTCCATTGCCGTTGCCGGTGTGGTAACGGTTGTGGTTGCACCGCTTTTTGCAATGATTGGATAAGTATCGTTTTTTAATTATTCTTTTTACCGTTCTCTCCCTCCGGTTTTGCAGGAGGTTCGTTGCCGTCACCACTTGGGCCGTTTCCATCCGGCTTCTGGCCGTCCGGAGCTTGCCCATCTGGTGCTTGGCCATCCTCAGGCATGCCCTGTCCCTGTGTTCCACCGCTTGTTGCGGTAAACTCTACCGCTTCACCGCTCACTGCTGTTCCTTCGGTGTATGCTACGCCATCAACATAAAGCGTATATCCATTCAGATTGATGCTATCGGCATCACAGGTCAATGCGGTTACATAGGAGTCTCCAGTCAGAGTCCACGTTGCACCGTCTGTTAATTCTACATAGACTTCGCCTGCTTCTCCATCAGAATTGATTGCTCCGGTATAACTACTGTTTTCCGACAGGTACAGATTCAATTTTGACACCTCGTCCACAACCATATCACCGTCAATATCCTGGTTCGTGGCGTTTAGATTTACCTGGCCACCATTGGATCCGTCTGAGCCCCAGCCCGCTGCACTTGCACGCAAGAAAATACCGGATGCATCATTATTCACAATCTCTACCCCGTCAAGCTCTATATTCGCCTGGGTATTAGTTACGAAGAAAATATCTCCATTGGCATTTGTAATGCTACCACCGTCCATAGCAAAGGCGGAAGTTCCATCATCTGCATCACCGGACATGGACTGATAGATCATGACTGCCTGATAGTAATCGGATTTGTCACTGTTTTTTGTATTGTTGTCCGCAACCACTTCGCAATCATTTAGGGTAACGGAATTTTTGCCCTCTACAACCACAGCCTGAGATGCAGTAGATTCCATGTATGCATCATTTACCGTGATATCTGCGGTAGAATAAATAACCGGAGATCCGGTACCGGTGGTCTTATAATATCCGTCGGTTACCGTAACGGTACCGCCACCGCGATCGGAACGGATAGCTGCGGAAGAATTACCGGAAGTATGAATGGTGAGATTATTAGCAATCATGGTTCCACCGCCTGTGGTCATCAAGCCGCCGGAGCAATTACCGGAAGTCTCAATGACAGAATTGCTGATGGTAACTGTTGTTCCTTCCCCATAGGAATATACTGCATTGGCGTGGGTTCCGTCTGTCTCAATCAGAGAATCCGTAATCGTTGTGGTTGCTCCATTGGTGGAAAAAACAGCGGAATTGTCTCCGTAAAAATCCGCCTCATCTCCAAGGTCGGAATCTCCTGTTTTTGTCACACCAATATTCGTGTATGTTGCTTCTTCTCCATCCACTTCGATGGCATGTTCGCCATCAGCGGAGTTCTCATATGTTGTTTCTACAACAATATCCTCTTTGGATAAATAGTTCTTTGTGGTTGTCTCTGCTTCACTCTCCTGGGTTTCAGTTTCAACAACCGCCGTTTCTTCTGTTGTTGTCTGACTTGCACAAGCCGTCATACTGGCTGCTGCCAACGCCCCTGCCAAGCACACTGCAAATGCTTGATTCATCCATCTATGTTTCATATTTTTTTCCTCCTTAGGTTTCTGTTTCTCTTGTGATGATTCTGTTATACGCCCTCAACCTAAAGCGAACTTTAAAAAATAAAAAAGACGTAGGAATTCTCTTCCTACGTCT
>JAEEGI010023394.1_pt1 | contig 12133 bp, 8 predicted proteins | sample 8958751 | NCBI WGS metagenome assembly JAEEGI01 (sample SAMN16246545, study PRJNA631951) | gut metagenome | biome: gut microbiome; feature: rumen; material: KS-attached | host: Bos | place: Iran: Karaj | collected 2018-10 | reverse complement strand
GGCTTTTGGACCTTGGAATTCATGATAACAGGGACACTGCGTTCCAGATCTGCAGTTTCATCCACAAAAATATGACTGATGCCGAATCCTCCGATAATGACAGGAATTGTAGACTCAGCACGGCACAGCGCGCTGAGTTTGCTGCCTCCACGAGGAATTACCATATCAATATACCGATCCATATGAAGAAATTCTGTAACAAGTGATCTGTCCGTGTTCTCTATAAACTGGACAACGTCAGGAGATACGCCTGCCGCAGAAAGCCCCTGCCTGATATATCTGATCATCACCAGATTTGTTTCTATAGTTTCGCTTCCGCCTCTTAAAATACATACATTACCAGTCTTGATGCAGAGTGATGCAATATCAGCTGTTACATTAGGTCTCGCCTCGTAGATAACACCTACTACACCTATAGGGATCCTTTTTCGTGTAAGAGAAAGACCGTTAGGAAGAACTCTGGAATCTATAACCGAGCCGACCGGATCATTCAGCGTGGCTACTTTCCTGATATCACGAATAATATCACCCATTCGCTTATCATTTAAACGAAGTCTGTCAAGCAGTGCAGGTCCCATACCCTTCGCTTCAGCCTTTTCATAGTCCCTGCGGTTTGCCTCAAGAATATCATTAACATTATTCTGAAGAGCATCAGCCATAGCAATAAGAACCTTATTTTTAACGTCAGTACCCAATACAGAAAAGCCTACGGCTGCATTTCGTGCAGCTTCTCCAATTTTTTTCAGATAATCGCAAATTTCCATGCTTAAAAGATCCTTATTAAAACCATCAGACCACAACCAAATCATCTCTGTGAATCACTACAGAGCCATGATCAAATCCTAAAATTGAAGATATATCCTCGGACTTTATCCCCTTGATCTTTTCCAGATCCTCCGAGGAGTATCGAGTTATGCCTCTTGCTATTTCATGCTCCTCAAGACTGCATACTCTGATAACATCCCCTCGTTCAAATTTTCCTACAATCCTGCGAATACCTATAGGCAACAGACTGGATCCCCTGCTCTTGATTGCTTTCACAGCTCCCTCATCCACAAAGACGTTCCCTTGAGGTTTCTGACCGGAAAGAATCCAGCTCTTACGGCGCTCAATTGGATTTGTTTTGGCGCTGAACCTTGTTCCATGATGATTGTCGCCCTCAACTGCATCATAAATATACTCCGGATGACGACCTGATACTATCTGAACTTCAATGCCTGACATTGTAGCTATGGTGGCGGCCTGAATTTTAGTTGACATACCACCTGTGCCAAGACCGCTGACACTATCTCCTGCGATTGCTCTGATTTCATCAGTGATTTCATCTACCTCGCGAATAAGTTCAGCATTAGGATCAGAATTTGGATCAGCTGTATACAGTCCGTTCTGGTCTGTCATAAGAAACAAAACATCCGCATCCGCAAGCACAGCCACTCTTGCTGAAAGATTATCATTGTCTCCGACTTTTATTTCAGCAACCGCCAGCGCATCATTTTCATTTACAACCGGAATAAAATTATGATCCAAAAGCGCATTTACTGTATCCCTTGCATTCAGATAACGTTCTCTATCCTGTAAATCAGCTCTAGTTAGAAGGATCTGTCCTACATATATCCCGTATATACCAAACAAATCAGCCCACATGTTAATAAGGTACGTTTGACCGACTGCCGCCAGCATCTGACGATTAACCATATTCTTTGGTATGTTAGGCTGTCCCAGTGCATCGCGGCCCGCCGCCTGAGCTCCTGAAGTAACAACCACTATCCTGTGTCCTGCAGAGTGCAAATCAGCAAGAACTCTTACAATTTCCAAAATATTTTTCTTAGAAAGACTCTTCGTACCTGCAGTCAAAATACTGGTTCCCAGCTTGACCACTATCGTTTTACAGCTTTTATTCATTTTCAAAAATTAAAATATTTACCGTACCAACTGATGATTTTTTCATAAAATTTATTTGAAGCATCTATCAGTTTACCTTTTTTTATCACAGTAAACTCACCATCAACAGATGAGTTTGCCAGTAACTTCAAATCATCGCTGTCGCAGAAGGAATCTCCGTCAAAACCTATAGCTGAAATAGGCACTGCAGTTTTAGATCCCAAAAGTCCCTGAACTTTCAGCGAGAACTGAGACAGAATAGGCTTTAACGAGTTCCAGTCTGCAACATCGCGATCAATGCGGTTTGCAATACTGTTTTTTACAACAACCGGAAGTTCATCCAGAACTTTGTCATCAGTAAAGCATCGATTGATTGCAGGTCCTAAGCAGATTGCAGCCTTTATATACTGACTTCTCATATAGCACATTCTGGTTACAATATTGCCTCCGAATCTGACCCCCAGAGCTCCTATACGGGTGCTGTCTATAAGCGGTTCATTCTGGACAACATAGTCAAGAACCTCACGATGAAGAATCGAGCAGTCATAGTCCAGTGCAAAAGTCTGATTCTGACCACAGCGGGGATTATCCAAAGTCAGCATAGCCACGCCGTGAGGAGCAAGACATTCGGCAAAAAGAAGAAAAAAGTCAGAAAAAAGAGTCTCATATGAACCTGCAGCAATAATCATCGGGACTGGTTCATCTGATTTTGGAAGATGCAGCCATGCCTTTATCGGAGTCTTGTTGCCATTAGAACATGGCACAGACAATTCCTTGAATTTTACACCTAATGCTGTAAGCATATCTCTGTACGACTGCAAAGCTATAGTCTGTGCCTTATCAGCATTTTTATCACCTCTAAGATGAGGATAACTGGCAACATTAAAGCAAATACGCGCTGAATTAAGAAGTCTGATGTATTCTTCTTTATTTGAAGGAGTTTTTTCCAGTGCTTTTGCCTTGTTTACAAGTAACGTACCTTGATGTACAAATTCATAGCACCAGTTACCTTCACCGTAGGCTTCAACGGTATCAAGAAGATTCTCTCGACTACGCTTGTTCTTGGATGAACTTATGGCAATTAGGGCATTTTCCCAAATATCCATAGGTAGCCCCTGAAGAAACCAGTAAGCCTTGCGTCGAAGTCTGAACCATTTAGGAGAATAGGCACCTGGACTGACCAATGACTCGTTAACAGCGGGTTGTTCTATTGTCTTGCAACTGTTTGAAATCAGCGAAGTCTCCAAACTGGTCAACTGTCTGACCAGCATTTTCTCCGTTAAATTAGTTTCTGAAATATCGTCCATATTCTGCTCTCGCGACTTTACAGCCCATCGAAGTTTCAACTTCGAATATACTGAGTATTTATTTTAATGTAGCAAACCAAAAAATGCCACAATCCTAGATCAAACGCATTTGTACTCCGGATATATTAGGGATTGCTGATAAAAAATTTTTATAGTCACGAGAGTCCCTGATACATACTGGTTTAATTCTTTTTTTTTGTCTTGCTTCTTACCCCTAAGTCTGTAAATGCCCCCTCTTAACTTCAACATCATAAGGAACGGATCCATAAACTTTATTAAGTACATTATTTCTGTATAATATAAACTCGATTTTGCAATATTTTTACAGCCGGTCGATATGAGTACCGACAATACCTTCTACACATCAGCAAATCAAAATTCGGAGTTTATCTATGTCTGAGGAAAATATCAAAATTGCAGTGCACAGCGGCAACTTCCACGCGGATGACTGTGTAGCATACGGCATTATTTCCACGATTTATCCTAACAATGAATTAATCAGAACAAGAGATCAAGATTTGCTCACCCAGTGCAATTTCAGACTTGATGTAGGAGGCAAATACAACGGTCAGACGGATTTCGACCACCACCAGAGAGATTTTAAAGAAACAAGACCAGATAATGATAAAATCAAGTACGCCTCCGCCGGCCTTGTATGGAAACACTTCGGAGAGGAATACATTAAAATCAAAAACAAGGATCTCCAAAAAGAGCAGATAAACTTCATAAAAAATGAAATTGATTATTTATTTATCCGCTATGTTGACGCTAATGACAATGGAATCAGTATAGTAGATGAAGAAGCCCCGGGCTTTTCAAAAATAATTTTTCTGTTCAACTACAAATACGGGTATACAAATAATTTCGGTTTTGTACGTGGTGCCCTGCTGGCAACAGATGTTATTGACGGATTCATCGGACAACTTACAAAATATCTTGAATCTGAAAAGATTGTTTTACAGGCATTAGAAGATAATAATGACAGTCATATACTGTTTCTTCCTCAAAAAGTTGCCTTTCAGGATGTTATTAACAGACACTGGGATAAATTTCTAAGTATACAGTTAGCCGTTTATCCAGAAACAAACTCGGAAAAATGGAGAATCAAATCACTGAATAACGATCCGAAAGATCGCTTCAGCAACCGCTGCAAAGCACCTGAAAACTGGAGAGGACTTACAGATGAGAATCTGGAAAAGGCAACAGGTATAGCAGATGTCGATTTTGTTCATCCAAACGGTTTTACCGGCGGAGCTAAAAATCAGAAAGCAGCCTTAGAAATGGCTAAAAAATGGTATGAAACAGTTAATAATTTCGAAAATAATTCGTAATCGTAAATGTCAAAAGATCAGTTGATGCGGATTCAGTAAATTTCAATAGCCAAATCCGCTATTTTCCCAACTAATTTACATTTTTACCATTGATGCTTAATTTTCCTTTTTCAAAAACGAACCGGTATTCAAGAATCTGCGCATTAGGATCCATTGCATAAGATCTGATTGTATCTGCATAAGAGGCTCCGTACAGTTCAGGGTAGGTAAGCAGGCGACCGTCAAGAGTAAAACTACCGTTGATTGTCATATGATCTGCAAGACTAGAAAGGGTATTCATCTTTGAATCTTTGTCAGAATGGACTGCGAATGAGCACCTGAGCCCCACTTCCGCATCCTTGTAAATAAATTTCAGTGACATTTTTCCGGATGATCTGTTCAGTATCCCACCTGATGGAATTCCGTAGATTTCATGACTGTCTAACGATACACATCCGATCATATTTCTCATGGACTGATTTCTTTCAGAACAATTTGCCATATAGTCTGTTAAATCAAGATCTTTAACAGTGAAGAGGAAATCAAAATTCTTAACAAGATAGTCATAATCTGAGGTCTGATAATTTAGATGCTCAAATGCTATCTGAAATGATCCGTCATAATAATTTCCCTTCAAATTTTCAGAAGCTGAAATATGAAGCTGACTTGAATAGTTACTTACATTGCCAATTACCTTTTTCCCTTCCTTTTCGATTAATTTTGCCAAAAACAAACCGTTACGAATTTCTGTTGGAGAAATATAAGTATTACCGCGGAAATCATTCAGAAGAAAACCGTCATCACCGCTACTGTTCCCGAAAAAAATTTTGCTGAATGAAAAATTTAATTTGTATAACTTTGTTTCTTTTGAAAAAAGTTCAATCTCGGCATTAAACTTTCCGTCTCTCCAGCTGTATAAATCCCCGTAATATTCAAAGTCTCCGTTTCCAAAATCAGCTGAAGCCTCTGACGAATCATTAACACCATTGTAAGATCCATCCATACTATCAAATATAGAACGGATCAAATTTCTGTCTGATTCTTTAAAACCTAGAAAACTGTAAAATTTATCATCTATGGATACTCTTGTATTTACAGAACCGAAACCGTATGAATTTATAAACTGAACAGGGAACTCAAATCTGTCCCTGTAGTTAAAAAGGTAAGTAACCTTGTCGGAAAAAAATCCGCTCTCAGATGTTCCTAAACTGGTAACCATGATCGGAAGTTCAGTTTCCCTGATAAAATTCTGGACCTTCTGAAAATTTTTTTCATAGACAACACGACTTGTATTTTTTGCATAATTCACACCCCAGAACCATACTCCCGCTGAGCATGATATCATCAGCAGCACAGTACCCGCCCCGATTAGTTTTAGTATTTTTTTTGAGACAGGAACCTTTTCCAGCAATTGATCAATCAAATTCATAGGTACTCCGGAAGTAGTATTTTGAGTACAAATTCTTAAAAATACACAGATAAAGATATCAGCAAGCAATAGCTGCAGAAAAATTGCAGTTCTGCCAGAGTGCGATGCATCAGGCTATTCAACTGTTCTGAAATACTATTCTCCATAAAAAAACTGGAAAATACCGGTAACACATCACATGTTCACTCTTCTGCTTAATAGAAAAAAAGTCCGCCGTAAATAACCGACGGACCATAAGCAACAGAAAGAGTAGGATTCACTCCAGGATCAAAGACCTGCAGATCCGAGCTCTCACTGCATTAGAAATTATTTAACAGACTTACCGTTTACTGTTAATTTGCCATCTTTGAATTCAACATGGTATGTCAGTGTTGAAGCATCAGGATTGACAGCATACTCTTTAAGTACTCCCTCAAGACTATCGAGTTTGTACTGAGGATGAGAAAAAATGGATGAATCGATACTGTAATCTGATACCAACTGAACTGAAGTAATTAAAGAAAAAGGATTCTTAAAATCAGCTCCCTGTTTGAAAGAAAGATTATTCTTCAAATCAATATTTGCTCCGCTTAAATTAGCGCCAAGATTAACTGTAAAGGCTGTTTCATCAGTTAAGGCAGTCAATAAAACTTCAGATTTTTCTTTATCATTAAGTTTATTTAAACCTTGGCTGAGACAACTATCAATATCTACCGCAACACCCATGCTTTCACACTTTTTCTTTATTTCTGAATAATTTAAATTTTTGAAGTTTAACAGAATCTTAGCGTTCTTCACGTCATATTTATCCTTTTCTTCAAACTTCAACTCGTCCACAGACAAATCAAGATCTATATCATACTGATCATCCTTCTTGTTTGTTGCTGAACCCAAAACTGCCTTGGTTGCATATTTCTTCATTGAAAAGAGAACATCAGAAGATTTGAAAGAAATTTCATCAACTTTTGACTCAGCAACAGAATTGCCTGATGACTTGTTTTCAGAAACAAGTGACAAACCGGCCAGTTTCAAGCCTCCTTCAGATTTCGCATCAATAGCAATTTCCGGAATGTTGATTACTGATGAACTTACTACAGGATTTTTGGACATATTCTTTATATTGAAAGAAATATTTCCCGCTTTCCAACTGACAAAAACACCGTCTCCATCAATATTTCTGTCATGCATATTGAATTCGGCTTTCGCTTCATCAGAAAAAACGCTGTACTTGGACTTGAAACTTGAAACAAGTTCCTTTGCTATCATTTTCCATTTTTCTGAAAGTCCCAGTCCGTCATATACCTTGTCTTCAATAGAAACCGTACTTTCAACCGAGCCGAAACCGTAATTGTTATGTACTTGAACAGGAAGAACAAATCCACCTTTGGCAGGGGTAATTTCATATGTGTGAACAGAGGATGAAAAACCGGTTGATTCACTTCCCTTGTTTTCAATTTTCAGAGGAATTTCGTAATCTCTGATAGCTTCATCAACCTTGTAAAAATTCTTTGTCGCCAGGGATTCTCCTGAACTCTTGGTGTATGCAATGCCTCCGACATACGCTCCAACTCCGAGAACAGCTGCAGCACCGGCAAGAACTAAAACTTTAGCACTCATAATATATTCCTTATGAAATCGATAATACACATCGCCGCTTTTCAAAAAAAAACAGATTTCTGAAATGCTCTGAATTTGGAAATTTCAGACTCCATACTTGCGTAAAGAACACCTCTTTGAGAAACTGTTATGTTTTCATCAAAAAAACAACAACGGTATCAATCAAAACAAAACATTTACAGACTCTTGGCAATAAACAATTTTCATATCTGTAAAATTACAAAACTTTCATATTGTAACAATTAATTCCACATTGTAAAGCAAACTGCAATTCGATGATGAAAGCAGAAAATTCTTTTCAAGATCTTGCTACAGAATGGAACTTTAATACATACAGACTTAGCATGTGGCAGTATCATAAAATATGTGTCTAAAATTTTGTCCTCAGCTCAGTTGCACGAACTAAAAATTCAGACTAGAAGAAATCTTCTAATGAAATAAATTTCATATAGTCTGAATCATTGCAACTCATAACCTCTGCCACTGTCATGTTATCACGTATCAAACAAACACATTTCACTTTGTTTGTCCCTGTCTTTCCTTATTCAATCAAAATTCATTCTCGTACATCCAAGCTTCACCATGAACAGGGAAAAACATTATCGTCCCGCTAAATCACATCACAAGAAATAAGCTCATTAACATTTCAGACCATGTCAGCTTTCCAACTATCATAAACAGCCTTGCCGAATGCTAAAGCATTATTCTCCTCTTCTGCATTTCCTATTTTCTTTGTGTTAATAATTTTATTTGTAGAAGGGATCGGTCTATAATCGAACTGATTCATCAGTTTCTTCAAATCCGGATAACAATCATTTTTTAAAATATCAAAGGCAACCATGTTCGGAGCTATGAATCTTATCTGGTACCCGCTCTTACGCGGCCATATCATCATGAAAGTTTTTGATGTACTTCCTAATACTGTTACTCCGCACGAGATGTAATTATTTTTTTTGCCTCTAATAAGCTTTATATCAACATCTTTACCAAAAGCGCGGATTTTATCACATACTCGATGTTTATCCTCATTTGACATATCACCCATATCCAAGTCATCAGCGTCGATTATCAATTCACTGCCACGCACTGTTTTCTTCTCTCTAAGACTGGTATCAATCTGACTCACCGTAGTTACAGCAGACATATCGATAATACTGTTAATTTTTTCTCCAAACTCTGATATATCGGACTCTTCGCTAACTATGAACCTAATAATGTTCAAAATTCGAGAGATATTAAGAGCTCGAATGGATAAAAAGGTATCCTTCTGACATGCTCGATAAAGAACCTGCTCCCATAATTCTTCAAACTCCCGAATCGTTGCCAGTTCCTTTACCTTTTCCTCAGGCAGTTTCTGCAGATGAAAATTAACAGCTGATTCTTCATCCCATTCCAGAAAATTGGATTCCTGAATCAGCAGATCATATATCTGAGGATATGCAATCTGAATGCAGAGAAAACCAAAATTTATAGCCTTGTCAGCCACGGACATCTCAGCAGTTCCGTCTTGAAATTCGGTTCTAATTTTCTGCATTATCTGAATAAGAGAAAGACTGTTCAATAATCTCTTGATTGAGCGAGGATTCGGACCGGTTGAATATTCAACCATCCGGCAAAGTACATCCAATGTTTTCACCTGTTCATCGTTTTCACTGTAAAGCATATGCTGCAACTCAGAGCCGTTCATATACTTGATCTGAACCAGCGAATCCTCAACAAATTTGGAAATATCATAGGATCCTATAGGCATGGAGAACGGTAACTGAATAATTTTATCGAAGAAGGAACGATACGCACGATCGTCCTCGCCACTAGCTACCGACGCAAACTTAACCTTGAGCCCTTTCACCACAACTTCATAATCGATAGCAAGTACAAATATGCAATTATTTACCTCAAAAAGATTCTTTAAAAGTTCGAGTATATGAACCGCATCCTCAGGATTTATACGATCTAAATCGTCAATAAAAAAAAGAAAACCTTTTTTGTTATCTTCTCCATTCTGATGATCAATTCTCAAGCACTCATCAATAACTTTCTGCAGGGCATCTCTGAACTGTGAGGGGCGAACCTCATTCTCGACCATGCCTTCAGTTGAAGATTCGTCTTCACTGAAGGCAGAAACAGCACTTTCCCCATCAAGACCTATCGCATTGATACCCGCCTTAAGCGCCGTTTTTGCTGCAAACACAGATGTTTTTTTGAGAAACGACCAGGCCTGCTTTTTCAGATTAACGACATACTCGTTAGCACTACTGTTGTAACGCTCTAGAATTTTGGAACACTCTGTGGTGAGTCCCTTAATTACATTGACCAGTACCTCTTCCGGAGTCTTCATCAAGGAATACTCCCACATATTTATCCAGATACCATGAAAGGGCACAGAGGAATTTATACTATCTTTATCATCACATAATTCATGACGTATTTGATTCATAAGAGAAGTTTTTCCGCTTCCCCATTCACCTTGTATTGCAATAGTCGTTGGCATATCGGAGTTCAGGATGTATTCCTTTAGAGCACGGGTGTACTGATCAATTCCAAGCAGATCGGACTGTCCACCCTTACGAGGACTATCAATTAAATTGCATGACATAACTTTTCCTTAATTCAGATTTCCAAGTAATTTTTTTATGTTCAACTTCATATTCCATCTAACATCAGGCAATCATAAATCAAAACACTCTTTGGGTTCACTGATTCTTTATCCAGATCCTACTGATAATTTTGATATTTCGCTCCATAAGAAACAGGTTATAAGTTCATTGTTACTTATGAATGCTGATCATTGTTATAGAAAATAAATGAAATTCTTTGTTGAATTCACATGAGCAATACCGTCAATATCTCACGGGAATGCAGAGTTCTGATTCAGTACTTGATCATTTCTCATAATTCATTGGCTCTGTTAGGGAATAGTATTGCTTCTAAAATCAGACTATGCATCGTTAAGTTATCAAGACTTAAAATTTTAGTTTTTTAAGTTCAAAAATATAAATACATTATGAAATGTAATGACGCTTTGCCGAATCAACATTTTTGTTGAACAGAGCCAATTTATTACTGCCAACTAATTAAAATCAGCAAGTCTGCTCTTATGATAATACCAAAGAAGATGATCAAAACCATTCCTGCTTATTTCCGGGGTACCTTCACCCGCCCTTTCTCGCACCTCGTCTACCAGTTTTCTGTATGTTTCATAGTTTTCTAAATCTCGGCGTGAGTACGGTCTGGATTTATCCTTGTTTATGCTGTAAAAATTAAAATAAAACGGTAAAACAGTTAAAAGTATATTGTCGTATATCGAGTAGTTATCCTGCTGCTCAGCACCGTCAAATATAAAGAAACATGCATAATGACAGAATTTAGAAGCAAAAGAAGTATTTACTCTTGCCTTATACTTTTCTGGTAATCCTTTAACATCAGTTGGTTCAACAATTTTAGAAAATAATTTTAAATCACCTCTCCAAAGACTTTTGAGAAATTCTTTTTTACCAAATGCTATAATACGTTTTGGGATCTGTTCCCTACCTACGCTGTCAGCATTTATATGAGTACTGTTTTCAATATCCACCGCAATTACAGCATTTTTTATCAATTCTTCATAAGTATAAGGGCATGATCTCGCCTTTTTAGAACAAGTGTGATCTCTTAAGTAATTTTTTAAGTCTACTTCTACTGAATCATCGTCTAAAAACTCACTGCTGTTGATCAAGACATAATTTCTTAGCATATTCATCCAATATGCAGTAGATCCATGATACGATCCTCGGGGACCTGCATTTATATCAGAAGATTTGATATAGTCAGAATCATTGCAAATCATAGCCTCAACAATTGCAACATTATCATGCGTCAAACGTACAAGCTTACGGCCATTATTTTTATCTGCAAATATTTTAAGCATCTTTCTATTAGCAGCTGCCAGTTCGCTTTCAATCAAGTTACTCATACATCAGTCCCTCATAAACTCGGGAATTCACTATCACCCAAACAGTTATCAAAATATGAAAATAGCAGTAAATAAAAATCATGCATGTTTTATGGTATAACCAGGCTACAGTTTTTATTATGATTTACATCTCATTTTAGTAATAATTTGTATGTAATAACTAAAAAAAATGACAAATATCAGTATTTAAGACATATATTACCCAGGTTGAAGAATATGATGTTATGTAGTAAATGCGGGGAAAAAATTTCCGACAATTCCGTGTTCTGCAGTCACATCGGAGCAAAGATCACAATCAAATCAAAAGATAGCAATAAAAGAACCATGAACACAAATTCAGCAAAATCATCCCAGACGAAATCCTCTGATAAGCAAACTCCGGCCTCAGGTTAAAAAAAATCAGTACAAACAAAAAGTCTGATAAACTGACCAAGGCAACAAGTATTCCAGAAGATGTACAAGCAAAAGTACCTAATAAACAAAAGTTTCAGCATCTGAAAAAAATCTCCAAGTTAAAGCAGACAAAAGCCGGAATCCTGTACTAAACTCGCCGAATGACATAACAAATGAACTGATACAGCACATAATCAGCAATGATTTAGATTCATTAACCATTAATTATGAGTTTACCAGGAAGCAGCATAACAACGAGAAAGGG
>JAEEGI010023393.1_pt1 | contig 12135 bp, 11 predicted proteins | sample 8958751 | NCBI WGS metagenome assembly JAEEGI01 (sample SAMN16246545, study PRJNA631951) | gut metagenome | biome: gut microbiome; feature: rumen; material: KS-attached | host: Bos | place: Iran: Karaj | collected 2018-10 | reverse complement strand
ACGGTTATCGACCCTCCGGATATCACTATAGTTCCTCCTTCAAGGCCCTCGTAGCTCTTGGACACCTTCACAGTGCCTCCGGATATGGTCAGAGTTCCGTCGGCGTGTATACCGTCGTCGTTACTGGTCAAGGTCAACGTTCCTCCGGCTACGGTCACGTCGCCCTTCCCATTGCCATAGGAATCCTTGGTGTTCGCATCTATCTCCGAGTCGTGATTGGCATGGATCGCATCGTCTCCTGCGGAGATGTTTACGGTCCCGCCGGATATCGTCACGGAATTGTCCGCCTTGATTCCCTTGGCGGAATAGGCGGTCTTATCGCTGTTCCCGTCCTGCATCCCTCCCCACATTCCACCGGGACCGACGGTTTGCGTGGCGTAGTTGCTGAAGCTCATTCTCAGGGCGGAGCCGCCGCTGGACAAAGTGGCCATGTCCTTGGACTCCGGCATCGAATATTGCGAGCTGCAATAGAGGTATCCGGAATCGGCCTCGGATGAAGGGACGCCATTGTAAACGAACAAGGCCATCTTGGTCGCCCAGGAAGGCTTGTCCACGGTAAGGTAGTAGTACGATGTCCTGAACTCAGCGGAATACTTCAGATACGACGCCTTCGCCCATTCCGTCGACGAACCGTCGGAGAACAGGACGTAGTACGAATACCCGCTGCTGTACAGTCCGGAAGGGACCTTGAGGTAAAGGACGTCTCCGGAATCAACCGGGACCGTCTCCGATCCTGAGTAGTATGCGTCGGTATAGATATTCAAGACCGTCGAGTTACCTTCGGTCTCGCTTATCGACACGTCGTATGCCGCATCTATCCCGTCGCAGGCAGCATAGATGGTCAAGGACGTGTCTCCATCGTCGGAATTGACGGTTACCGTCCCTTTCTGCTTTGATTCGGTGGTCTCGGAATTGCTTGTCTTTATTCCATCGCCCTGCCTGGCGTATAGCGATACGTTCCCGGATGTCACCGTGACGCTGTCGTTCCCTTTCAGGGCGTTGTCCAGACAGCTGACTGTAAGAGTCAGATTCTTGACGCTGAGATCGTCCTTGGTGTGTATCCCGTTGTTGTTCTCCGAGGTCACCGTCAAAGATCCGTTTCCCTTGAGCTTGAGGTCCACCACGGAATAAACCGCTGCGGAATAGACCCCCTCGACGTCCGAATCTACTGCCTGACGGGAATCGGTGATGGTGTTGGAAGTCCCCTTCTTAGCCGACAGGGTAACATCGTCCCCTGAAAGTATCACTATAGGGCTATTCACGGAACTGGTTATCGTCGCTCCTTTCAGGTTAAGCACGAAGTCATACGTCTCGGACGGGTCCACGTCTATCACTATGTTGCCGTCGAGGGCGCCGGATACCGTGTACTCGGTATCCTCGGTTATGGTCCCGAATGTGACCGTGTACTCCCCCGTGGATGAATCGTAGGCATACGACACTATCCCGGACGTTCCGGAATCGCACGTGACATCGAATCCGTCTATCGAATCCGATTCTACGGGTTCGGAGACGACGGTCACCCTGCATGTCACGCTGTCTGACCCGGACGTTGCCGTTATCACGGCTGTTCCCGCCGACAGGGCGGTGACGACGCCTTCGGAGACTGTGGCGACCGAGGGATCGGAAGAGGCCCAGGCCACTCCTTGGCCTGACGCCGAAGATTCGACTTTGAGCGTCGCTTCCTCCCCCACGGTCATGGACAAGGACGTCTGGCTGAGCACTATCGACGAGGACGTCGCCTTCACTGTCACCAGGCATGACGCCTCACTCGACCCAGCCTTGGCCTTTATGGTCGCGTTTCCTGCTGAAACTGCCGTCACCTTCCCGTCGGATACCGTGGCGACCGAGGCATCGGACGATGTCCATACCACAGTGCCGTTCCATCCGCTTGGAGACACGGCGGCCGAGACCATGACTATCTCCCCTGCCTCCATCTCTATGACGCTCTTGTCCAGGCTCACGGTCACATCGGCCGAACCGTTATCGCTGTTTCCCGTTCCCCCGAATATGAGGATGGCCCCGGCTATCGCCACGACCGCCGCCAACGCGATCAGCGCTATCGTCTTTCCTGACATTCCCATTCCTTCTTCCTGTCGCGGGCCTTCCCGCATTCTTCTTCCTTCATTCCACTCTCATTTCCAAGGACTGCTGTCGTCCCTGCTTCGGACGACTTCATGCCGTCCCCTCCAGAACCGTGCTGGAGCCTCCGGATATGCGCCGGAAATCCTCCGGGACCTTCCTGACCACCATCTCCTTGTAGGCGTTGCCATACTTGGTGAACGCCGACTTGTACAGATGGCATCCCGAAAGCACGGCATTGAGCCACGGCGGGTATCCGTACATCGTCTTGATCTCCATCAGGGTGTACCCTTCCGGAAGGACGGCGTGCCCGCCGACCTCGGACGTCAGATCGATGTCCTCCAGACGCGCCAGGATGTTGCTGTCTATCGTTATCCTGAGGTCGCCGCCGTCATTCGCGTAATACGCCTCGCGCTCGTACGTGAGGAGCATCGCCGGACGTATTCCCGGGTAGCGGGACCTCATGAAGTCTATCTCCTCCCCTATCTGGGTGTCCGGACCCTTCCCGTCAGGGGACATGAACCAATGCATGGCTTCGTCCAAAGGCATTGAAAGGCGCCTCTTGTAGACCACCGAGTCGTACTTCTTCTTGAGCTCGACGAAAACGCTCCCGTCCTTCTCAGGCTTCCCATAGCTCCTGAACCTGAGCTTCTCCTTGTACAGGGGATGCTCTATGGAGCGCCTGGCCAGAAGGAAGTCGTCGGTATCGAGGTAGATGTTCCTTATCGAGCTGTGGCCGTACCCGTCGAGGGTCATGTGCCTGGACATCGCCAAGCCGACCTCCTCGGCCTGCCGCCGGTCCATCAGGTACTTCAGCTCGTGCCTCTTGAACACAGTCTTTATCGCCATGTTATCACAGCCCCGACCTGACGGTGTCCTCGCGAAGCACGGCTACCTCTAGGTTCCCGTTCCTCACACGTATCTTGTCTATGAGCTCCCTCTGCTGGGAAGGGTCCTTCATCACGACCCTATAGGTCAGCCTGAACATGCTTCCCATGTTGGCCGACTTGACCTCCACGAGCTCGCTGGAGCGCGTGTAGCCCTCTATGAGGGAGTCTATCTCGGAATTGTAATCGAAATCCTCGGGGACGGTCACCTTGACTATCCTGCCGTCGGAATCCCCTTTGGATCCGCCGAACCCTGCCGACGTGCACGCCAGCATTACCAGGCAGAGCACTGCGCCGAAAAGGACGGCATACGCTACGAATCCCATACCCACCAGCAGGCCGACGGCCATGGACAGGAATATGACCGCTATCTCCTTGGCGGATCCGGGAGCCGAGCGGAACCTCACGAGGCTGAACGCCCCGGCGACCGCTATCCCGGCCCCTATGTCGCCGCTCACCGCCATTATCACCACGCACACTATGGCGGGAAGAAGCGCTATCGTAAGCGCGAAGCTCTCGCTGTGCCTGTTACGGAACATGTATATGCCGGATATCACGAACCCCATGGCTAGCGCCGCCGCTATGCATATCATGAACTCCTGGGGCCCCATCGTGTCTGCCGACGTGAATATGCTTTCGAATATGCTGCTCATCTCTTACCTCCTTACGGCCCCGCGGCCGCCGATGTTCCTCCAGACGGCCGGACGCCGAACATTGCTGTCGTCAATCCGTTCGATTCCAGAAACGCCGATCCGTCTACGGCCTCGCAGCCGTGCCAGGGTCGGTCAGAGGCAGATGGCCCCGCCGTCGAAGACGTGGGCTCTGATGTAGGTCTCGACGGCAGAAGGCGCCGCCATGACGTCGTAAACGGTTTCGCAATCCTCTTCGGAAGAGTCCGAAGGCGGCTCCGATACGTAGTCCACCTCGCGGTAGGGAGCCGTTCCGAACTGAACGGAGAAGCCCTCCAGCTCGGATATCATCGAAAGGACCAGATCCTTCAGGCCGGAATCCTCTTCGAGATACGGAAGCAGCTCCAGCAGGAATCCCAAGTCGGAGGCTCCGGGAGACGGGGGCCTCATCTCGACCTCGCCGTCCATTCCGCCCAGGTCCGCGACCACGTCGCAGCCCATCACGCTCTCCAGCGCTGCCGAAAGAGCGCCGTGACGATCGGACGCCATCTCCGGATCCAATATTAGGAAGGGCCTTCCTTCGCCTTCCAGCGCCCTCTTCTCCGAGAAGAACCCCATGTAATCCCGCAGCATCCTTTCAGGAGAATGCGCAGGACGCCCCGACGCGTCGAATACGACGACGGGAGGCTCTCCCGGACGCGGGCCCTCTCCGCCAGGACGGCCGTCGAACTCCGCGTGAGGCGCGAAATCGTCGAAGGGCTCCGGCGGGCAGGGGCCGAGGGCGTCGCTGTCGGATGCGACCATGGCTACCGCTAGGACGGATATCACCGCTACGGCAGCCAACAGCGCACGCCACGACATGGAGGGGCCCAATTCCGCGATATTATTAAAGTTTTCTACAAACCGTATGAATGGCAAGGGGCCGGAGCCCCGGCCGTTCACTTGTTCATCACGTCTGAAACGTGGTCCACGAACAGCTGGCGGAACTCCGGTATCTCCCCGAGGCCCTTGATGACCGGGAACACCTTGTACCCGTTGTGCTCCAGGACCGATTTGAGGGAGTCGTCCTCGTCCCCGGCCATGTCGTTGTTGGCATGGTCGCCGGCCACGAGCATGAACGGCTGGATGACGACGTTCCTGATCCCCATCCCCTTCATCAGCTTCATGGTGTCGTTGAAGTCAGGGAACCCCTCGACCGTGGTCACGTACACGTCGTCCAGGCCGGACAGCCACAGGGCGAGCTGAAGCTGGCTGTAGGTGGCGTTGGCGAAGTGCTCGGTGCCGTGCCCCATGAGCACGACGGCGGCGTCGTTCCCGGCCATCTCCTTCGCAGGCGCGACGATCCCGGTCGCGATGGCGTCGATGACCGCGTCGTAGTCCTCCTGGGAGGTGAGGAGGGGCTTCCCGATTCTTATGCACTTGAACTTATCGCAGTACTTGCACACGAACTTCTTGACGAAGTCGTACTCGGTCCCGTTCATTATGTGCGTAGGCTGCACGATGACGGTGTCGAACCCGTCGGCCAGAAGCCTGTCCAAGGCTCCGTCGATGTAATCCACGGTCTCTCCGTCGCGCTCCTTGAGCTTCTTGATTATCATCTTGCTCGTGAAGGCCCTGCGGACCTCCCATTCCGGGAAGGATTCGGCGAGAAGACGCTCGGTCGCCCCGATGGTCTTGTCCCGGTTCTCGTTGTAGCTGGTTCCGAAGCTTATCACCAGAAGCGCTTTCTTGGATGCCATGGTATCGGATGGAGATACCGTCCATCGGTTAAATCAATTGCAGTCCCGTTTCCGCAGGCGTGAGCATCCCTCGACGAGGATGATATATCCCGTCCGCATGGCGGATGCATGGAACCCAAGGACGCGATCTACACCCGGCGCAGCGTGCGCTCCTATCTCCCAGAGCCTCTGGACGCCGCGGAGATATCGAGGATAGAGGGATGGATAAGGGATGCCAAGAGGCTCACCGCCGACCCGATCGAGTACGACCTGCTCGGTCCTGACGACATCAAGACCATCCTGAAATGGAGGGCTCCGCACTACGTCTCCATCTACAGCAGGGACGACATGATGTCCGGGGTCAACGTGGGGTTCGTGTTCCAGCAGGTGGACCTCAAGATGCAGTCCGAAGGGATCGGCAGCTGCTGGCTCGGAATGGCCAAGCCCAGGGAGCCGAGGCCGCGCGGCGGCTTGGAGTGGGGCGTCAGCATGTCTTTCGGGAGGCCGGACGGCTATCCGGAAGTGGACAAGGGCGCGGACAGGAAGCCTCTGAGCGAGATCTCCGACACCGCCGACCCGCGTCTGGAGCCGGCCAGGGTGGCGCCGTCCGCCGTGAACTCGCAGACCTGGTACTTCAGGAAGAACGGGGAAGGGTTCGACCTGTACTACAAGCCGAAGATCCTGAAGATCCCCGGGATGTCCTACTGGAACTACAACGACCTCGGGATATGCCTCGCCCACCTGTACGTCTCCCACCCGGACACGTTCTCCTTCGAGAGGGCCCAGGGCAAGGACAGGAAATACGTGGGGACCGTCAGGTTCCGAGGATAACGTTATCCTCTCCGAAGCAATCGATTCCCCATGGCCTCCACTGTGGACGCGGACATGAGGATGTGCGGGAGGAAGGCGAGGGTCACCGTCTCCCTGAGGGACGACGGCGATCTGGACGTGAGGATAGAGTCGGACTGCGACGTGGTCATGGAGTACGCCGGACGGCTGACCCGCATAACCGCCGACGACGTCGTGGGATTCGAGCACAGCAGGGTGAACAAGGACGAGGTACGCGGAAGGCTCACCCCGACCTGCCTCGTCCCCTCCGCCGTCTACAGCGCGGCGTTCCTGGAGCTGGGGATGACCTCGGAGTCCCTAGCGAGGCGCGAGAAGGGGAACAGCGTCGAGTTCGTGTTTCCCGAACGAAGATATTTGAATACGGATAGCGCATTTTCCGAATCATGACAACGGTCATAATGCACACGTCCATGGGCAACATCGTCATCAAGCTCCACGACGACATGCCCATAACCACGGGCAACTTCGTCAAGCTGGCCAACGAGGGCTTCTACGACGGAGTGATATTCCACAGGGTCATCGACGAGTTCATGATCCAGGGCGGAGACCCGGACGGAACCGGACGCGGAGGCCCCGGATATACCATCGAGGACGAGTTCGGCCACGGCCACTCCAACGTCAGGGGGACCATCGCCATGGCCAACACCGGACGCCCCAACACCGGCGGAAGCCAGTTCTTCATAAACGTCGTGGACAACGTCTACCTCGACAAGGAGTACGTCCAGACGCCCTACGCGCACCCCGTCTTCGGAACGGTCATCTCGGGAATGGACGTGGCGGACGCGATCAGCAAGGTGAAGACGGACCGCAACGACAAGCCTCTGAAGGACGTCGTCATCGAGAGGATGGAAGTCGTGGAGGATTGAGATGGCGAGGCATGTGATGGAATGCCTCGGAAAAGCCCGCGTGGTCATCGAGGACGGGAAGGTCCTGGAGGTCGGAGAGCCGCAGGTCAAGTACTGTCCCCTGTTCGAGAAGTACCGCGGGATCAAGGAGCTCACCCCCGAGGCCATCCGCGAGAACATGGAGTTCCGCATCAAGGCCTTCGGGATGTGCAGCCAGGACAGGGCCACCGAGATGGACGACTTCATCTCCTTCGGGGTGTCCGAGATACTCAGCCACTCGATAACGAAGGGCGACATCGACGCCGCGGTCATCGCCGCGGACGGATGCGGAACCGCCGTCATGACGAATCCCAGGATAATCCAGGGCATGGGGGGCCGCATCTCGGGGCTGTGCGAGACCGAGCCGATACCTAAGGTCGTGACCGCGGTGGGAGCCGAGAACATGCTGGACCCCGACACGGCCAGGATGGACGCCGTCGCCGGAGCCGACAAGGCCTTCGCGATGGGCTACAAGACCGTGGCCGTCACGACGCCGTTCGTCTCCGACGCCGTAGCCATAAGGGAGAGGCACGGATCCGACGCGGTGATAATCGGGGTCCATACCACCGGCATGTCCATGGAGGACGCCGAGAAGGCGTTCGAGACGTTCGATATCATCACTGCCTGCGCCTCCAAGAGCCTGAGAAGCATAGCCGCCGGGAAGGAGGACATCCTGATAGCCGGAACCAAGGTCCCCATAATCGGGATAACCCCCAAGGGCAAGGCCATGGTGACGTCCAAGCTGGAGAGCCTCGGCATGAGGCCCCAGCCGTCCTGGACCGGGATGGTGCCCCCGGACCCGCTGGTCCGACGTCGCTGTCCCAGATAGGTGTCCAGGACCAGGTGCGTCCCGGAACGAAGGTAAATCAGGGGGATGGACTCCTTCCTGAGGCGCCTGCGGAGCTCCTTGTCGTTAGTGAGCACGTAGGCGCCCTCTTTCAATGCCAGCTCTATGACGGCGTCGTCGCCGGACGCCGCGGTAGGCACTATCTCGTACCTGCGGGCGAGCGTCAGCGCCGCCTTGGCGAACCTGTGGTCCAAATGCTTCAACTCCCCGATCAAAGGCCCGGGGACGAGTATCCTGGCCTCGCCCAGAAGATCCCTGAGGGCGAGGTCCAGGTTTATCCTGATCTCGAAAGGCATCAGTAAGGCGTTTGTATCCAGCACTACGGCCTGCATCTCACTGCTCGACGATGCCGTACCCGATGAGCCTCCACTTGTTGGAGATCCTCCTCGAGATGGCTACCCTCTGTCCGGGAAGTATGCACACGGGAATCTTGAGCACGACCTCCGCGGACCCGCTCCTGGCGCTCTTGACGACGCCCACGGTGGTGGCGGTCCCGACGCTGAGCATCAGGGGCTCGTTGCTCTTGATGTCCTCGACGGAGAGCTCGGCGGACGAGCCCACGACGCGGTCCAGGAGAGTCGTGCTCATCCTGAAGTCGTGGACCACCTGCGGGAGGTGGCCGGGAACCGCGATGACCCTTCCGGTGAGTCCGTCGGACTTCGTTATGGAGGCGTCCAGGCCGGTGCCTATGGCCACCAGACCGCCGGGAAGGACCTTCTTTACGCTCTTCCCGCCGGCCTCCAGGGAGGTCACCTTCGCGGTTATCCTCTCGTAGACGGCCTTGCCTGCGACCTCGGTCTTCCTTCCGGGAAGGATCTCGATGTCGTCGCCGACCTTCAGGGTGCCCTGGATCAGGGTGCCTCCGAGGACGCCGCCCTTGAGCTTCTCGGGGACGGTTCCGGGCGAGTTGATGTCGAACGAGCGGGCCACGTGCATGAGCGCGGGCGCGTCCGGGTCCCTCTTCACCTTGGAGACTATGTGGTCCTCGATGGCCTTCACGAGCATGTCGATGTTGACGCCGCGGTTGGCGGAGATGGGTATGATCGGGGCGTTCTCGGCGATTGTGCCTTTGACGAACTCCTTGATCTGCTTGTAGTTCTCCACCGCCTGCTCCCTGCTGACGATGTCGATCTTGTTCTGGACGATGATTATGTTCTCTATCCCGATGATCGAGAGCGCCATCAGGTGCTCCTTGGTCTGGGGCTGGGGGCACCTCTCGTTGGCTGCGACGAGGAGGAGCGCGCCGTCCATGAGGGCGGCTCCGGACAGCATCGTGGCCATAAGGGTCTCGTGCCCGGGCGCGTCCACGAAGGAGACGGCCCTGAGGAACTCGGCCTCCGCGCCGCAGTTCTTGCACTTCTTGCTCGTGCCGTATGCGGCGGGCCCCTGGCATTCGGGGCACTTGTAGAACGCCACGTCCGCATACCCGAGACGGATAGAGATGCCTCTCTTCAACTCCTCGGAATGACGGTCGGTCCACTCGCCGGAAAGGGCCTTGGTGAGGGTGGTCTTCCCGTGGTCGACATGGCCGATCATCCCGATGTTGATCTCGGGCTGCTGAGGTACTTTCATCAGCTCTCCGCAGGGGCCTCGGGGTTGAGGCACTCCTCGATGGACTTGGGTCCGTACTCCGCCACGGCCATGTTGATCTGGGAGATGCTCTCGGAGATGACGCGACCGTGGATGGTGGTCCTCTTCCTCTCGCCGGGGTACCTCTCGTGGAAGCCGCGGCTGTCGGCGAGGAGGAGCCTGACCCTCTTGTTTCCAGGGAGGTCCTTCCTCATGGGGGTTCCGTTCTTGTCGGAACCGCCGGTGATCTTGAGCTTGTACCCGGGGAGCCCCAGGAAAACACCGTCTATGACATCTCCGAGGCTCATGCGAGTCAGGGATGCCGCGTGGTTTCCAGTGACTGTGACGTTGTAAGACTTTCCGGTCTTGACATCGTTCACGACGACTTTGTATTCAACCATTTGAACACCTCGGTCTGCGTTAACGGCAGGTCGTTAATAAATATTGGGTAGAAGGCATGATTCCCGAGGGGCCTGCGAAGCCATCCCATTTATACAACGTATCTTTAACCGCACCCGAGGACAACCATGGCCGGCACCTGCACGATAATCATACCCACCTACAACGAGGAGGACAATATCGTCAGGATGGCCGAGGCCCTGCGCGCTGCGTACCCGGAATTCCGCGTCCTGTTCATGGACGACAACTCGACCGACCGCAGCAGGGAGCTCGTGGAGGCCATGGGGGACCCGTCCGTGAGGATATTCGTCAGGAAGCCCGAGGAGAGGGGCCTGGCCGCATCGGTGATGCAAGGCATCCGGATATGCGGCACCGACTACTTCATCAACATGGACTGCGACTTCCAGCACCCGTTGTCGACCCTCGGGCCCATCTACGAGAAGCTGGAGGCGGGGGACGACCTCGTGGTCGGGACCAGGACCAACCGCATGATCATGGGCCTCAAGCGCGGCCTGGGGTCGTGGATTTTCAACATCTGGTACGCTATGGAGCTCAGGATACACGGGAAGCAGACCGTCAGGGACCTTATGAGCGGCCTCATGGGCGGACGCACGGACGTGTTCGCGCCGATCATCGAGAAGGAATGGGACGACATGGAGCTGATCGGATGGAAGGTTCTGGCGGACCTCCTGAAGCACAGCGACCGCAAACTGCGTATCGGCGAGGTCGAGTACGAGTTCGAGAAGCGCGACGAGGGCGAAAGCCACCTCGGAGACAAGGTCGTCGTGTCGTCTTTCCATCAGATGTGGGGGTTCGGGAAGCTCATGGCGAAGTTCTACAGCAGGATCAAGGGAATCGACTACTACGCCATGTATCCCGGCGAGAAGAGACGATTGTCCTTCTGAAGCCGATTCCTCCCGATCGTCCTGTCGGAATCACATTCCCCAGAAGGGCTCCTCCTTCCTCTTGAGGGCGACGGTCTCCTCCAGGGCCGCCTTCTCGTCGTCGTTGAGGTCTATCCCGGGGAACTGCTTGAACGCGGATTCGATCAGGTCCACGTAGATCACGTCCTCCTCGTTGATCTGCCTCCCGACCGTTACCCCTTCGATGGCCACGGCGATCTCCTCGCCCTGGTTGGCCTCCTTGAGCGCGTCCTCCCCGGTGTGTATGCTCTTGATCTTCCCCACGGGAGCGCCGGCGGAGCTTATCAGGGCCTCTCCGGGCCTTATCCTTCCGGCCAGGACCCTGACGCCCACGATGGCGGGCTTGCTGGCGCGGAACACGCAATTGGGAAGGATCTTGAACTTGGCCGGGAACGAGAACTCGGACCTCTTGTCGGTCTCCGTCCTCTTCTTGCTGTCGTCCACCCAGTCGGTGTAGTCGTCGATGAGCTGGTAGATGATCTGGTTGGTGAACACCTTCATGTCCTCGTGGTTGGCCAGCTCGGCCTCCGCGTCCTTCGACAGCGACACGTTGAACCCGAGGATGACGCTGTTCTTCTTGTCGCCGTAGGCGGTCTCCACGATGTCCCTGCGGGTGATCTCCCCGACCCCGTACTTCCTAATGGGGATCTCCTTCTCGTTCGCCTCGTATGCCAAGGCCTCGAGGGACCCGATGGCGTCCGCCTTGATCGTGATCCCCTTCTCCTGCGTCTGGATCTTGATGCTGAGCTCCTCGCGGATGGCGTTCACCGCGGGGTCGTTGGCGTTCTTGACCACGACTATGGGGGCTCCGGCGATGACGCCGTCGCAGCTCTGGCAGGATATCTTCACCCCCGCGGCGGCATGGAGCTCCTTGACAGAGTCGAACCTGTCGCGCGGGTCCCTGATCTCGTCCAGCGGCTTCGGCTTAAGGATGGCCCTGATCTTGGTCACCAGGGGGTCGCCCCTGGTCCCTATCGCGACGGTGTCCCCCTTCTTCAGGGTTCCGGAATACAGGATCATGTCCAGGGTCTTCCCGAGCCCGCGCTCCTCCTTGATCTCCAGGATGGTGCCCTTTCCGGGGCCCTCCCCTTTCTCCAGCTGGGTCTCGAGGAAGCGCTGGGCCAGCCCGATGAGGACCAGCAGCAGGTCCGGGATCCCCTCGCCCTCCTTGGCGCTTATCGGGACCAGGGCGACCGCCTTGGTGAAATCGTCGATCCTGTCGTACCTGTCGGCGGGGACGCCCTCGTTGGAGAGCTGCGCTATGACGTTGTACATCCTCTCATTGAACGCCTCCAGCGTGTGCTCCTGCTGGAGCTTCTCCGCAAGGCTGAACGGGCGCCCGTCCTCGCAG
>JAEEGI010023391.1_pt1 | contig 12136 bp, 9 predicted proteins | sample 8958751 | NCBI WGS metagenome assembly JAEEGI01 (sample SAMN16246545, study PRJNA631951) | gut metagenome | biome: gut microbiome; feature: rumen; material: KS-attached | host: Bos | place: Iran: Karaj | collected 2018-10 | reverse complement strand
AGCAGAAGCGGTCAGTACGCCATATGGTTCGAAGGCAGGATCAGCTCGGGATTCTCAAAAGACTCGGGAGTACACCATGTGCCATGAGTCTCCATATTGTTCTCTGCTATCATATACAGTCCGTATCTGTCACAGAAATCATACAGCGCCTGATCATCCGGATAGTGTGAGGTACGGATTGCGTTAATGTTGTTAGCCTTCATGGTCAGTACATCGAGAAGCGTCTCTTCTTCGGATACGCATCTTCCGGTTTTGCAGGAGAATTCATGACGGTTTACGCCGTTAAATTCTATACGCTTACCGTTAATGCACATGATCCCGTCTATCATCTCAAACCGTCTGAATCCGACATGCTGTATCACACGCTCAACAGGATTCGAGTCCTTATCGGTAACCGTAAGGATCAATGTGTACAGATTCGGTTTTTCCGCACTCCATAATTTAGGGGCTGATACGTTTATCTGATGATCTGTTTCATTTTCCAGATCGACTACGGCTGAATAAATGCGTTCGTCGTTGTCATCCGCAAGTTCGATCACCAGCCTGCTTTGGTCTGCCGGCTTGGACGATCTGCTTACGACCGTCGCTATATCAAGATCCTGATCCATGTCTCCCGTAAGATCAAGTTTTCCGCCTGATGCAAGAACTCTTAGATCAAGCACAGCGTCCTTGTATTCGTCATCAAGAAGCTTCCTTATGCGGACATCTTCTATATGTGCATCCGGCACGCTGTAGATCCACACCGGTCTGTATATTCCGGAGAATCTGAAGAAATCCTGATCCTCGAACCAGCTGCCCACACACCATTTAAATACCTGAAGCGCAAGGACATTTGTCCCCTTAACTAAGAAGTCTGTGATGTCATATTCTCCGGCATCGAAGCTGTCTTCCTTATATCCGAGGAAATGTCCGTTAAGCCAGATGGCTGCGCCGGATTCAAGACCGCCGAAGTAGATCCTGTAGCGGCAGGAGGATCCACCGGTTCCGCTTACGGTATGGCTGCCTACGCCGTCTGTGCCATCCGGCATCTCGAATTCTTTTATATAAGTTGCGACAGGATTAAACCTTACAGGTACCGCACCGTTTTCCACATTTTCCAGACCGTCCCAGGGATAAGCCGTGTTGGTATAGTGAGGCTTGTCGTAACCCTGAAGCTGAATGTGGCCGGGGACCTCTATGTCGTCCCATGATGAAGCATCATATCCCGGCTTTTGGAAATCCTTTTCAGCGGATTCATAATTCTCTGCGTAGGAGAATTTCCATGTGCCGTCCAAACGCAGCACCATGGAAGACTTATAACCGCCGTTACCGTCCGGCTGTATCGCATCATAGAACGCCCTTGCAGGAAGCCTGCCCGGTGCATATATCGCGGGATCACTTATCATGCTTATATCAAATTCCATATCGTTCCCCTTTCCTGTCTTATCAATACTCTTATTCTGCACATACGGCACCGTTTTCGCGGTGCCGTTGATTAATTATTCTCTTTGTCTCTATGTCTTTAAAATCGATATCTGTGACCTGACAAACTTTCTGTCGACAGGCACCTGGATCACTCTTTCTCCTGCATCACGCTCATGTACGCCGGACGGATTATCTTGTTCATGCCGATGAGCTCCTCTATGCGGTGGGCGCTCCATCCGACGATCCTTGCTATGGCAAAAAGCGGTGTGTACAGTTCCGCCGGAATATCGAGCATGTCATATACAAATCCACTGTAGAAGTCCACATTTGCGCACACGCCCTTATATATACGTCTCTTCTCGCAGATGATCTTGATCGCTTCTTCCTTAACTATCTCATAGAATTCCATATCACGTTCACGACCTTTGGCTTTGGCAAGTTCGCCCACAAAACCGTGGAAGATCCTCTCTCTCGGATCGGAAAGCGAATAAATGGCATGGCCGAGACCATACACAAGACCCTGATGATCAAATGCATCTTTGTTTAATATCTTAGCGACATAGTCTCTGACTTCATCCCTGTCATTAATATCCTTCACGTGAAGCCTGATGTCATCCATCATTTCCATGACCTTGATATTGGCGCCGCCGTGCTTGGAGCCCTTGAGTGAACTCATGGCAGCTGCGATGGCTGAATAAGTATCTGTTCCGGCAGAGGTTACCACTCTTGTTGTAAATGTGGAGTTGTTGCCGCCGCCGTGCTCCATATGGATCATCATGGCTATATCAAGAACCCTGGCTTCAAGCTCGGTAAATTTATTATCGGGACGCACCATCCTTAAGAAATTCTCCGCAGACGAAAGTTTAGGATCCGGACGATGGATATACATGCTCTCATCATTTTCATAATGGTTATATGCATGATAACCATAGCAGGCCAGCATGGGGAATTCCGCGATCAGCTGGATACACTGCCTGAGACAGTTATCAACCGTAAGAGTCGATACATCGGGATCATAACTTGCCAGAGTAAGGATCGACCTGGTCATGGAATTCATGATGTCCCTTGAGGGTGCCTTCATGATAACGTCACGGGTGAAATTCGTAGTCAGTCTGCGGCTGAGAGACAGAACCCTAGAGAATTCCTCTTCCTGATCTTTAGTGGGCTTATCTCCGAATATCAGCAGATACGCGGTCTTCTCAAACCCAAACTCTCCGGGCCTGACATCATTGACCAATGAATTGATCCTGTATCCGCGATACCACAGTTCACCATCGACAGGAGTTCTTTCTCCGTCGATATTCTTAAACGCCGTTATTCTTGATATATTGGTAAGGCCTGTAAGCACACCGTTACCGTTCACATCACGAAGACCTCTGTTTACGCCATACTGCGTAAACAGATCTTCGGATATCACATCGCTTTCTTTGCAGAGGGATGATTGTTTTTCAGCATATTCCCTGATGCTCGGATCCATATGGTTCTCCTTTAACTATATATTTTTATGGTGGATTCATTCGTTCGTGCCGCAGCGCCTTTGCATCGGAATGATGTCAGGCGCCGCGGGAATTGTTATTTCACGACTTTTTCGAAATCAGAAGCCGGGTGTTTGCATATCGGACATATGAAATCTTCGGGCAGTTCTTCGCCCACATATTCATAACCGCATATCCTGCATCTCCAGACAGTCTGTCCATCTGAAGTGGTTCCGACTTTTTCAGGCTTGGGTTTGATATTTTCCAGATAATATACATAAGTGGTTGAAGGAACTTCACTTAATACATCCATATCCATGATCTCGCCCACAAAGCAGGTGTGAGATCCTAAGTCAGTGGTCTGGGTGACCTTAACGCACATATATGCATTGGTGCCCTTTGTGATATATTTCATACCTTCCGCGCCTTCAGCCACATCGGTAAAATCTGCAAATTTGTCCACATCTCTGCCGGACTGGAATCCGAAATGCTTAAACAGCGAAAAGTCTGCCTCTTCACTGATCACGGATACCGTAAAGAATCCGGAACTCTTTATCATGTCGTGGGTATAGTTTGCCTTATTTACGCATATGCTGATCTGGTTAGGCTCTGAAGCAGCCTGGATCGCGGTGTTTATGATGCAGCCGTAATCCCTGCCGTCGTTACGGGTAGTCAGTACAAAAAGTCCGTATGATAATTTGTACATTGCTTTGTTGTTCATGTATATTTCCTCCATAGTTACGGGTATCGTGACTCATTTAACCGGTTGAAGTTTACGGTTTATTATGTACCTTTTTCCCCGGTCTTACACCGTGAATCTGCTCATGCTCTCGTCAAGCTCATCCGCTATGTTCTTAAGTTCCTGTGCCTTGCCTGATATATTCTCAACTATGGACGCAACCTGTGTAACAGATGCGGAAGTCTCTTCTGTGCTGGCCGCATTTTCTTCTGCGATGGCGGTAAGGTTCTGAACTATATCAACAACCTCTACGCGCGCCTTATCCAGATTATCGGATTTATCTCTGATGATACGGATGGAATCTATGGATGCGGATATACCGTCTGCAACCTCCGTAAACTTGGAATCGGTCATAGCCATATTCTCGTTCTGCTTGTTCATAACTTCTTCAACCTGATCCATGGTTGCAACTGCCATTTCCGAATCCTTGATAAGTTCGGCAACTATATCATCTATCTTCTTGGCTGACTCATTGGACTGCTCGGCAAGCTTCTGGATCTGACCGGCTACGACAGCGAATCCTCTACCCTGCTCGCCGGCTCTAGCCGCCTCGATCGAAGCGTTAAGGGACAGCAGGTTGGTCTCCTCTGCGATAGCGGTGATAAGCGAAGTTGCTTCCCTGATCTTCTGGGCAGAAGAGTTGGTAGTCCTGGTCTGCTCTGCGATGACCTCTATAGATTCTATTGCGGACTTATTGACTTCAACTAACGTATGCAGCGTGTTCTGTGCATCGCCTGATGATGTTCTCATGTCTCTTGCAACATTTACCAGGTTCTGTAATTCCTGTCCGTTTTCCTCAACCAGATTACCCATAAGGACTACGTTCTCGGTAGCCTTCTGAGTTTCATCTGCCTGTGAACTTGCACCGTCTGATATATCGGATACAGCCAATTCAACCTGTTCGATCGTGGTAGCGGTCTCACTGGTTCCCTCTTCGAGGGTTTCCGCAGCAAGTCTGACATTCTCAGCCTGCTCCTTCAGAGTTATTATGACGCCTGACAATGTGCTTTCGAGTGTCTCAACGCCCTTGGCCATAACGCCGGTCTCATCCTTAAGCTTAGCAAGTTTCTTAACGCTTTCATCTTCGGTAAAGTCAAGACGCGAAAGCTTCTCTATCGAACCGCTGACTTCAACTATGGGCTTGCTGATCATCACTGATATAAGAACAGCCACTCCACAGGCAACGATAAGTATCACTGCTGCAGCGATGAAGGATACTCTCTTAACATCATTAATACCCTTTAAGACTTCATCTTCATCTACCGTCAGGACCAGGATCGCGCTGTCCGTGGAATCAACGTAGCATGCGGCATATTTCATTGCGCCTTTATACTCGTATTCAATAACCTGAAGTTCGGGATGAACGCCTGACGCGATCTGCGCCACAACCTCTTTAACAGCTGCGTTCTCTACAGGATTTCCGACTTTCTCCTGCGTAGGATGATATGACATGATACCATCGGCTGATACTATATACGCATATGAAGAATCCATTCCTTTTAAGGATACTTCGGAAAAGTCGTCATTCAGCAGTTTATAGGCGCCCAGATACGACACGCCGTAAGCTTTGATCCTGAGTTCGAGGATCTCCGCGTAGGATCCTGTCACGTCATACATGTACCCGTTGATCGTCTCCTTCATGTCCTTCTGGACTGCAGGAACGATGATAGCCAACATCGCTACTACAGCTGCGATCACAGATGCGAGTGTAAGCGCTATTATCTTGAATTTGATGGAATTGATAAAAGGTACCCCTGATCCGGCTTTTGCGCCTTCTTTTGTCTTTGCCATAATATAGTCCCCCATTTGACATTTATTACTGAATACAGCCTTCTGATTCAAGCAAAACAAAAGGCTGCAAACATTACTATTATATAGAATACAGGCTATTCCGTCAATAATTCCGGTATCTTCGGAACATCATTATACCTGAACTTTCAATACATTTTAGTCCGGTTCCTTCTGCGTCTCATTTGTCCAGTTTTTTCAGCACTTCATCAATACTGATATTCTGCTCAGATGCTATGCGCGCAAGATCCTCATATTCAAACTTTGATCTGGTCACACCATAGCCTTCTGAAATCTTGCGTCTGACCTGTCCGTAAGGAGAATCAACGGTTTCAAAATGTCTGTCCAGAACATATCTGCGGGTCACGGTTTCTCTGATCCCTATGGTCGTGGTGTGCTTGAATATCAGCCGTATCAAAGCCTCCCTGTGTTCTTCATCACACATCACTCTTATCAGGGTGCCGGGACGGGATTTCTTCATGCCCACAGGTATTGTATATACTTCAAAGGCCCCTCCTTCAAAAAATCTCTCGCATGCATATCCGATCGCTTCTGCGCTCATGTCATCGACGTTACATGACAGTTCCAGGACATGCTCTTCGCTGTGTCCTGCTTCTTCGTTATTATGACCGGATACGTGACTTGCCGGGGCTATGCTTTCTGTTAAGAGACTGCTATCAACCGTACGGGCAGCACCGCCTTCTCCAATCATTACCCGGACACAATTGGCGGTCTCGAAGTCTTTTCGGCCCATTCCGTAACCGATACCGCTCACCTTCATCACCGGCATATCACCGAACTCATCTGCAAAGTGCTTAAGAAGTGCTGCGCCGGTGGGTGTGCACAGTTCGCCGTTAATGCTTCCGCCGTAAGAAGGTATCCCCTGCAGGATATGCGCTGTAGCCGGAGCGGGCACCGGAAGGATTCCGTGAGCACAGTGCACGGTTCCGCTGCCAACATGTATAGGTGATGCGATGATCTTATCAGGTGAAAGTTCATTTATCAGCATGCACACCGCCGTAATATCTGCTACCGCATCCATCGTTCCCACTTCATGGAAATGTATGTCAGTGACCGGCACTCCGTGCACATGCGATTCCGCTTCCGCTATCAGGGCATATACAGCCATGATGTCGTCTTTGACCTTATCGGGAATATCAAGATGCCCGCGGACTATGTGCTCGATATCTGCCATACCGGAGTGGTGGTGGTGATGATGTGCGGCTTCATGGTCGTGATCATGATGGTGGTCTTCATCATGATGATGTGTTCCCTCATGGCCATGTGCGACTTCATGGTCGTGATCATGGTGGTGGTCATGATGATGCCCATCCTCGCCATCGTGATGATGATCGTGGTCGTGGTCGTGATGATGATGGTGGTCATAGTCGTGGTCTTGATGGTGATGCTCATGCATATGTTCATCTTCTTCCGTGCCATTTACCGTAACTGTCATATGAGTTCCCGTGATGCCGCATTTTACAGATCTTTCTGCGCGATATTCGACTCCCGGGATCCCAACCTTATTAAGTTTTTCAACAAAGGCTTCCTTATCGGGAACAAGTTCAAGCAGCGCAGCTGTCAGCATATCGCCGGCAGCACCCATTTTACACTCGATATACAATGTATTCATAATTAACCTCTCTATACTCCGATCACATAACTGTTCCTTTTTTACCGGGGCACGATAACTGTTAATGAAAAACTATAACCTCAGTCGAAAACACAGTTTACCCCATATGATTGATCATTGACGCAAGATAGCCCGCGCCGAAACCATTATCGATATTAACCACGGACACTCCGCTCGCACAGGAGTTAAGCATAGACAGCAGAGCCGAAAGTCCGTTAAAAGAAGCCCCATATCCGACGCTTGTCGGAACAGCGATCACAGGGCAGTCGGCAAGTCCGCCTATCACGCTTGCCAGTGCGCCTTCCATCCCGGCTATGGCGATTATCACGCTTGCGCTCATTATTTCTTCCGTTTGATCAAGCAGTCTGTGAAGCCCGGCCACTCCCACATCATACAGCCTGACAACATCATTCTTAAGAGCCTGCGCCGTTATAGCCGCTTCCTCCGCAACAGGTATATCGCTGGTTCCGCCTGTTGCAACCACGATCTTCCCTATCCCGTCAGGTTCAGGCATTCCACCGGTCAATGCGATCCGGGCATCCTCATAATACGTGAACATATCATCAAGCTCTTTATGATCTTCCGACATATCCCCATCATCCGACTGTGCGCATTCTCGAGTCAGATTCCGGGAACCGTATTTATTTACATATGTGCACGCAAGCTCTTCATATTTTTCCCGGGATAGTCTTGTGACCATTATCCGATTCTGGCCATTGTCCTGCATGGTCTTCACGATCCCGGCTATCCGGTCAGGAGTCTTGCCGGCCCCGTATATGACCTCACATACTCCCTGCCTTGCCTGCCTGTGCAGGTCAACCCTGGCGTACCCTATATCCTCATAGGGCGCCGTCTTGATCTTCAACAGCGCATCATCAACGGACATACTTCCGTCCTTAACATGCTCCAGTATTTCTTTTATCTCTGTTTTCAATCTGACCCCCAATTAAAAGCAAAACCGTGGACCCTTATCCCGCTGCCAAAGCAGAGCAGATATATAAACCCACGATGCCATACGCTCATATATCCATATTACAGGAAAACATGCCGATTTCAATACTTGAGTTTTACACTGGGCGACACCATTATGTCGTTTTACGGTTTCGGGCAGTGTTATACTCTGTTCAGAACTTTGAAAATAAAGCATATAAGCTCACATCTCACGGAGGAAAAACTATGAAGATCAGATTAACAGCCAGAGGAAAAGCGCTACTCGGGAAAAGCGGAAAAACCGGCAACAACACAATTCACCTGATCCCAAAACCAAATTATCAGAAATTCACTTTGATCACACTTGGTAATAACGGAAAAGTACTCTCACGAAAAAAGGTACACATTGACATCACCAGGTATTTCAAATCAGCCTGAAGGATCCGGGGAGAAGTTCTCTCCCCGAATATTCCTTCACATCTGATGAGCCGGAGATATTACAAGCTTTTTACATAAGGAGACGCATATGAACATACAGGAATCAAACGGTAAAACCATACAAAGACTTTTGGACAGAATAGGACCCGAAAATGCTTCTATAACCACAGACAACGACTGGGTTCTGAAGATCTATTACTCCGAGCGAACAACGGAGGAAATGACGATAGAGATGTGCCTGACCACATCTTATAACGGCGACCCGCTTTTCGATCCGCTTATGAAGATCAGACTGGATCTGGGAAGCGACGGTCAGATACTGTCAGCAACTCCCCTATACTACTTAAGCCGCACCCTCTTCTATAACAAGGAGATCTACTCAGAAGGAAACCCGTCCTGCTATGATCCCAGGCTGTATGATGAGACGGACGAACTTGACTCAAGACTGGAAAGCTGGCTTAAAAACCTGGAGATTCAGGGATATGTTACAACCGGAGAAATAAACCCGATATGATCGCGATTTGCCGGATCTAAAACATGCCATACACAGGAGGTCACGATATGTTGCTTTGGGAAACCCAGATAAAATACAATACCGTTGATACAAAAGAAGTCGGAATACACCGCCTCGAAATATGTGAAGATTCCGAGCGACCGATGCAGGAATGGGATAATCTTCTCAGGGAACTCAACAAAATGCTTGGGTATAACTGTGATCCCCAAAACTGTATATCAGTGTATATCCTCGGTGGCACGCAGGGATGTCTTGACGCGATCATCGCACATCCGATCAAAACCGTTTCACCTGACTACTGCCTTGATCACATACGCAGCACCCTGGAGAAAAACTACGCAGTGTGCGGCATTTCCTTCGAAGGGTTAAAAGAGATATCCGGGAAGCGCTTTGACTACCTCGGAGAAAAAGCTGATGATAACGGATATATCAGGCGCTGGCATTCAGAACGGATACATCTTGGTATAGACTATTTTGCCAACAATCAGTTCAAGGTCGAAGAATACATGGAGGAGACATCACAATTTTCACATGAAGAAGCCATGGATACAGCCGGCAACATTATGGCTGACTCTTCTTTGTATGAAGAGCTGGACCGCATTTATTCTGATGAAAACGAAAAACACTTCTACGGAAATCCTGTTCATTACAAAATATCCGCTTCAAACTCCAAATCTGCACTGGACATCATCGACGTGATGATTCCATCGCTTCTGACCAATAAAAGGATCTGCGGAAAACGGATACTTCACATCCACGACATCAGTTCCGGATGCTATGATGAAAAAGATTTTGAACATCTCTTTGAATCCGCCCAGGGACACGCCGTAGTTCTTGAAATGTGCGGCACAGACGAAGAAAACGGAAACTTTGCATCATCATACACACGCGTTGTCGAATACATTGACAGTGTGATCACGAGATTTCATCTGAATACGCTCTGTTTCTTTGTTGAAGTGATGGACCACCCGGGGTTTAGTGAAAGCCTGCTCGCCAGAGTCAGCGAGACCATCCATATCATCAACATCAGGGAAGGTGTGGGCAACAGGGATCAAGCCGGAAGTTATCTGAAAAAACTGGTTCAAAAAGAAAACTTTGAAATATCGGATGAACAGATCGAACAGCTTCTTGATGACAAGAACTCTTTCAGCGTAAACGACATTTATAATATTTATAACAGCTGGTATAAAAACGGATTATGTACACGGTTTTATAAAGCATACAGCAACTACCGGTTCGACTGTCTGAAACTTCCCGGGAAAACAGGTTCTCCTTACGACGAACTCCAGCGCATGACAGGTCTGACCGGGATCAAGGGACTTGTAGACGAGATCATTGACACCGCCAGGATAAATAAGGTCAGAAGCCGTTACGGATTAAAGAATCAGAAAGCATCTCTTCACATGGTTTTTACCGGTAATCCGGGAACCGCCAAAACTACTGTTGCAAGACTTATCGGTCAGATCCTGAGCAAAGAAGGCATACTCGAAGACGGCAATTTCGTTGAGTGCGGCAGAGCAGATTTAATCGCGAAATATGTCGGATGGACAGCCAAAAACGTCCGGAGCAAATTCAGAGAAGTAAGAGGCGGCGTGCTGTTCATCGATGAAGCTTACTCACTGGTGGATGAAAGTCATTCATTTGCGGACGAGGCGATAAGTACCATAGTTCAGGAAATGGAAAACCACCGCGAAGACGTACTCGTGATCTTTGCCGGATATCCGGAGAAAATGAAAGATTTTCTGGAGAAAAATGAGGGACTGAAAAGCCGCATAGCCTTTCACCTGGATTTCCCCGATTACACTCCGGACGAGCTGACAGATATTCTGAAACTCATGGTACAGCAGCATAATTACAAGATCGAGGATGAAGCTATTGAAAAGTGTCATGATATCTTCAGGACGGTTTCAGCCTCAAGTGATTTCGGAAACGGAAGGTTTGTCAGGAATCTTCTGGAGCACGCCGAAATGGCGCAGTCACACAGACTCGCATCAGTGTATAATGGAAAAAAGCTAAGCAAAAAAATTCTCCAGACATTAACCGCTGAAGATTTTGATCAGACACCTGCGATGAATGAAGCTCCTCCCCGCAGGAAAATGGGATTTGCCGTATGATCTGATATAATGGGCAAAAGGTACAAAATCCGAATTAGGTTTACCTGAATGAGGATTTCGACCTTGGGATCCTGACATCATAATATGAGTCGACAGGATAAATCTCACAAGAATTTACACGCCATGAGAAAAGTCTCAAAAATGACAAGACAATTATATCTGTATGACAGCGTAAGCGCAGTTCCCACGATGGAAGAGATCGCCTACGGAGCCATCGTCGGTCCGGATGATCTGATGAGGAGTTTCGGCATATCCAGAAGAATGCTCCAGCGCGACTTAAAAGACCTTCGCGACAGCGGGCTTATAAATGTAAAATATTTGAAATCCGGCGACAGATACATAGATAAGGGCGATGCGAAATTCAACGATGATACAAATGAACGCCGCAGGCAACACCTGAAGAGATTGCACCGGTTGGGAACATTGATACACAGCCTTTCCATGACGCCTGTCAGCGAGATCGACGACTATGAATCCGGCATAAGAGAATTCGAGGAATACGTTGAACTTACCAAAGAAGATCCCGTAACTTTCCCGCCTGAGGACATCGAAATGATGCGTGAATTTTACATTCACGAACCTCCGGAATTCTATGACCTCAAATCAGAATACTACGCGCTTTTTCCGGACAGCAATGAAAGAACCAGGCAGCGCGACTTTAAGGCGCTCAGAGAAGCGGGCTACCTGATCTATTACAGTTCAAAATACAAAACTTTCATATTCGAAGATGACGATGTGGAATAACCTACTTTATTATGTTCTTTATCGACTCTTTTATCGGAAGATCGGTTTTAAAACCATCAGGCTTCTCAGTATGCATCGGATATAGTGCATCCTTGGGGTCTATGGCGTTTATAACCCTCGCAAGCATTCCCGGCGTAGCATGTCCGCTGGTGTGAAGATACTCCACCTTAACGCCCTTAGCTTTCTGTCTTTCAACAAAATCAAACCAGGTCTTGTTAAACGCCTTGTGTTTTGGATTCAGATACCCATCCCACATAGAATATATCAGGATCGGCATCTGTTTTATTTCTTTGTTTTTATATGCCTCAACGAAAGTATCTATGTATTTCTCATGATAGACTTCAGGCTTGATCACGG
>JAEEGI010023388.1_pt1 | contig 12137 bp, 9 predicted proteins | sample 8958751 | NCBI WGS metagenome assembly JAEEGI01 (sample SAMN16246545, study PRJNA631951) | gut metagenome | biome: gut microbiome; feature: rumen; material: KS-attached | host: Bos | place: Iran: Karaj | collected 2018-10 | reverse complement strand
AGCAAGGCTGTGCAATGGACACTCTTTGAGCTGGCCTTGATGACAGCAGTATTTCCGCCTGCTATAGCTGGGATTAAAACGCCCAGCGATAGTAAGAATGGAAAATTGAAAGGGCTGATGATTAACGTATTTCCGTAAGGCATTTTATAAACCTTTGTGATAATACTTGGGAAACATGCCAATCCACTAAAATGAGTTTCAGGCCTTGCCCATTTCTTTAAGCCTGCAATAGTTTCATTTATCTCTAAAATGATACTGCCGATATCGCAGAAATAAGCCTCCACATAGTGGCGCCCCAAATCCTTTTCAAGGGCCTCTTCCATTTCCTTTTCATGAGAAATAACCATCGCCTTAAGCTTTTTAAGAGCATCAATGCGATAGCTTAAATCTAAAGTTGTATTGGTTTTAAAGAAAGCACGTTGTGATTCAACAATTGCCTTGATTTCTTCTCTGGAATTCATAGGCCCTCCTCTACATAATAAACTATAGTGAGTAACTCTATATTAGTGATTAATCTGAAATAAATAAACCATTATAGGCATGGTAAGAATACATAACAAAGTAGACAAAATATTTATTGCGCTTGCGTATTCGGCATTTTTTGAATACAAAATGGCAAATTGATTTATTGTTGCAGCACATGGAGCACATGCTGCCAAAAAAGAGACAAGCATAACTGTATCTCCTCCTGAAACAAAAGATTCAACTGGTAATAAGCTCATTATTAAAAGAATAACAAGAGGACATATAATCAAACGCATACATATTACGCCCCAGATTCTATTGTTAGAAAAGATGTTTTGTACTTTCATGCCCCCTAAAACCATTCCAACTATAATCATTGATACCGGACCAACCATATCTGCTAGGGAGGATATCACGGAAGATGCAAGTCCTGTAAATTTATAGTCGAAAACTAACATAAATAATCCTACTCCTATAGAGATAATATTTACATTAAGTAATATTTTCTTCCATGGAATGCCATCTTCTTTAGCAAACATTCCTCTTCCATGGGACCATACGAATATATTAAAGACAGCAACAAATGCTGCAGAATAAACAACCCATTCATCACCGAGAACTGATCCGACTATAGGTACTATTAGATTTCCACCATTAGAATATATAATAGATGCTCTTTCTACTTCGGTTGCGTTTGTAAGTCTTCCATATAGTTTGGCTATTATAATGCAGACTATATGAATAATGACAGCATTAAATACTGCTAATAATAATCCTTTTATAACATCACCGGTAGCGTCTATTTGAAAGGCATTAATAATTATTGCAGGAGTCATAAGATAGATGCAAAGTTTTGTAACTACCTCTGAGTCTGTCGATTTCAAAATATTGCATCTAACAATTAAAAATCCCAAAATGATAAAAATAAAAAATTCTGCTATTTTCTTCGCAAGTAAGATACTTATCACCTAATAATCCTCCCGTGAGTTCAATATATATTAGTTTATAATATAGTGTTCAAAGAAAAAAGAGGCGACATATTTAAAAAAACCTACCCCATAACAGGGTAGGTCTTCAACTAACTCACATCTCTACTTCTATATGAACAATACTACATGCTGGAATCGTAAATACGATATCATTATTATCAATCTTAATACAATTGAATTCCTTTATGGTAACTACCTCAACGTTGTCAAAATCGTTATAAGCATCCATAGGGCCATGGATTATTTCAGCCTTAACATTCTTAGGCGCAGCATCTATCATGATTCCGTTAATATCATAGTCAACATTTAAAGCTGTGTTTGCGATTGTTATGTGTAGCTTGCCATCTTTTCCAATAGATACGGATTCAGAAAGGTTTGGAATTTGATTCTCATCTTCTACTCCAACTTCAGAAGTCTCCACAAAGCTTTCCACAAGCTGCCCATCCTGATGATGGCTAAACATTTTAAATACCTGATAGGTAGGCGTTTTTACCATCTTATCACCCTCAGTAAGAATCACAGACTGCAATACATTTACCAGCTGAGCTATGTTTGCCATCTTCACTCTGTCGCAGTGTTTGTTGAAAATATTAAGATTGAGAGCAGCCACCATGGCATCGCGCATTGTGTTTTGCTGATATAAAAATCCCGGATTAGTGCCTGGCTCTACATCAAACCATGTGCCCCACTCGTCTACTATGAGGGCTACGTCATGATTTTTATCGTATTTATCCATGATAGCTAAGTGGCGCTCTATCAGCTCGTTCATGTATAAGGTCTTTTTTAAGGTCTCATAGTACTCTTTTTCGGTGAATTTTGTAGCAGCGCCCTTGTGCTCCCATTCTCCAGGTACCGTGTAGTAATGCAATGATAAGCCGTCCATGAAGCCATGATTTGGGCCACAGTTTTCAAAGCATTTCTTCATTACTGTGTCAGTCCATTCATAATCATCTCCATTAGGGCCACAGGCTACCTTAAAAATCTTGTGGTCTGGATTATAGTTTCTGACATAAGTCTGATATCTGCGATACTCATTAGCGTAGTATTCAGGAAGCATATTTCCGCCGCATCCCCAGTTTTCATTACCTACGCCAAAATAATCTACTACCCAGGCTTTCTCATCGCCATTTGCCTTACGTAAATCTGCCATTGGAGATACGCCATCAAAGGTCATGTACTCAACCCACTCGCTCATCTCCTGAACTGTGCCACTGCCAACATTTCCATTAACATATGGCTTGCATCCAAGCTGTCTACACAGTTCCATGAATTCATGTGTGCCAAAGCTATTATCTTCAACTACTCCGCCCCAGTGAGTGTTTATCATCTTTTTTCGCTTTGCCTTGTCACCGATACCATCCTTCCAATGATATTCGTCTGCAAAGCATCCACCTGGCCAACGTAGCACAGGGATTTTCATTTCTTTTAATGCTTCCACAACATCGGTTCTCATTCCATTTACATTTGGGATATCAGAACCTTTGCCCACATACAATCCCTCATAGATACATCTTCCTAAATGCTCCGAAAAATGTCCTTGTAATTCTGGATTGATATGTCCCATTTTGCGGTTTGGATTTATATATAGTTTTGCCATTCTAATCAATTTCCTTTATTTTATTAGCCTTTAACTCCGCCTAGAGTGATACCTTTTACAAAATACTTTTGTACAAATGGATACATTACGATAATTGGTAAAATACCAACTGTAGCCATTGCCATTCTAACTGAAGCTAAAGGTATAGCGGACAAGCCCGAATTTGCATTTTGTACATTGGAGCTGGATTGTGATAAAAACTGTATATTCTGCATCATTCTGTTTAACAGGTTCTGCACAGAATAAAGCTCCGTTCTTTTTGTTATATAGATGTAACCATTCATCCAGTCATTCCAGTAACCAATACCAGCAAACAACGCAACTGTTGCCATGATAGGCTTTGATAGCGGAATAACTATTTTGAAAAATGTCATTGTCTCAGATGCACCATCAATGTAAGCCGCATCTAAGATTTCACCTGGAATGCTAGAAACAAAGTATGATTTCATAAGCATAATGTTAAAAGCATTCATCAAAAGTCCTGGGAATAGTAATGCCAAAAAAGTGTTTTTCAGATTAAAAATATTCGTATATACCATATATGTTGGAACTAAGCCACCATTAAACAGCATAGAAAAAACTATTGCAAATGTTATCCATTTCCTACCTGGCAAATCCTTGATTGAAATTGCGTATGCAAGCATAGTAGTAATAGCCAGTGACAAAGCTGTTCCAACTGTTGTAAGAACCACTGAAACCCCATATGCTCTAATTACAGAATTACCTGTATTGAAAATATACTCATAGGCATAGGCTGAAAATTTGCTTGGAATGAATTTGTATCCCTCAGCTATCAGCACGTCGTTATCAGTAAAAGAGCTCATTACCATCAAAATCATTGGAAGAATTGCCAATAAGGATAAAATGATTAATACTATGTGAGCAAAAATTTGAAATCTTTTTTCGTCCTTCACTTTTCATTCCTCCTTAGAATAATGCGCTATCAGGATCAATTCGTCTGACTGAGTAGTTAGCTAAAATAATCAGAATAAATCCTACTATGGACTGATATAAACCAGCTGCTGCAGACATTGACATGTCCCCTAGCTCAAGCAGTCCTCGATATACATAAGTGTCAATTGTATTAGTTACAGAAAACAATGCGCCCTGATTCTGTGGAACCTGATAGAAAAGTCCAAAGTCTGAATAGAATATTCTTCCTACTGCAAGCAATGTCATCATAATAACCGTAGGTTTTAATAGCGGAATTGTGATCTTTTTTATCTGCACCCACTTGCTGGCACCATCGATAGCTGCCGATTCGTATATTCCTTTATCAATTCCTAGAATTGTTGAAATATAAATGATTGAATTATAACCAATGACTTTCCATGCATTAACAAAGGTTAGCAAAAACGGCCAGTATTTCTTTTCCATATACCACTGTATAGGTTCTGTCCCAAACAATGGAAGTATTGTGTTGTTGACAAATCCATTGTCATTTGACAAAAAGCCATATACCAGGTAGCTGACAATTACCATTGATACCATATATGGCAAAAGTATCAGACACTGATATATCTTTTTCATCCTGGATGTCATTTCTGCGATCAATATGGCCACAAAAATGGCAAGTATCGTATTTACGATAATAAACGCCAGATTATAAAGTATAGTATTTCTGGTAATAACAAATGCATCTCTTGTGGCAAAAAGATATTTAAAATTCTTAAATCCCACAAAATCGGATCCGAATATTCCCTTTCTAGCGTTGTACTTTTTAAACGCCAATACCAAGCCTGGTAGTGGCATATAATTGTTTATGAATAGATAAATCAGGCCTGGTAAAGCCATGATGTATATTGGGAAATACCTTTTAAGACGTCTTTTTAGTTTCTTTTTTTCAGCTGGATTCTTAGTCTCTTTACTCATACATTCACCATCTTTTATTTAGTAGAGCCGGCTAAATGTCAGCCGGCTCTTTTCAAACCAATTATTTAATACCGTTCTCTGAAGCCCACTCATCAAGTGCAGCCTGCTTTGCATCCATGTATTCCTGTAAACCTGCTGCATATAATGCATCATTGAGTTCCTTCAAACCTTTTTCAGGCTCAACGAAACCGTACATTACCTGTGCATAGAATTCTTCGTATGCGTTTTTAAGAGCTGTAAACTCTGTTGAGTAATCTGTGTTATCCCAAGTAAATCCAAGAGCCTTTGACTTAACTGCACAATTGTCGTTAAAGTCTGCTGTCTGCTGACCTACATCAAGAGGATCACCTTCCCAAACATGAGCTGCATACTGGTTTGGCATCATCCAAAGTACGTTTGGATAGTACTCTGAGTTGTCAGCATTTACACCGTCAGCCCAGTTAATTGATGTATCAGAATTTACCTTGTACTCTACGCCTTCCTGGCCCCAGCAAACTAAGTTTGCAACCTCTGGGTCAGTGTAAAGTGCTGTAAGTACCTGCATTGCTGCGATTGGGTCCTCTGTAGACTGATTAATGCACCATGGGAATGATGAAACAGCTGATGAAGACATAAATGCTTCGCCGACATCAAAGATTGTCATATCTCTGCCGCACTCACCATTAATCTGATTCTGATAAGCTGGCTTGCTCTGTGACATCATTGCCATAAATGAGCCAGACTTAATTCTTGCAGATGCACCTGTTTTATCGCTCATAGCATCGCCAGAAATGTATCCAGCCTGATTCCATCTATAAGCTCTATCTGCCCACTCTTTAAACAAATCTGATTCGTAAACATTTTCAATCTTAAGGCTGTTAGCAGGATCAAGAAGTGTTCCGAAATAATCACCTCCAACATTATCAACGCAGCTACCCTGTGTAAGGAGATTGTCCTGTGTTGAGAAAACAGTCTTGTCTGGATAAGCCTTATGGATTGCTGCAAAAATCTCATCTACATCATCCCAAGTTGCCTTGTAATATCCCAAGTCATCTGTTTCAAACTTTGAAACGTCATAGCCTGCGCCTTCAAGATATTCTGTACCAACAAGGATTGTAGCTGTCTGGATTGCATAATCCTTAATAGGTGGAACACCATATAAAACGCCGCCAACTCTACATGCATCCAAATAGTCATCTCTAATTAAAGAATTAAGCTCTGCACCATATGTTGCAAGTAAATCGTTTTCTTCAAGATCTAAAGTGTATCCATTGTTTACACATGTCATATATCCAGGGCCACATGTTGAAAACAAATCAACCTGCTCGCCAGATGAAAGCATCAGCTTAATATCATCACTATAAGCAGCCGAATCAATAATAAGAAGTTCAACATCAAGACCTAATGTCTCTCTAGTATGCTGGCTGATTGCTTCGTTAATTCTGTCGATTCCTGCTGGAGCACCTGTCCAGTCAAAGAAAGAAACAACTACCTTCTGGTACTCACCAGTTTCAGCAGCCTTGGCTTTTCTTGCCTCAATAACAGCAGCAGCGGCATCTTCTCCATTTGCCTTTGCTTCCTCAGCTACCTGAGCACTCTCTGAGGCACTTGCACTGTCAGCATTGCTGCCACAGCCAACCATGGTTGCCATCATTGAAGCACCAAGAGCCAATGATAATAACCGTTTTTTTAATCCCATTTTATTCTCCTCCCAAAAAAATAATAGTTTTTTACACCCCAAATCGGTGTAACGTTTTACCTTATGTTTTTTATTATATTTTCATCAATAATAATAGTCAATTGTATAATATTCCGTTATATTGACCAATATTTTGTTATTTATCACCAAATTTTCACATTTCAAACTAAAACGTTACACGTTCTAACTAAAAAAAGGCTATCCATACTTTCGTATGGATAGCCCAAATCAACTTTGCTATTATCCTATTCTTTGAACAGATTCTCTTTCTATAAGTTTTCCTGCAATGTTAAACTGTAGCTTTTCATTATCAGCTTCTTCGCCACGTTTCTCGCATTTATCTATAATCCATGTAGCGGCTGATGAGCCTAATTCTTCAAGGGCCAAGGTGATTGTTGTTAATGTTGGATATAGGAGCATTGATGCTTCATGGTTATCATATCCAATAATGGACAGGTCCTTGCCTGGTTTTAAATCGTGCTCTAGCAAATACTGATATACACCAGTGGCAATCAAATCTGACAAGCATAAAACAGCGGTGATATCTTTGTCAGCCAACTGCTTCATTCCCTCGTAGCCGCCCTTTTTATTCCAAGTCTTATATACCACTAAAGAAGGATCAAAGAGCATTCCAGCCTCAAACATAGCCCGCTGAATTCCTCTAATTCTATTTACAGTATGGTAGTTTGAATCCTCGCCAGTAATAATACCTATTTTCCTGTGGCCCATATCATGAAGATACTTGTAGGAGGTGTAGCCACCTGCCTCGTCATCAAGCCTAAAACTAGGAATGCTTGAATCTGTAGCACTTGCATAGACCATGACAAAAGGGATATTTTCAGGCTTTTTTTGAATATCAACCATGTGCTCGTACCCTGCAATGTAGATTATGCCATCCACATTGAGAGCTTCCATTTTGTTCATCACAGTACCAAAGGCAGATTGAAACTTGCCATTATCGTTCATCCAGCCATCATTCCATCTGCCAAAAAGACGCATATTTTCTATAACAACGTCATAGCCTTTTTCCTCGGCCTTTTTCATAAGACCTTCGATAATAGGCGCGGTAGAAAACAGTATCAAATCCTCAACAATAACACCGATTGTTTTAGTAGAACTAGCTCTAAGCTTTTTAGCAAGATAGTTTGGCTTATAGCCTGTCTCTTTTACCACGTCCATTATTCTTTGATAGACTTCTGAACTCACTTTGTTTGTTCGTCCATTAAGAACATTGGAGACTGTAGATATAGAAACCCCACATTTCGCCGCTATATCCTTTATGGTAATCGAGTTTTCCATATCTTTTCGAACCATTTATGCCTCTCCCCAATAATTATTTTTAAATATGATATTTTCATTCTAGCATAAAGAATCGAAAAGTAAAACGTTTTTCCTAATTAGTTCTGCTCTGATTTTGCAAGTATAAGTTTTTCAAGGTATGCGATTCTAGCGCAGACTGTAAATACATCAGCTGCCTGCTCTAACTCTTCGATTGGTGGAAGAGATGGTGCAAATCTGATGATAGAATCCTTTGGATCCATGTGATATGGGAAAGGTGCGCCAGCTGGTGTAAGCTTTACGCCTGCCTCCTTAGCCAAATCTACAATACGTGTAGCTGTTCCGTTAGGAGCCTCAAATGTGATGAAATAACCACCCTTTGGAGAAATCCAGCTACCGCAACCTGCATCTGCAAGGTCTCTTTCCATTGTCTTGATAACAAGTTCAAACTTAGGGCGAAGAATCTTAGCATGCTTTTCCATGTGCTTTTCAACTGATTCAACATCAGCGAAATATCTAGCGTGGCGAAGCATGTTAATCTTGTCAAAGCCGATTGTCTGAACTGTAAGAGTCTTCTTTAGCTCCTCACGGTTGTTGTGGTTGCAAGCGATAGCAGCGATTCCACCGCCAGCAAATGTAATCTTAGAAGTAGATGCAAACTCGAATACTAAGTCTGGGTTATCTGCTTCCTCGCACTCGTGAAGGATGTTTAATATCTTTTTCTTTTCTTTGTATAAATGGTGTACCGCATATGCGTTATCCCAGAATACTCTAAAGTCCTTAGCTGCTGGCTTAAGGTTGGCCATACGGCGAACGACCTCATCCGAATATACGATACCCTGTGGGTTAGAGTACTTAGGTACACACCAGATACCCTTGATGCTGTCGTCTGCTGCTACAAGGCCTTCAACAACATCCATATCTGGACCATCCTCATTCATAGGGATGTTTATCATATCAAAGCCGAAGTGCTGTGTAATCGCGAAATGTCTGTCATAGCCTGGTACTGGGCAAAGCCATCTAACTCTGTCTAGCTTGCACCATGGAGTGCAGCCACCAAAACCAAACATGTAGCCACGTGCCACTGCATCAAACATCATGTTAAGAGATGAGTTTCCTCCTACGATAACCTGCTCTGGCTGGCAATCCATAATCTCTGCAAAAAGATGCTGAGCTTCAACGATGCCTTCAAGCTGGCCATAATTTCTAGTCTCTACTCCGTTCATACACTTCATAAGAGACTTTCCATCAAGGATGTCAAAAAGAGGCATAGAAAGATTGAGCTGTTCGACAGATGGCTTGCCTCGGCTCATATCAAGGTTGAGACCCTTTGCCTGCCACTGTTTGTACTGGCTAAACAGCTGCTCCTTCTCCGACTCTAATTCCTGTAGTGACATTTCGCTGTACTTTTTCATTACATGTCCTTCCTTTGCTTATAACTGTTTTTCATTTATCATTTCGTACCTTATCAAGGTATTGATTGATAACCTGTTCATATCCCAGATTTCCTGGGCGGTAGAAATCTCCGATTTCCAGGCCTTCGGGCAGATAGCGCTGATGAGAAAAATGATTTGGAAAATCGTGAGCATATTCATAGCCAATTCCATGTCCAAGCTTGCCAGCTGATTTATAATGGGCATCCTGAAGATGTGTAGGAATTGGACGTGTGGTATTGTTTTTAACCTCTTGCATGGCCAGCTCAATAGCTCCGTAGGCTGAATTGGACTTTGGCGCACAGGCAACGTAGGTTGCTGCATGAGATAAAATAATCTGGCATTCAGGCATTCCTATGCGCTCTGTTGCAAGAAAAGCGCTGGTGGCTACCACGAGAGCCTGTGGGTCTGCATTTCCCACATCCTCTGATGCGCAGATGCAAATACGTCTGGCAATGAACTTAGGGTCCTCTCCTACGTAAAGCATGCGGGCTAAATAATAAACTGCCGCATCTGGGTCAGAACCCCTCATACTCTTTATAAAAGCAGAGATGGTGTCATAGTGATTATCGCCATCTTTGTCGTATTTGATAACTCTTCGCTGGATACATTCGCTGGCTACGTCGATGGTAATGTGAATCTTGCCGTCATCGCTTCGATCTGTAGTCAAAACGCCAAGCTCTATAGCTGTAAGGGCGCTTCTAGCATCTCCATTTGCAATATCCGCTAGGAATTCTAGAGCATCATCATCTATAACAGCATCGTAGCTGCCTAAACCCTTTTCCTCATCTGTCAGGGCTCTCATAATAAGGGTCTTGATATCCTCAGGCTCAAGTGATTTAAGCTCGAATATAATGGAACGGGAAAGTAAAGCCCCGTTTACCTCGAAATAAGGGTTTTCAGTGGTGGCGCCAATTAAAATAACAGTGCCATCCTCCACAAATGGAAGCAGATAATCCTGCTGTCCTTTATTAAATCTGTGAATCTCATCTATAAAAAGAATAGTTTTCTTGCCATAGGCTCCCATGGTCTGCTTTGCAGCCTCCACAACAGCTTCCATGTCCTTTTTGCCAGATGTAGTTGCATTGATTGATGTAAACTCAGCTGATGTGGTGTGGGCGATGACCTGGGCAAGGGTGGTCTTACCTGTGCCAGGAGGCCCGTAAAATATTATAGAAGAAAGCTTGTCCGCCTTAATAGCACGGTACAAAAGCTTGTCCTTACCAATGATATGCTGCTGGCCTACCACCTCATCTAATGTGGTTGGTCGCAGACGTGCTGCAAGAGGCGATTCCTTTTTCTTCGCTTCCTGCCTCATGTAATCAAAAAGATCCATGTGGATACCTTCCTTAGAAAATTCGTTGTTTTAGCAACAACATCTCTGATACTATACTATAACTCAATCATTATTACAATAAAAAATTTGTCCCAGGCGGACATTTGTCCGTGCTACAACGCATTCATTTTTTTAATTCATTAATTTCTTCCACTGTTGGCATCACCTTTAAAGCTCCGCGTCTAGTGGTGATAATTGATGCTGCAGCATTAGCTGTAACAAGCATTTGCTTAAGGCTAGCCTCATCAAAATTATCTATGCCCACCTCTAGCACTGAATTAAGAACCGAGCCCATGAATGTATCACCTGCTCCTGTAGTCTCTATTGTGTTAGGGTTTAGAAATGGGCCACACTCTACCACTTTATCGCCATACAAAGCGTAGCTGCCATCCTTGCCAAGTGTGGCACACACAAGCTTCAAACCATATTTTTCCTTGATAAGTTGAGCTCCTTTAAGTATGTCTGACTCACCTGTGAAGAATTCGATTTCGTTGTCGGATATTTTTAAGATATCGCATTTACGGAATCCAAAATCCATCTTTTCCTTGGCAATTTCCAAATCAGACCAAAGTGGAGGTCTAAGGTTTGGATCAAAGCTGATTAGTTTGTTGCTTTCCTTGGCAGTATCAATAGCCTTGATTGTTGCCTCTTCAACAGTTTTGTGTGTCATTGAAAGTGTTCCAAAATGGAATATCTTGGCGTCCTTAATAAGGTCTGTATCCACTTCATCAGCTGATAGCATAACATCTGCGCCTGGATTTCTATAGAAAGAAAAATCTCTATCTCCATCCTCGTAGGTGTGAACAAAAGCAAGTGTAGTGTGTACCTGACTGTCATATCTCAGGCCTGAAATATCAATGCCAAGGTCCTTAACTGTCTTTGCTAACATACGACCAAAATTATCATCTCCAACCTTGCCAATAAAAGCTGTAGACTTGCCGTAATTTTGAAGCATAGCAAGGACGTTACATGGTGCCCCACCTGGATTGGCCTCCATAATAGGGTTACCAAAATCACTTACTCCATTTTCTGTGAAATCAATTAATAGTTCACCTAACGCTACTACATCAACCATCTAAAAACCCTCCCTATTTTTACTCATGCCAATACACTACATAAATCTTTCCATAACCTCGGTTGTGTGCATAGAAAGAATACCTGCTCCAAAAGCCTCCATAATCTCTGTGTAGCTATCGTCTATGAACATGATTTCATCCATGTTAAAGCCATCACGTTCTGCAATCATTTTCATGATTAGGACCTTTTTATGGCGACTCTCTGTAGAGATAAGATCACCATGGTGCTCGAACACGCCTGGGTAGCACTCGCGCAGGCGATTATACTTGGAATTGTACTCGAAGGAATTGCTACATTCTGTAAGGCCGTACACCTTCACACCCTGATTAAAATGCAAATCATCAATGAGATTTTTCACTCCTCTAGGAGCCTGGCATTTGATATATGCATTGTGATTGATATTAAATCTTAG
>JAEEGI010023386.1_pt1 | contig 12137 bp, 9 predicted proteins | sample 8958751 | NCBI WGS metagenome assembly JAEEGI01 (sample SAMN16246545, study PRJNA631951) | gut metagenome | biome: gut microbiome; feature: rumen; material: KS-attached | host: Bos | place: Iran: Karaj | collected 2018-10 | reverse complement strand
CAGCGTGCGATTTTCTTCATAAAAGCGCTTCATTGCGATGCTCGCCGCATTTCTATCCGCAAAGGTCGCACTCGCATACGGAAGCGGCTCGCCGGTCTCTGCCGGTTCCGGCTCGACCGGCGCTTCCGGTGCAAGCTGTTCGCCGGGTTCGGGAAGCGGCGCAGAGGTGACCTCTGCCTGCGGCGGCTGCACGTCGGCGGGCTCCGGCGCTTTTGTTGCGCGGATGCCGCCCGCGCCGAGGATCAGCGCGACCACAAGGACCACGGCTGCCGCGGATACCGCGGTGAGACCGTACGCAAGCCAACGATGCGCGCGCTTCACCGGCTGCGGCTGCTCCGAAGGCATATCGTCGATCGTTATTTTCGATTTCTTCCGGGTTCCGTTCAGCGCGGCGTCAAAGCGCGCCTGCGCCGCTTCGGGGATGGGCTCGTTCGTTGCGTCCATGTGCGCGCCTTGCTCCTCCGCGTCAAGGAGGATCGCTTCCTTCAGCAGTTTTTCAAACGCTTTATTCCGCATAGCCGTCCTCCCTGCAAAGCGCAAGCACCGCGCGCCGCGCGCGCATCAGGTACACGCGCACGGAGCTTCTTTTGACGCCGAGCGCCCTTGCGATCTCGCCGTCGCTCATGTCCAGCAGATACTTATACCGCAGTACGTCCTTTAAGCTTTCGGGCAGCTTCAAAAACGCCGCCTTGACCTCGGCGACGGTCAGGTTGCCGATCGCGCGTTCCTCGACGGACGCCGTTTCATCCGGCACGTTGAGCTCCTCCGTCGGCAGTGCCTGTGTTCCGTCCTTTTTCAGGCGATTCAGCGCGTTTCGTTTCGTCGCGGTCAAAAGATAGACCGCGCGGGCGTTTTCGGGCAGGCCTTTCAGCGTGTCGATCTTTTTCATGCAGCGCACGAACGTATCCTGCACGACGTCCTCCGCGGCGTTCGGTTCGCGCAAAATTCCGATTGCCGTACGCTTCATGCGGTGATAGTTCGACGCGAACAGATCGCTTATCATTGCGCGGTCCGCTTCGCTGTCCAGAATCAGCAGCAGTAAAATCATCGATTAAATGTCCCCCTTTGACCTCTTTGTCTATATAGACAATCGGACAGGCAGAAATGTTACATCGGTTTTGGTAAAATTACATAATCGGTTCGGCGGGCGGGCAATGCCCCTACGGGTAAACATATCCCAATTCACGCGGGGCGCCGAGGACGTCGCCCCCTACGTTGGCATATACGCCGACGTTCATACTTTTAAGATAAGCAGTCCAAGATTCTTTTTAGCGGTCCGTAGGGGGCGGCCTCCCGGACGCCCCGCATGCTTTTCGCGGATCCATGCATTGACGGCGAGGCCGTCTGCAAAGCGTTATGATTGCCTGCGGCAAGCGAGCAGTTGTAGGGACGACCATTGGTCGTCCGTTCCGCTGTTTCGGCGGGCGGGTATGATCCGCCCCTACGGGCCGCTCACACGTTTCTTGCCTCCCCTGTGCAAGGGGAGGTGTCACCGAAGATGACGGAAGGGTTGTCCGGAATATCGTTTCACTCCTCCGCATCCGGGGCGGAGAGGTATTTTTTGAAAAAGAAGATGAGAAACGGGATCGAGACAAGGAACGTCAATAGGTCCGCGCCCGCCTGTACCGCCTCGATGCCGGTGATGCCGAAAAGGGCAGGCAGCATGAACACGAGCGGCACAAAGAAGATGCCCTGCCGGCAGGAGGCGAGGATCGTTGCGCCGACCGCAAAGCCGAGCGATTGATAGAGCTGGTTGACGTAGGTGGAAAAGCCCATCAGCGGGATCGTAACGCACAAAAACCGCAGCATGCCGCTGCCGATCTTCACGACCTCCGGATCGTCGCGAAACCAGGTCATGATCGGCTCGCGGAAGAAGAACACCGCCGCCGCGATCGCAAGACCGATGACCGTCATGGAGGCCGTCGCGTACCAGAAGACCTTCTTCACGCGCGAATAACGCTTCGCGCCGAAGCAGTAGCCGGCGATCGGCTGAAAACCCTGTCCGACGCCGATCACGATGTGCCGCACGAACATATAGAGCTTGTTCGCAATCGAGATCGCCGCGACCGCCGCCGCGCCGAACGGCGCCGCCTGGATATTCAGAAGCGCCGAGGACAGGCTTGCCATGCCCTGCCGGAACAGCGTCGGCACGCCCATGCGCACGATATGCACATAGACCGAGACCTTTTTACCGATGTACTTCGGACGCAGACGGACGATGCTGCGATCGCGGATGAAGATGATCGCCATGATGATGAAGCTCGTCATCTGCGAAAGCATGGTCGCGAGCGCCGCGCCCGCGATGCCCATGCCGCATGTGAAGATCAGAAGCGGATCGATGATCAGGTTCAGGATCCCGCCGCTGATCATCGCGAGCATCGAGTACATCGCCTGCCCCTCCGAGCGCAGGATATTGTTCAATACAAACGCCGAGGTCATAAACGGCGCGCCGATCAGAATGAAGCGCGCGTAATCCACGGCGTACGGCACGACCTCGCCGCGCGCGCCGATCAGCGATACCAGCGGACGCAGAAACAAAAGACCGAGCATGCCGATCAGGGCGCCCGCGATCACGCTCATCAGCGCCGCGGACGTGCCGACCGTGCTCGCGTCGTCGACGCGCTTCTGCCCGAGCATGGGACTGATGAGGCTCGTCGCGCCCATGCCGATGCTGCCGCCGGTCGCCTGAATGATCGCCATCAGAGAGAACACAACACCGACCGCGGCCGACGCGGCTGTGTCGATCTTGGCGACAAAGTACGTGTCCGCGGTATTGTAGATGACGGTGATGAGTTGGATCAGCACCGTCGGCGCCGCTTTTTTGAACAGCAGCGGACCGATCGGCTCGGTCAGCATCTGATTGCGCTGCTGTTCGCTGTTTACCTGCATGCCCCCTCCGATCTTCCTTACAATTCAACTTCGACCGGTCTCTCGGCGCCGATCTCAAAATGATACTGCACAATGCCGAGGTCGATCAGCGTGTACGGTCCCGAAAGCGCCTTGAGGTACGGCTTGCCGTCCCGCAGCGTGAAGCGAAAGCGCTGCTGATTGATCGCAGTGGGCGCCAGAAGCGCCGCGTCCACGCCCGCCTTGAACCAGTCCGGCGCGGTCCCCTCAATCTCCGTCACCTGCGCAAACGATTTGCTCCTGTGCGGCTTGCCCGGCTTTGCCGCGTACCCGATCGAAATGATCGCGGCAAGCGCCTCGCCCTCGTTCAGCGTCTTTTTGACGCGCCCCTTCTTATAAGAGCCTGCGATCCAGCAGGTAGAAAGTCCGAGCGTTTCGGCAAACAGCACAAGCCGCTCGCCCCAGTACCCCGCAAGGCGGTAGAGCTCGTCCGTGTCCGGTCCCGCGAGCATCAGATAATTGTCCGCGTTCTCGAATGCGCCGTAGCTTGCCCAAAGCCCCTTGACCGCGTTCGGATCGTTCCGAATAAGGCGGATCGAAAGCCCGCTCAGTTCGTTGCACGATATGATCTCGTCCTCCAGCGCCTTTAAGACTTCGCCGTCGATCGGACGTTTCGTATACTGGCGCACGGAATGCCGCGCGTCGATCGCTTCCCGGATGGTCATCCTGCTGTCCTCCTCGGTGTTTCTTTTTGTATTATAATATGCCGCTTCCGTCCTTGTCAAACGTAAGCCGTTGCAATACGCGCCCGTTTTCGGTATAATGAAGAAAAACCCGGAGGCAGGTATGATCAGACAGGTCATTTTCGATATGGACGGGCTGATGTTCGATACCGAACGGCTCTATGTACGCGCGCTCGAAGAGTACGTCGCGCCGAAAACCGGCATCGCATTCCCGCGTGAAAACATTCTCAAAACGCTCGGCATGAACCACGCCGATTTCGAGCGGTCGTTCCCCGCGCTGTTCGGCACGGCGATCGCGTTTGACGCGTGCTACGCCATGATCGCCGACTGGATGACCGCGGAAATGGAAGCGCACGGCGTGCCGGTCAAGCCCGGGCTCTATGCGCTTTTGAACGCGCTCAAGGCGGACGGGATCCGCATCGCGCTTGCGACCGGCACAAGCCGCCCGATCGCTTTGGAATATCTCCGCCGCACGGACACGCTCAAATACTTCGACGCGTTCGCGTTCGGCGATCAAGTCACGCACGGCAAGCCAAACCCGGAGATCTTTCTGCTCGCGTGCCGCGCGTTGGGCGGATCGCCTTCGGAGACCGCGGTTTTTGAAGATTCGGTCAACGGCTTAAAAGCCGCGCATGCGGGCGGATTCTTCTCGATCTGCGTGCCGGATCTCATCGACCCGGTCCCGCGGCTCGACTTTATGCCCGACGCGGTGTTTCGCTCCCTTGACGAGGCGATCCCGCTCTTTCGCGAAATCAACCGCTCAAACTGAGTTCCCATCCGCACCGGCGCTGACCGGTGCGTTCTTTTTCAAAAATCATGTCCGATTTTCCGATCTTCGGGGCTCTTATAGGGTGAAACCGGTTTTAAGAGGTATCTATGGAATAACACGAAGCATTTAACCGCGTCTATGACGCCACGCGCGACGCGCTCCTCAAATGGCTCGTCCCGCGCGTCCGGTCCGCCGCCGACGTCGAGGATCTGATGCAGGAGATCTATAAAAGGCTCTACCGCAGGATGACGAAGCTCGGCGTTCGCGAGCCGGAAAAGTATGTGTTCGGCATTGCGAAAAAGGAGCTTGCGAAGTTCTATCGGCACAAGGCGCTTGTGCAGGAAACCGAAGCGCCGATCCCGGAGCAGACACCCGACGAGGGACCGGAGCCCGAGGACATCGTGCTCGACCGAGAGCGCGAGCGGGAGCTTTGGACGCTCATCAAAACGGAGCCGCTTCTTTCGTATCAGGCGTTTACGCTGTACTACGGTTTTTCGGTCCCGACCGACGAGATCGCAAAGCAGCTCGGGCTTTCCGAGGACGCCGTGCGAAAGCGCCTGTCGCGGACGCGGGCAAAGCTCCGCGCGCATTTCTCCGGGCAACAGGACATTCAGAAAGGAGATTGACATGAACGAACAGGAAGCATATAAAACCGTCGTCAGAAATTCCATTGTGGACGACGATCAAGTAAAAAGATACGCAAGGACCGCCGCGCCGGAGCGGAAGCCCGCGCTGCGCGTTTTGAAACCGATCGGAATCGCGCTTGCCGCGCTGCTTATCGTCTTCGGCGTAACAATGGCGATTCCGGAAGCGCGCGCCGAGGTGTTTTCATGGTTCGATCCCGCGAACCCGCGAGAGTATCTTGCACTGAACCCGGAGGACCGCGATTCGGTCTCCGAGATGGACGCGATGATCACCGAACCCGAAAAGAACCGCACCGAGATCAAGGTGAACTACTGCGCCGACGAACCGTACTGGCGCGAGATCGGAGAGAACTTCTCCGCGACGCTCGGCGAAACGATCTATGACGGAAACGTCATCTATCTGTCCATCGACTTTGACGGGCTGTCCGGCTATCCCTTGTTTGAAAGCGCATGGTGTCCCAGTCTTCCCGCCGACGCGCTGCTTCCGACCTATCTTGCGGAGGAGACCGCTCCCGGACAATGGAGCGAACCGAGCCCGGATCTGTATTTTGAGGCCGAAAACGGCGTACAGATTCCCGCATGGATCGAGGCGATTCACCGTCCGGCGGAAGAAACGTTCCGTCAGGCGTTTTATGAACGGTACGGCTTTTTCAGGTCCTTTGACGAGGAAACCGCTTCCGCGTGGAGGGAAGACGCCTGGGAGCACTGCAAAGCGAATGGCGTACGCGCCGTTGCAGAGGGCTATACCGAATCGATCATTTTGGAGGAGGATCTTCCGATCGACAAAAACGGGAATCTCACCCTCGACGTGCACTATTCCCTTTGGATCAATCGCAGCGGAGGAAGCATTGAAAAGCTGAACGTGGACCTCGGCCCGATTACGGTCAATATGACGGCTTACAAGGATCTGGATCTCAATGAGCGCAGCATTGAAGCGACACAGGATACGATCGAACTTTTCGGCGACGCGGTCTGGTTTGACTGGGCTGACGAGCGTTATGCCGCGAATCTGGACGGCGTCACGATGCGTGTGGTCACGCCCGGAACCATCGATCTCAAAGGCATCCACGACGTGGAGCTTCTAGTTCAGATGCCGGACGACTGGAGCGAGGAACAAAAAGAAGCATTTTTGGAAAGTCTGTTGCTTGATGTCACCGTGGACGACGATTTCAAAATCAATTACGGCGGCGGCTGGTTCCCGGACGACGGCAGCTATCTCTATGTCATCGAATTTGAAGGTTGTATTCCATTCAACCGCATCGGAACCGTGCAGCGCATTACACTGACGCCGATCCTGATGAAAGGCGATACTCGCACACCCTACTCGTGCGATTCGATCGTGCTGAAGGTCAACTGAAAACAGCAGCAGAACGGGTTGTCTCAAAGCAATTTGAGACAACCCGAAGGGCTGTCGATATGGATGTCAGAAGCCGTTTTTTCGTCCCGAAGCGTATACTAAGGTATCGCGAGGGCGAAAAGGCGGCTCATTTTCGGCAAGCAATCAAAAGAATGGGCGATCACGTCGCCCATTCTTCCTGCAAGGATACTTTTTTCCTAATTTATCTGCCGAAAATGGTCTGGCGCCATTTGCGACAGCCCGATTTTTGTCGAATATATTACGCTGCCCGCTTGCCTTTCGCGCGCTGCTGTGCTATGATAGAGGCGCAAATTTGATACGGAGGATCTGATCGAAATGAAAATCGCGATCATCGGCGGAACCAATATCGAAACGCTCCCGATCCGTTACAAGGAGCAGGCAGTTTCCACGCCTTATGGCGACGTCGTCGTGTTCAAGGGCAAGCTCAAAGAGGGCAACGAAGTCATCTTCTTAAGCCGTCACGGCATTCTTTACGCGCACGATCCGGGCGACATCAACTACCGCGCGAACGTCTACGCGCTGCATCAGATCGGCGTCACCCACGCGATCGGCGTGACCTCGGTCGGCGCATGCGACTATTCCATGCGGCTCGGCGAGTACTGCCTCATCAACGACTTCATGGACTTCACCAAAGGGCGTCCCTCCTCGTTTGAGCGTGAGCACCGTCCCGCGCTGCACACCGGCATGGAAAACGTGTTCAGTGAGCCTCTGAACAACGTGCTCGAGGAGCTGATCCGGCAGCACGGCTTCCCGTATTCCGGCAGAGCCGTCTACGCCTGCCTCGAAGGTCCGCGCTTTGAGACCGCCGCGGAAGCCCGCGCGCTCCGTATGCTCGGCGCGCAGGTCGTCGGTCAGAGCATCGTGCCCGAAGCGCCGCTGTGCCGCGATCTCGGCATCGAGTACGCCGCGCTCGGCATGATCACCAACTACAGCACCGGCATGACCGGCGTGGTCAACGATGTCGTGATCGAACACGTCATGGACGAGAACCGCGAGGATATTTTTACCCTCTGCTTCGACCTGATCCGCAGAATGACCACATACGCGGAATAAAAACTCCAAAAATGATTCAGCGCCCCGCAAAAGCAGGGCGCTGTTTTTTGTTGTGCTTTACAGGATGCGAATCTCGTGTGCCTTGCCCGCATGGGTCCAGTGCAGGACGAGACCGTTGTCCGCGTCGACGGTAACGTCGGTCGCGTTCTCCATGAGATCGCGGACGTATCTGAATTGCGCTTTCTTTTCGTCGGTGTACTGGTTCAGCGCGTCGGAGGTCAGAAGCATACCGCCGAGGAGCGCGTTGACCGTGTAGAGCTTTTCCTTCTCCTCCGGCGTGAGCTTGCAGTTGCCCTCGCGCAGGAAGAACACGTCCGGATCGCCCATGAACGCGCGCTTGGTGAGCTGACGGCGGAAGGTCGTGTCCTCGATGGACTGCTTGGTCGAGACGCGCTCGCGGTGCGTGATCTGCATGAGCTTCGTGTCGTTCCAGTCGAGCCCGACGTCGCAGCCCACGCGGCAGTATTCAACGATGCCGAACGCCGGCCACAGCGGCACGCCGCAGCCGAGGATCTGCTTGCCGCGGCAGGCCTTGCGGAGGATGTTCATCGCTCGGCACATGCGCGCCGCTCTCGATTCGGTCTCGGTGCCGAACGGCGCCGCGCCGTACAGGAAGTCGAGCTTCACAAGGTCAAAGCCCCACTCGTTCAGCACGCGGTCGAGGACCTTCTGCACATATGCCACGACCTCGGGATTGTCGATGTTGAGCGAATAGAAGCCGCCCCAGTTGGACCCGTCCGACCACGGCTTGCCGTCGTGCGTGAGAAGCCAGTCCGGATGCTCCGCCATGAGCCTCGAGCCCTTCTGACAGACGAACGGCGCAAGCCAAAGCCCCGCGCGGAAGCCCGCTTCGTGGATCGCGTCGGCGGCGTTCTTGAGCCCGTTCGGGAATTTTATCACGTCCGGCACGAGCCAGTCGCCGACCGCGGTCTCCCAGCCGTCGTCGATCTGGAAAAGATCGCCCTCACGAAGCAGCGCCTTTGCGCCGACGAGGTCGTCCGTGATCGTCGCGTCGTTGATGTCCTGATAGCGGTTATACCAGCTCGAATAGCCGAACATCTTCTTGTCGGTCAGCGGATGCACGTCCATCGCCGCAAACCACCCGTCAAAGACCTCCTGCTCCGTGCCCTCGGCAATATAGAGGTCGAACGCATGGAACTCGCCGTCCGCCTTCATGCCGGCGCAGTCACGCTCGAGCGTGAGGACGCCCTTGTTCGCGTCGTAGGTGAACAGCGTATAGCCCGGGATCTCGTCGAGCGAGCCGAACAGCAAAAACTGCTTGCCGTTTCTTAGATAGCACCACGATTCGCCGTGCGTGATCCCCTTCTTGTAGGGATACTTCACGAAATGATAGTCGCCGTAGCGGTTGATCTGAAACGCCCCGCGCAAGAAGCTCGGCAGATGCATTAAGCCTCTGGTACGTCCGTGGATATCGTATTCCGGGCTGTAGGTCCAGTTCTGATACCCGTTATGGAAGATGTGCGTCGTTTCCCCGGCGGGCAGAGCGACCGTCGCCGTGACCTTTTTGAGCCTCGCGTTTTTCAGCGGCACGCGCACATGCACGACGCCGTCCGCTTTGACGCTGCCGGTGACCGGCGCGCCGTTTTCCGTCTCGATCTGGTAGTTCAGGATCCGTTCCATACCGTTATTCTCCCTCTGTAATCGTAAAGTGGATCGAAACCGGAGCGGTCTGCTCCGAGGATATCGCTAAAACGCCTTCGCCGCCGTGTCCGACGGTTTTCACGTACGTTCCGGTCATGCCGCCTTCGGCGGTCGCGGCGTCGGGTCCGATCAGCTCAAGATCGCCCGAGACCGCAAAGCGGATCGGCAGCTGCGCGTACGGCGCAAGATTGCCGCTGCCGTCAAGCACGCGCACGCGGATCGCCGCAGCGTCGTAGCCCTCGCCCTCTTTGAGTTCCGTTTTGCTGACCTTGACTTCGAGGTGCAGCTTTTTGCTCGGCTTGCACGATACGGACGCGGTCACCTTTTCGCCGTCGAGCGCGTCGAAGCGCCATTCGGTCGCCGTGCCGCCCCAGTTGCCGACGTACTTGCCGTACAGCTCCTCGCCGTCCGCCCAGGTCAGGCGATAACGCTTCATGCAGTACAGCATGCGCAGCTTATCGGCAAGCGGCATCTTTTCAAGCCCGTACTTGCCCGCCGCCAGCAGCTCGCGATGCAGCAGCGCTTCCTTTTTGCCGGTGATGCCCTCCTCGCTGATCAGAAGCTGTCCGATGAGATCGTCTATCTTCACCGGCGGATGGCGCAAGCCCTTCCAAGGCTCCGGCTTGAAGATCTTCACAAGCTTGTCGTTCTTGTACAGCGCGACGCGCTCGGCGTTGGTGAACGCCCAGATCTCGCCGATCTCGCCCGCGGGGTAATCGCCGATGCACATCGGCGTGCCGAGCGCAAGCACCGGCGTTTTCTCGCCCTGACTTGCGTACGCGTACGCGGCAAGCTTCGGATTACGGAACGCGTCCATAACGCCGTGATAGCACACGCGGTCGCCCGAACCGAAGTCCTTGTGTGTCGGATAGTCGAACATGCACCAGCCGAAGCAGCCGGCATGTTCGCCGGACGCGGTCGCGGCGTCGAGCGTGCGGGCGTGGCGCAGCGCATGCATCTGCCGCTTGCTCCACGGATCATATGGCTTTGTCGGGAACATATGCCCCGAATGCTCGGAGATCAGATAGCCCTTTTCGGGATCGGGCGTGATCTTGTCCTTTTTGCGGATCGGGTCCGAAAACTCGAACGGTTTGAAATCGTTGTAGGCATAGACGTCCTCTAAAAGATTGCTCTTGACGAGGTAGCGCACGCCGGAGGTCTGACGCGACGGATCGAGAAAATGCGCAAGCTTGTTGGTCTTTTCATACAGCGCATCGTTGTCGCGGCTCTCGTTGATGCGCACGCCCCAAAGCACGATCGACGGATGGTTGCGGTACTGGATCACCATCTCCCGCACGTTGTCGATCGCCTGCTTCTGCCACGCCTCGTCCCCGATGTGCTGCCAGCCGGGGATCTCGGTGAACACCAGAAGTCCCAGCTCGTCGCAGGCGTCGATGAAGTATTGGCTCTGCGGATAGTGCGAGGTGCGCACGGCGTTACAGCAAAGCTCCTCTTTGAGGATCCGCGCGTCCTCGCGCTGCAGGCTTTCCGGCGCGGCATAGCCCATGTACGGATACGCCTGATGGCGGTCGAGCCCTCTCAAGAATGTCCGCTCGCCGTTCAGATAGAATCCGTCCTTACGAAACTCCGCGGTGCGGAAGCCGAAGCGCGTCGTCACGACGTCCAGCGGCCGCATATCCTCGTCGAACAGCGTCGTTTCAAGGGTGTAAAGCTCCGGTGTTTCACATGTCCACGGCTTTGCGTCCGGCGCGCGCACGACCGTCGTCCAGACGAATAAATCCTCCGGCGCTTTCACGACCGAATCCGAGTTCGCGTCGGCGTTCTGCGCGACGCATTCGCCCGCTCCGTTCAGGATGCGGTGGCGGACCATCGCAGCCGTTCCGGAGACCGTGGTCTGCACCTTGGCGGTTTTGAGGTCCGGCGTCTGCACGAACACGTTCGCGATGCAGACCGGGTCCCGCACGTCAAGCCACACGTCGCGATAGAGCCCGCCGTAGGTCAGGTAGTCGATGACGTAGCCGAACGGCGGGATCTCCGGGTTCTCGGTCGAATCGAGCCGCACGGCGACAAGGTCCGTGCCGTCGAACCGCACGGCGTCGGTGATCTCGACGCGGAACGCGGTATAGCCGGTGCGGTGCGTCAAAAGCTCCCTGCCGTTCACATAGACCGTCGCGATGTGCGCCGCGCCGTCGAACTGCAAAAACAGGCGCTTGCCGCGCATCGTTTCGTCAAGCGGAAGCAGCTTGCGGTAGCCGTACACGCCCTCGTAATCCTCGGGTCCTGCGTAATGCTGCGGGACCGGGCGCGGATTGTGCGGGAGCCGGACCAGGTCTCCTCCGCCTTCGCCGAGGCGAAAGCCGTTCGTCCACATCGGTGTAAATTCCCAGCCGTTGCTTAGCTTTTTCATCCGGGCGGATCCTCCGTATAATATGATATTTAATTGTAGCACAGATCGCGTTCCGAAACAAGGCACGGCGCGGAAAAACACGAAAAAAGCGGACGGAGATCCGTCCGCTTTCGTGTGATGACTGTTATTCTTCGCCGTAGATCAGGTTCTTCTCGGTCTCCGGATCGAAGAAGTGCATCGCCTTGCCCTCGAAGGTGATGTAGAGTTCCGCTTCGCTCTCCTCGAGGTGCTCACGCTGCTCCTGATTGAGATCGATGGTCGGAACACGCACGATCCAGCGCGTACCGTCCTCGGTGATCACATGCAGATGCAGCTCGCTGCCCATCATTTCCTTGACCTCCAGCTTGCACGGGATGTGATCCTCTGCGGGACCGTCCGCAAGCAGGATATGCTCCGGACGTACGCCGAGCAGGATCTCTCCGCCCTTAATGCCCTTGTCCGCAAGCAGCTTTTCCTTTTCGCCGGTGACTTCGATCTTTGCGCCGCACGGCGTGACGAAGTAGCGATTGCCTTCCTTCACGAGGTTGCTCTTCAGGATGTTCATCTTCGGCGCGCCGATGAACTCTGCAACGAACAGATTGCTCGGCTTTTCAAAGACTTCCATCGGGGTGCCGACCTGCATGATGTAGCCGTCCTTCATGATGACGATACGATCGCCGAGCGTCATAGCCTC
>JAEEGI010023384.1_pt1 | contig 12137 bp, 9 predicted proteins | sample 8958751 | NCBI WGS metagenome assembly JAEEGI01 (sample SAMN16246545, study PRJNA631951) | gut metagenome | biome: gut microbiome; feature: rumen; material: KS-attached | host: Bos | place: Iran: Karaj | collected 2018-10 | reverse complement strand
ATCAAGGATGCCAAATAATTCTGACAGAACAATAACGCATATGTGATAAGACAGCCCGGTTTCCGCATGAATCCGGGCTGCCATTTCTTTGTGCGATAAACGAAAGCCGTCTGTTGCAAGCTTGTTTGTGAACAGACGGCTGAGTGAACGGACATCGAGCGGACATGTACGCGAGATGTCCCGTCGCATCGAGTAGGAGTCAGCCTACTCGATTTTCCCGACATATCATCCCTTTACATCTCAGCACATACAGACAATCTCAGCTGCTGCCACTCGTTTATGTTTGATAAACGAAGTCCATCTGTTCCAAACCGGACCAATTGTTTGCACAATTCACACAATAACGTATCCGTTATCGGATTGTATAAAAATAATTCTGAAATATATTGACAATAATCAAGCAAGGCGAGTATATTGTTTTTGGGATATGTGTAAGTGCAGACAAAATTTGACAAATGTGAAGTTCTGCGAGCTGCACATCACAATTTCCAAATGATACAGTATTCTTAACCGGAGGAGGTCAATAATAATGAAAGAATCGCAGAATGATTTTGAGTTGATGAAAGCCAACAAAAGTATGATAATAGCTGTTTCCATCCTGCATATTGCGATCGCAGGCGGCTATGTCGGTGAACTTGTAAAACACATCAAATCTGTTGGCTATGTTACTATCGTTTTATGCCTGGCATTGATCCCTGTTATTGTGATCAACGTGGCATACAGGATCAATAAATCGTTTCCTTGGATCAAATACCTCGCGTTGATCGGATTCGGATTGTTATATGCCTTTATCGAGCTCACAACAGACAGTGATCTGAGCTTTACCTACGTCATACCTATCATGATCACTCTGGCTCTTTACGATCACATCCGACTTGTCATCGCAACCGGAGCGGCTGCATTTGTGCTCAGCATCCTTCAGGTTTTGGGATGGAGCTCAGGCTGGATAGAAAAGGATTCAGAGATCGTTATGGCCAATGTCGAGATCATGCTTATCCTTCTGGCACTTATTACGATCTTCCTTTCGATCCTTATCAAGACCAAGAACCTTTTCAACAGACTTCGTACGGAAAAGCTTAACGATACATACCAGAGAACAAACGAACTGCTCGGTGAGATCATTTCGGTGTCGGGAAGAGTTACTCAGAACGTTACGGAACTCTTTAATGAGATGGATTCCCTCAGTTCCTCGGTTGACCAGACACTTTACTCGATGGCCGAGGTCAGCAAGGGATCCGAGGATTCGGCTGACGCAGCACAGTCTCAGATCAAGCAGACAGGTCAGATCTCTGATTATATCAACGATGTGGAGTCGGCTTCCGAGATCATTTCCGAGAATGTCAACTACGCTGCGGAAGCAGTTACTACCGGTCAATCCAATATTGCTAAGATGACAAGCCTCACCGTTCAGGTCGATACAGCAGGTAAGGATGTTGCAGGCGCTCTTACAGACTTTAACAAGACCGCGGCCGAAATGAATTCCATCACCGATATCATCACATCGGTTGCGGCACAGACAAGCCTCCTTGCACTGAATGCTTCGATCGAGGCAGCACGTGCAGGTGAAGCCGGACGCGGGTTCGCGGTAGTTGCCGGTGAGATCTCCAATCTTGCAGGACAGACAAAGGAAGCTACAGACAAGATCACAACGCTAATAGGAAGCGTCGTTACTCAGACGGCTAACATGGTAAAGACCATCGAAAAGCTTCTTGCTGCGGGTGAAGAAGAAGGAAAGTGCGCTTCTGAGACAGCTCAGAGCTTTAAGGAAATATCCGAGAAGGTTGATATCATCAAGAGCAACACATCAAACCTTGATAACCTTGTAGACAGGCTTTCGGAGGCCAATAAGGAGATCGTTAACAGCATACAGACTGCATCCGCCGTTGCAGAGGAAGTTACGGCACATGCGAACGAGACATATAAGGTCAGCGAAGACAATCAGCGTATCGTTCGTCACGTGAACGATATCGTTCACAGCCTTAACACCGATGCCCAGACCCTCAGGGAGCAGGGTGAGAGAGGCCACGAGATCTGATAGATTCTTAAAATGATCAGTCTGAAAGAACAGACTGAAAGGACAGGCTGAAAGATCAGGCCGGTAAATCAGACCAAACTGCTATACGGTCAAGAAGTAGTTACGCATGTCAAAAGAATAAAACAGAAAACGCAAGGAGCCGAAAGAAAAATATCTTTCGGCTCCTGTATGTTTACCGGGTCGTTAAGCATAAGCGCTTCGACAATTGGTTGTGTCACAGCTCGTCGGGCAAAAACGTTTCAGCGATCGGTTTGCCCCTGCTCCCTTAAGGTCTGTGCATCCCTGCTCAGAGCGCCGACGATATCATTTACATTGCGAACGATGCTCTGGTTGGATTCGCTGGCGCTGTACGTCTGATTGGCATGTGCGGTAACTTCTTCGGTAACTGCCGATGCTGTCTGAACGCTCTCTACGATCTTCTTGTTGGACTGTGCCAGCTTTTCTACCAGATCATCAAGTACAGCCGTATGATCCTTGACAGCGCTGACGATCTGAGATATCTGCGAAAAGCTGGAAGCTGACAAACCTGCACATTTGCCTTCTTCATCGCCCGCTTCGAGCAGTTTTTTGATGGTATCCACCATCGTCTCTACCTGGGATACGACTCCGCTTATCAGGCTGCTGATCTTATCGGTTGCATCCTTTGTCTGTGCAGACAGACTTGATATTTCTCCGGCAACGACTGCAAATCCCCTGCCGGCTTCTCCGGCACGTGCAGCCTCGATCGACGCGTTAAGCGCAAGGAGACTTGTTTGTGCGGCAACCTTTGTTATGATATCTGTTATGGAATTCATTTCTTCCGCTGTCTTTTGGAATGTTGAGAGAACGCTTGCAACGTTCTTTCCGGCATTGTCGACTTCGGCCGTAAGATGGTTCATCCTGGATATGTTTTCCTGGCCGGTCCTGACTGCGACAGCTGCCTCTTCAACTTTCTTAGTGATGGTATCGGAAGCTTTTTCGACATTCTGTATGTAATCGGAGATCTCGGCGGTCTGATCGAGCTGCTCCTGTGCGGCGCTTGCAGATTCGTTGCTTCCTTTGAGAACTTCTTCCATGGACATAAGCGTCTGATCGACTGAATCACTCAGGTTGCCCATCTCGGAAGTAAGAGAGGAAACCGTTTCTGTCATCCTTCCCGATACATCCATGACCTTTCCGAGCAGATCCGCTGTGATCTGATGTTCTTCATTACTTTTTTCGGTACGCTTGTCATGGATCCTGTTTTTGGTTATGGTCACAAGCGAGACAAAGACAGTTGTCATCATGAGTATCAGTATCTGGATCTCAACTTTAGATTTGTCGATCTCATAGCCGTTGAAGACCCAAATGATTATCTGGATCACGTTGAGTATGATGGCACCCACACCGAAGGAGATGATCAGCTTCAAACTGTCATAGAGCATTATTATCGTAAATACGGGGATAACATACGTAAATATGACTTCGTTTTGGGTGTTCAGAAGCACATACGCATACATTGCGCCGAAGCCTATGATGGTGACATATCTGATGCTTTTTGAAGCCTTGTCTATTCTGTAAAGAACATTGGTTATTATGACCGGGAGCAGCGCGAGAGTTATAGCTATAAGAGAATAACCCAAAGGTTTGGCATCGGTGATTATCTCAACGAAATATCCTCCTGCAGAGATCAGATTGAGGATCGAGAGCATGATGACGACATTTTTGTTGACGCTGATCATTTCGCTCACTGCCAATGTGTTTTTTCCTGCGTTTTCCATAAGACCATCTCCTTAAAAGACTTAACATTAGTTTTACAATTTCACGATACGAAACTTATGTTTTGCATTAACGAATGTTTAACACATGAATCATGATATTGTATCATCATTTTAACATTATGCAGTATTGTCGTCAATAAAAATCATTGAAAACTATTAGAAACTTCAAATTCTCGAAATTTAGAATTATTAATGATACAGATGTTTAAAAACTGCGTGCCCCGACAGTATCTCCCCAAAATACTTGTTGTAGATTTTTTTATAATGGTGTGCTACTATATATTGTGGTTCTTTGGGATCAACGATACGAACTGTCCGGGATTTCGGACTGCTTTGGGTCGGAATCATGAAAAAGAACACTCGAGAGGATACTCATGACACAAAGAAACAGCAATACGGGACGCTCCGCGGGTACGGGCGCGTCACGAAAAGCAGGCACAAACGCTGACCGGGGGCGGGCTAAAACCGTATCCGGAGAGAAGAACGTCGGGGATGAACGGGAGGTCCGCAGCCGCAGACGATCGGCGCCCCAAACTGAGCCTGCCATGTCAAAACCCGCCAAAGACAGATCGGAGAGCGATACGTCACTTAAGGACGAGATCGTTGTTATTTGTGTACTTCTTTTGGCGGTTCTTCTTATCCTCAGTTATTTCGGGATCTGCGGATCGTTCGGAACGATCGTCAATACCGTGATCTTCGGCCTTTTCGGAATCTTCGGGTATATATTCCCGTTCCTTTTGTTCGCCGTGACTCTCATAGGCATTGCCAACAAACACAATCCATCCATCATCAGGAAGATCCTGTTCTTTGCGGGTCTTGTCATCTGCCTGACAGCCCTTACCGAGATGATCTTCGGATATAATGAAAATCTTGGATTTTTCGAGCATTTTACTCACTCCGCACTTGATTACACAGGCAAGACACCTGCCTACGGCGGTTTACTCGGTGCGATACTGTGCTGTCTGCTCTGTCCGTTTATGGGCAAAGTGGCGGCTGTTATAATCATGGTTGTTCTGGCGATCATTTTCTTCCTTCTCATTGCGGGAAGGGCGATCTTTACACCTCTTACAAAAAAGGGCCTTGAGCACCACAGAGAGCACAGGGAGCAGGAGCGTCTGCGCCGTGAGTCGGAAGAAGAGTTCGGTGACGGTATCCGCAGCAGACGTGACCGGCGTGCCCGCGAAGCGAGTATGACGATCGAAGAAGCGGAGAAGATCGTAAGGGAAGCGCATGACAAGACCGAGAAAAAGAAGGGCTTTATCGATATGCTCCTCGAAGAGGGCAAAGAAGACACACATTCGTCCTCGGGTATTGATGCCGGGTCAGCGTTAGAACTGCAGAAATCCGCTGATGCCGAGGAGTCGGAGTTTACGCTTGAGGAGTATGAAGAGGACATTGTTGCCCGCGAGATCAGAAACAAGTTCTCGGGACGTGACAGCGAGGATCCTTCGCAGATCGCGAACGGATCACATATGCAGAGGGGACAGATTCTCGGACGACGTGGTGCGAACAGGCACTGTATGGTAGACGACGGATTCGAGACAGCGGTCGGAAGGCTCCCGGAGTCAAGAGAAGAAGACTATACCCAGTCCGATTTTGAGGAAGTCGGAGAGATGGGTTCGTTCCTATATAAAGAAACAACTACCGGATCGTCTCAGAAAAACTATGACGAGTCTGTCGGTGCAGTGCCGGATGCGAGCCCTGAATCTCAGAACAATATCATAGATATCGGAAAGACTGCGAATACAGAAGACGTATTTGAAAGTGAAAAGATTTTCTCGTCAGTTGATGCGGCTTACACTGAGAGTTCGTCTTCTGAGAAAGACGCAGCGGAAACCGGAAAAGTTTCATCGGAAGATAATGCGTCCGGACAGACACAGCAGGAGCAGGCTCAGAAATCAGAGCCCAAAACAGTTCCTTACGTATTCCCTCCCATCAGTCTGCTGACCAAGAACAAGGCTGTTGCAAAGAGTGGGGATAAGCGTGAGCTTCAGGAGACTGTTGAAAAGCTGCAGTCGACCTTCAAAAGCTTCGGCGTTGGAGTGACCGTTACAGACGCGACATGCGGACCTACCGTCACCAGATACGAGCTCCTGCCCGATCAGGGTGTCAAGGTCAAGACGATCACGGCGCTTGCGGATGATGTCAAGCTTGCACTCGCGGCCGCTGAGATCCGTATCGAGGCTCCCATCCCCGGGAAAGCGGCTGTTGGTATCGAGGTTCCCAATGCGGTCACATCACCCGTTCTTCTCAGAGACATCCTTGATTCAACAGAGTTTAAGGAGGCTTCGAGTCCTCTGACATTTGCGGTCGGAAAGGATATTTCCGGAAAGACCATATGCTTTGATATCGCCAGCATGCCTCACATGCTTGTGGCCGGAGCTACCGGTTCGGGTAAATCGGTCTGCATCAACTCACTCATCATGAGCATTATCTATAAAGCCAAGCCTTCTGAGGTACGCATGATCATGATCGACCCCAAGCGTGTCGAACTGATCGGTTACAACGGCATCCCTCATCTGCTCTGGCCGGTTGTTACGGATGTCAAGAAAGCCAACGGAGTGCTTGACTGGGCCATACATGAAATGGACGACCGTTATCAGCGCTTTGCGGACAGCGGAGTCAACAATCTTGCTTCATATAACAGAGTCATCGAAGAAAAATACTATGAGGACGGTAACGAAGGCGAGTGTCCCGACAGGCTTCCTCAGATACTTATCATCGTCGATGAGCTTAATGACCTTATGATGACGGCCAATTCCAAAGAGATCGAGGCTTCCATCTGCCGACTTACACAGCTCGCCCGCGCATGCGGTATACACGTAGTGCTCGCGACCCAGCGTCCTTCTGTCAATGTCATCACGGGTACCATCAAGGCCAACATACCTTCAAGGATCGCTTTTGCGGTTTCTTCGCTTGTCGATTCGAGGACCATCATCGATCAGGCCGGTGCGGAGAAGCTGCTCGGCAAGGGCGACATGCTCTTTTATCCTCAGGGCTACCCCAAGCCCGTCAGACTTCAGGGTGCCTTCGTTTCCGACAGAGAGGTTGCTGAGGTTGTTACCTTCGTGAAAAGCAAAGCTAAGGAGATCAAATATAGCGAAGCGCTCGGAAAGCATATCGAGAATGTCGGAAACACCCAGACCGAGAACGCCTCGGGCGAGGCTTCCGCACAGGGTGACGACCGTGACGAGCTGTACGCCGATGCGGGTCGCTTCATCATAGAAAGTCAGAAGGCGTCGATCGGGCTCTTGCAGCGAAAGTTCAAGATCGGTTTCAATCGCGCGGCAAGGATCATGGACAATCTTGCAAGTGACGACGTTGTCGGACCGGAAGAGGGAACAAAGCCCAGAAGGATCATCATGAACCTCACGCAGTTTGAACAGTTCCTGCTCTCGGGCAGTTCGGGAGCGGCTTCCGATGAAGAGGAAAGTGCAGGACAGGACAACGACGATCTTGGTTCAATCTGACTTTTTTGAAAAATCAATGGTAAAAGTGCACAATTCGACCGGCTGATTTTCGTGCAATTTTCCAAGTATCGTTTTGCCGATCTATGAGCTATTATGAATCCGAGAGGGGACAAACCAAAAATTTGTTCGTAACAATATTGACAACCGACCGGGAATCTGATATCTTTGAACAAGAACATGCGTTCGCATGAAAGATGTCGGAACATTCCGAAGAAACCGGCGCGTTGTCGACTTATGGGAAAGGAACTTAGTAACATGGCAAAAGAAGAAAAGACAGGAATCGAAGAAAACAGACTGAAAGCTCTCGAGTCGGCGCTTGCCCAGATCGAGAAGGCGTACGGTAAAGGATCGGTCATGAAGCTCGGCGACCAGGGCGCTCTGAGCATCGAGACCATTCCCACAGGCTCTTTGAGCCTTGATATAGCACTCGGAGTCGGTGGCGTTCCCAAGGGCAGGATCGTCGAGATTTACGGACCCGAGTCCAGCGGTAAGACAACCGTTGCACTCCACATGGTTGCAGAAGTGCAGAAGAGGGGCGGTATCGCTGGCTTTATCGACGCCGAGCACGCTCTTGACCCCACCTATGCCAAGAACATCGGAGTCGACATCGACAACCTTTACATCTCTCAGCCCGACAACGGTGAGCAGGCACTCGAGATCGCAGAGACCATGGTACGTTCGGGCGCTGTTGACATCATCATCGTCGATTCCGTCGCTGCACTCGTTCCCAAGGCAGAGATCGAGGGCGACATGGGCGATTCTCATGTCGGCCTTCATGCAAGGCTCATGTCGCAGGCACTCCGCAAGCTTACCGGTGTTGTTAATAAGACTAATTGTATCGTTGTTTTCATCAACCAGCTCCGTGAGAAGGTCGGTGTCATGTTCGGTAACCCCGAGACGACCACCGGCGGTCGCGCTCTTAAGTTCTACGCTTCGGTACGTCTCGATGTCCGCAGGATCGACACATTAAAGAACGCGGGAGAGAGTATCGGCAGCAGAACGAGAGTCAAGGTTGTCAAGAACAAGGTCGCTCCTCCCTTCAAAGAAGCGGAATTTGATATCATGTACGGTCAGGGTATCTCGCGTGAGGGAGACATCCTCGATCTTGCGGTTAATGAGGACATCGTCATGAAGAGCGGTGCATGGTTCGCCTACAACGGTGACAAGATCGGTCAGGGTCGTGAGAATGCCAAGGCATATCTCCATGACAACCCTGCGGTTCTTGCCGAGGTAGAGGACAAGCTTCGCAGAAAGCTCCACGTTGCACCTTACAACACAGCTACGGAAGAGGCTGCCGATGATAAATGATCCGTGTGATCCGAAAGAAGCGTACTCATGTGCGATAGACATCCTTTCGAGACGTGACCGTTCGGTTAAAGAGCTTTCGGATAAGCTCCGTGAGAAGGGCTTTGAAGAAGAGGCTGTCTCTGAGGCGATCACTAAGCTTTCCGCGAAGCACTACATAGATGATGTACGCATGGCTTCACACTTTCTGGCATCGCATCTTTCGGATCAGAGTCTTACGCAGCTCAGGTTCAAGCTCATGCGCAGAGGCATTTCGGGAGATGACATTGCGACAGCCGTCGGTATAGTGACCGAGGAAGCGGTTGACGACACTGAGTCTGTCCGTAACAGGCAGGCATGTGCGGTCCGAGATCTTCTCAGGAAGAAAAGGTACGATCCCGAGGACCCGTCTGCTCAAAAGGTACTTGCTTCTCTGTCACGCAAGGGCTTCTCGTACGACACCATTAAAGAGGGCCTGGCTCTCTATCAGCAGGAAGAGAACTGCGACTGATCTTTTGAATCTAAATGCGGCCCCCGTCAGCGTCATTGACGGGGGCGGTTTTGACATAACATGTCTGTTGTTTACGTTACGTGAACAGTCTGATTTTTCGATGTTTTTTTATTCCACAAAGTTGTTGCATTGGTTATTTATGTTGTGTATAATGCTAGCTGGTGAAAAACGGTTTTGTGCCCAAAAACCATTTTGGCACGGACACGATACATACATACGCGGGTGCGGTTCACGGACCTGTGTATGATAAGGAAAAGGATGCGATCTGCAGTCGCATTCAAATAGGAGGTAACCATGAGTAATCAAAGCAAAATGTCAGCCAGGGACAGAATTTCTACCCTTCTTGACGACAACAGTTTTGTGGAGATCGGTGCTCTTGTCACCAAAAGAAACACCGATTTTAATCTGCAAACAAAGGAAGCTCCCTGCGATGGCGTGATCACCGGATACGGCACAGTCAACGGCAGTCCCGTTTACGTGTACAGCCAGGATCCCGCTGTTCTCGGCGGAACGATCGGTGAGATGCATGCCAAGAAGATCGCAGGTGTTTACGATCTTGCTATCAAGTGCGGCGCTCCCATCATCGGACTTATCGATTGTGCAGGTCTTCGTCTTGAGGAAGCTACAGATGCACTCGACGCTCTCGGAACAGTAATGTACAAGCAGAGCCTTGCATCAGGTGTCATTCCTCAGATCGCAGCTGTATTCGGAAGCTGCGGCGGCGGACTTTCTGTTTCGGCTTCAATGAACGACTTTGTGTTCGTTGAGAAGACAAACGGAAGATTCTTTGTTAATACACCCGACAGTATCGAGGGCAACAACGAAGGCAAGTGCAACACTGCTTCCGCAGGTTTCAAGGCAGAGAGCGGTGCCATCGACTACGTTGGCGAGTCTGAAGAGGATGTCATCAATGCGGTACGTGAGCTCATCAGTGTCCTTCCCGCTTGCAACGACGAGGCAGCTCCTCTTACCGATTCAACTGATGATCTTAATCGCCTTACACCTGATTTTGCCGGAGAGTTCTGCGATCCCGCAGTTGCTCTTGCAGATATCTCGGATGACGGTTTCTTCTTCGAAGTAAAGAAGGAGTCCGGCAAGGACATGGTTATTGGCTTTATCAAGCTTAACGGCGCAACGATCGGTTGCGTTGCAAACAGAACAGCTATCCTTGAGGATGGCAAGAAGAAGGAGAGCTTTGACGGCGTGCTCACAACAGCAGGTGTCAGAAAGGCGATCCGTTTCGTTAACTTCTGTGATGCATTCGACATTGACATTCTTACTCTTACAAACGTTGGCGGATTCTGCAACTGCATGTGCGGCGAGAAGCTTCTTGCTCTTGCAACGGCAAAGCTCACACAGTCCTTCGCCAATGCTACGGTTCCCAAGGTTAACCTCATCACCGGTAAGGCTCTCGGTTCTGCCGGTGTGATCATGAACTCCAAGTCTATCGGTGCCGATCTTGTGTTCGCTCTTGAGGGAGCTAAGATCGGTCCTATGGACGCTGAACTTGCTGCTCAGATCATCTACGCCGACGATATCAAGAATGGCGCTAAGATCGCCGATAAGGCAGCTGAATACGAGGCACTTGCTCTTACTGCCGAGTCTGCAGCAAAGCGCGGATACGTTGATGCAGTCATCGATGCTGATTCTGTTCGTCAGAATATCATCTACGCTTTCGAGATGCTTTGCATGAAGAATGATGACTCGATTCCCGCAAAAAAGCATGGGACTGTTTAATAGGAGGTTCGCATGACAAATCTGGTTATACTCGCTGCGGTCGCAGAAGACACAAGATCGCTTGGTGAGAAGATGTCTGAGGCCGGCCTTAATACCGTTATCGGTATTTCAATCGTGTTCCTTGCACTTGCCTTTATTTCCATCATAATCGCAATCGAAGGAAAGATCTTTAAGGCAATAGGATCGCGCGGTAAGAAAAAGCAGGCTGCTCCTCAGGCTACCGAAGAAAAAGCTTCGCAGCCCGTTGTGGAAGAAGCAGCATCGGCTGAGTCCGATGACGCACTCATAGCAGTTATCACAGCAGCTGTTTACGAGTATGAGCTTCAGGCAACAGGTACCGTTCCCGCAAACGGACTTTATGTCAGAAGCATCAGAAGAAAATGATACAAGATCATACACAAGACATTACAGAAAGCTAAAGTGCTTTTCATAGGAGGAATAATAAAATGAAAAACTATACTATCACAGTAAACGGCGTTGCATACGAAGTAACTGTAGAAGAGGGCGCAGGTACAGGCGCACCCGTAGCAGCAGCACCTAAGGCAGCAGCACCCAAGGCAGCAGCACCTAAGGCTGCAGCTCCCGCAGCAGGCGCAGGCGCTAACAAGATCAAGGCTCCCATGCCCGGCAAGATCCTCGGCATCAAGGTTAATGTCGGTGATGCAGTAAAGAAGGGTCAGGTTATGATGATCCTTGAGGCTATGAAGATGGAGAACGAGATCGTTGCAGATGTTGACGGCAAGGTTGCAAGCATCGATGTACAGGTTGGTTCAACCGTAGAGGCTGATGATGTTCTTGCATCACTCAACTGATCACAGAATAGCCAAATAACCCGGATAAAGGATGCGTTCCCTTGAACACATCTTTGTAGGAGGATAAAAAATAATGGATTATGTATTAGAAACGCTTGGCAATCTGTGGAATCAGACAGCGTTCTTAAGCCTTTCCTGGGGAAACCTTCTCATGATCGGTGTTGCGCTTTTGTTCCTCTACCTTGCCATCGCAAGAGGATTTGAACCTCTTCTCCTCGTGCCTATCGCTTTCGGTATGCTCCTGGTTAACATGTATCCCGAGATCATGTGGAAAGCCGGCGAGACATACATGAAGAACGGAGTTGAGGTTGTTTGTGAAGAAACCGGACTCTTAAGGTTCTTCTTCCAGCTCGATGAGTGGGCTATTTTCCCTTCGCTCATCTTCCTCGGTGTCGGCGCACAGACAGACTTTGGTCCTCTGATCGCCAACCCCATCAGCTTCCTTATGGGAGCTGCGGCACAGCTTGGTATTTTCCTTGCCTACTTCCTTGCTATCCTCTTTGGTTTCAACACCAAAGCGGCAGCAGCTATTTCAATCATCGGTGGCGC
>JAEEGI010023382.1_pt1 | contig 12140 bp, 7 predicted proteins | sample 8958751 | NCBI WGS metagenome assembly JAEEGI01 (sample SAMN16246545, study PRJNA631951) | gut metagenome | biome: gut microbiome; feature: rumen; material: KS-attached | host: Bos | place: Iran: Karaj | collected 2018-10 | reverse complement strand
TTAAGGAAGCCAGGACCGGTTATGCAGAAGTGGATGTTGATGCTGTAATGGATGGAAAGATCGACGGATTCATTAATGCGTTCCTCTCAGGAATGAAGATAGAGAAATAAGGAGTACAGAATGAGAAAAAAATATCTTAAAAAGATCGCATCAGTCTTTTTGGCTGTAGCGATCACCTTTGGAGTCTTTACAGGTTTGACTTCGAAGACGGTTAACGCTGATATAGCCGCTAATGCGACTATCATCAACTGTAACAGCGGAGTTAATGTCCGCGAGTATCCTACAAACCAGTCCAGGAACTTAGGTTCAGTAGGTCTTAATGAAAGAGTTCAGGTAACAGGTTCTACTTTTGCTGCTTCAACAGATACATCTGATCTGTCAACATGGTACAGCATCAACTACACATCTAACGGTGAAGTAAGATCAGGTTATGTTGCAGCATACTACGTTAGACTCGATCCTTCCGGAACCGGTCCTTCCGACGGTGCGTTCGAATCGGCTATTGCTAACTTCCCGGAAAGTTATAAGCCGTATCTTCGTGACATGCATAACGCACATCCTTCATGGCAGTTCGTTCCTGTATATACAGGTATGGACTGGAATACAGCTATCGGCATCGAGACAAGACCCGGCGGATCTTTGATCAGCAACAGCAGTAACGGTTCTTGGAAGTCTAAGGCAGATTATGCTTATAATGCGGCTACCAACACATACAACGTTGTAGATGCATCTACATGGGTTAATGCTTCCCCTGAGATCGTTGCTTTCTATATGGATCCGAGAAACTCACTTAATGAGACTGCGGTATTCCAGTTCCTCGATCTTACATACACTGTAGATAACAGCATTCCTTCTTCACACGTTCAGGGAATTCTCCCCGGCACATTTCTTAACACGTCTGCGCCTAATCAGAACGGTGATGTAATCAACTACTGCGATATCTTTGCTGATGCAGGCAATATCGCTGATGTAAATCCGATTTTCCTCGCAGCACACTGCATCCAGGAGTGCAGTAAGGGCGGAAGTAATTCTTCCAGAGGTACAACAGGTTACTATAACCTCTTTAACATCGGTGCTTATTCCAATGTTATCGACGCTACTGTAGGCGGTCTGAATTTTGCTCAGAACGGTACAGGTGACCCCGGATTCAATTCCACATATCTCATTCCTTGGGATACACCCGGTAAGGCCATCGTTGGCGGTGCTATGTGGATGAGAGACAACTACATCTGGGCAGGTCAGGGAACACTTTACTTCATGCGATTTAACTTTGATCCTGCTTCACCTCGCGATAAGGGTTATCACCAGTACATGACAGCCACAGCTTCTGTTTATACTGAGGCTGCACGTATGCAGACAGCATACATCAGAGCAGGTCTCTATGATTCAGGTGAAGTATTCAGAATTCCTGTATACGACAACATGCCCGGTACAGCGGTTGCACTTCCTCCGAATGAGATCACACCTCCGTCATCATCAAGCGGCGGCTGGGTTGGAAGAGATGGAACAGAGACGTTCCTTATCTACATGTACAGTTCTACATTGAACAGAGATCCTGATACAGTTGGTATTAACTACTGGTACAACAAGATCAAGGTTGAGGGTATGACAGGTGAGGAAGTAGCTTACGGCTTCGTATTCAGCCAGGAGATGCAGAACAGAAATCTGACTGATGAACAGTATGTAAGAATCCTGTATAACGCGTTCCTCGGACGAGAATGTGACGCTGACGGCCTTGCTTACTGGCTTAACAGACTGGCTACCGGAAGCTCGAGACTTGATGTATATCACGGCTTCTCGAGATCTAATGAGTTTATCAATCTGTGTGTGAACGCAGGATTCTCTCCTTACCCCGGATATTCCGCGTAAATCTCTGATTCTCTTTATTTTTAATATAAAAAGGGACTGTCACCTCTGACAGTCCCTTTTTTGTGATACAATTTATGTTGATTTATTGTGTCTGGAATGGAGTTTAATGGCTAAATACATATACAACGCGCGTGATATAGCTGCTTATATTAAGTACTTCAGTGTTCCTCAGTACATGGAAGTATCTTACATGCAGTATATCTTTAATATCGGAACACCTGTTATGGCTGCACCTTTGTGCAAAGATTTTGAGAAGTTTAAGAATGAGGTCTATAGGGAGCTCTATCTTCTTTGGGCTAACGGCTTTGAAGATGAGAAGAGTGATATTGCCAACATGACCATCGGCGGTTACAGGGCAATCATCTGCGATCAGGAGTGTATCAATCTTGAGTCTTATATGAAGCTCATCACACTTCACCTGATTTTTACGAGAAGCCTTCCTTATGTAAACCTCAATTTTGCAGGTATGCCTCTGTCATTAGGCGTTGACTGTGATTTTGCGATCTTTGAAGAGAATGTTGTTAAGTGCATGGATTCACTTAATCTTCAGAGTAAAGATAAATTTGGAAAGGATTTTGATCTTTCCAAAGGTGTTCCTGATGAATTGCTCAAGATATCGCTTACTGATGAGTTCAAGATGATGCTCAAGGGTAACGATTTCCGTGAGTCAGTCAGAAGGGAACAGAATGATAAGATGAGCGAACTTCGTGAGAAGTCGCTGAAAGTATTCGGAAGCATACCATTTGGCAAGAAGAAGGTTCCTGTTGAACAGACTGTTCCTGAGGTTGTGATTAGAAGATCCCTTGGAGAACGTGCTAACAGAAGTACTACCAGCAAGAATCAGCCTAAGGGAGCTCCCCTCGAAGATATAAGACATAAGGACGGAAAGTGAATTAATGGAAATCAGATACAGATTAGGACTTGATATCGGCTCTACTACTATCAAGATCGTTCTTCTCGACGGTGAGAAGATCGTTCATCGTGAGTACAGAAGACATCATTCTGATATTGCAGGTCTTCTTAATCAGCTCTTTGAAGAGCTTAACGAGAAGTTCCCGAAGCTTGAGGCTTCTGTGACCATTACAGGTTCAGGCGGACTTTCCGTTGCTAACTGGCTTGGTCTGAAGTTCACACAGGAAGTAATGGCAGAGACTCAGGCTATCAAGAAGTATCATCCTGAGACTGATGTTATCATCGAGCTCGGCGGTGAGGATGCCAAGATCACATATCTGCATCCTGTTATCGAGCAGAGAATGAACGGTACCTGCGCAGGCGGTACAGGTGCTTTTATTGACCAGATGGCTTCGCTTCTTCAGACAGATGCTGACGGCCTTAATAATTTCGCTAAGGATTACCGTTCTCTGTATACTATCGCGAGCCGTTGCGGTGTATTTGCCAAGAGTGACCTTCAGCCCCTCATCAATGAAGGTGCTGCCAAGGAAGACCTTGCAGCGTCCATTTATCAGTCTGTAGTTAATCAGACCATCTCGGGACTTGCATGCGGCAGACCTATTAAGGGCCATGTAGCTTTCTTGGGCGGTCCGCTTTTCTTTAATTCCGAGCTTCGTAATGCGTTCGAGAGAACACTTGCAGATAAGGTTGATTCTTTCTGGATGCCTGATGAAGCAGAGATCTATGTTGCTCTCGGTGCAGCATTAAGCTCTGACGATGCTCCTGTTCATCTTCCTGAACTTATTGAGAAGTTCAAGAACAGGGAAGGTTTTACTCCTGATATCATCAGAATCGCTCCTCTGTTCGACAGTGAAGATCAGAAGAGAGCTTTCTATGAAAGACATGAGAAGGACCAGGTTAAGATGCATGACATCTCAACTCAGAAGGGTCCTTTGTATCTTGGTATCGATGCCGGCTCAACTACTACGAAGGCTGTTCTCATCAATGAAGAAGGAGAGATGGTTTATTCGTACTATAGCAGCAACAGAGGTAATCCTGTGTTCTCTGCCGTAGAGATTCTCAAGGATATCTACAGCAAGCTTGGCAAGGATGCTTATATCAGATATTCATGCGCTACAGGTTATGGTGAGAATATAATCAAGGCCGGTCTCGGTGTCGATATGGGTGAGATCGAGACTATGGCTCATTTCCAGGGAGCTAAGTTCTTCTGTCCCGATGTTGACTTCATCATCGATATCGGCGGACAGGATATGAAGTGTATGAGAATAAGGAACGGCGTTATCGATTCCATCATGCTCAATGAGGCATGTTCATCAGGATGCGGTTCCTTTATCCAGACTTTTGCTCAGACTCTCGGTATGGATCCTGTCTCATTCTCCAAGGCAGCGCTCGATGCTAAGAGCCCTGTAGATCTTGGTACAAGATGTACTGTATTCATGAACTCCAAGGTTAAGCAGGCTCAGAAGGAGGGTGCTTCCGTAGGTGATATATCTGCAGGTCTTTCATACTCCGTAGTTCGTAATGCGCTTTATAAAGTTATCAAGATCAGAGATACTGAACAGCTCGGAAAGAAGATTGTTGTTCAGGGCGGTACATTCCTTAATGACGCTATCTTAAGATCATTCGAGATAATCTCTGAAAGAGATGTTATCAGACCTAATATCGCAGGCCTCATGGGTGCGTTCGGTGCAGCTTTGATAGCTAAGTCCAAGGTTACTTCAGATATTAAGTCCACTATCCTTAAGGCTGATGAACTTGACAGCTTCGAGATGGACAGCGAGAACACAGAATGCCCTTACTGCGGCAACCACTGTAAGCTTACGATCTCTACATTCTCTAACGGAAAGAGATTTGTATCCGGTAACCGCTGTGAGAACGGTGAGCGTGTAGGTCTTGATACTGAAGATGAGACTTCAGGTGAAGAAGTCTTCAACATGTTCAAGTATAAGTACAAGAGAACGTTCGCATATAAGCCTCTTGCTGAGAAGGATGCTCCGAGAGGAACACTCGGTATACCGCGTGTTCTTAATCAGTACGAGAACTTCCCGTTCTGGTTTACTACGTTGACGAAGCTCGGTTTCAGAGTCCTCATATCAGCAAGATCAAGCCATGCGATCTATGAGAAGGGTATGGAGACTATTCCTTCAGAATCCGTTTGCTATCCTGCAAAGCTCGCTCATGGTCATATCGAGAATCTGATTAGCCGCGGTATCAAGGATATCTTCTATCCTGATATCCCTTATGAAGCACTTGAGAATAAGGATTCAGGCAACCACTATAACTGTCCTATCGTTTGTTCTTATCCTGAAGTAATCAGAAACAACGTCGAGAACATCAATGAGAAGAACATTAACTTCATGAATCCGTTTATGCCTTTGGATGATCTCGATGAAGTTGCTAAGCAGCTTACAGAGTTGTTCAAGGATAAGGGCGTAACATTGGCCGAAGCCAAGGCTGCTGTTAATGAGGGTGCTGAAGAGTACGGAAGGTTCAAGGAAGATATCAGAACTGAAGGCGCGCGCATGATCTATGAGATGGAGAAGCGTGGAATGCACGGTATCGTTCTTGCCGGAAGACCTTATCATATCGATCCTGAGATCAATCACGGTATCCCTGAGATGATCAATCAGTTAGGACTTGGTGTTCTTACTGAAGACTGTGTTGCAGTACCCGGAAGACTTGCAAGACCTATCCGTGTAGTTGATCAGTGGATGTACCACACAAGACTTTATGAAGCAGCGGCATTTGTTATTACAAAGCCTAACCTCGAGCTGGTTCAGCTTACATCATTCGGCTGCGGTCTTGATGCTGTTACTGCTGATCAGGTACAGGAGATCCTTGAGTCATCGGGTAAGCTTTATACATTGCTGAAGATCGATGAGGTAAGCAATCTCGGTGCTGCCAGAATCAGAATGAGATCATTGGTTGTTGCAATGAACGAGAGAGATGAGCTTGTTAAGTCAGGTAAGAAGCCTGCAGTAACTGCTGATCCCAATAACCCTGCTTATGTATTGAAGAGAGTGGAGTTTACTAAGGAAGACAAGAAAAAGCATACTATCCTTGCTCCACAGATGGCTCCTATCCAGTTTGACTTTGTTGAGAGTGTATTCCACTCCGCAGGCTACAGGATGAAGCTTCTTAAGCAGGCTACAAGAGAAGATATCGAATGCGGACTGAAGTTCGTTAATAACGATGCATGTTTCCCGTCGATCATCGTAGTCGGTCAGATGATCAATGCGATCATCCAGGGTGATATCGATCCTGACAATACGACACTCATGATCACACAGACAGGAGGCGGATGCCGTGCTACGAACTATGTAGCATTCCTGCGTAAGGCTTTGAAGGAAGCAGGCTACCCTAATATCCCTGTTGTCGCATTGTCTGTACAGCAGTTCGAGAAGAATGAAGGATTCAAGATTACTCTGCCTTTCGTTAAGCATGCGATCGAAGCGCTTTGTCTCGGTGACATGATGACTACTCTTATCTTAAGAACACGTCCTTATGAGAAGGTTCCGGGTTCAGCGAATGCTCTGTATATGTACTTTAACCGCATCGGCAGACAGATGCTTAACAAGTCCGGCTTCGCAGACGAGCTTACAGAGCGTTACGACCAGATCATGCCCGGCAACTATTGGGACAGAAGTCCTGAAGAGAAGAAGAAGATAAGAGACTGTCTTGCAGATATCGGTGTTGATCTTGAGAATATTCCTACGATCAAGAGTTATAAGAAGTTCATCAAGCTTGCAGTAGAGAAGTTTGATCAGCTTCCTTTGCAGGATATTCCGAGAAAGCCGAGAGTCGGTCTTGTCGGTGAGATACTTGTTAAGTTCCAGCCTGATGCTAACAATAACGCTCTCGATGTTATTGAACAGGAAGGCTGCGAGGGCGTTCTCCCCGGTGTTCTCGACTTCTTCCTTTACTGTGCATACAACCCCATATGGGCAGCAGCAAACATGGGCAGATCCAAGAAATCCGGATTCATCAACTCAAGATTCATCGACATTCTCGAGAGCTTCAGAAAGCCTATCAATGAGGCGTTTAAGAAGACTAACGGTAAGTTCATGATGACAGAGAGGATTGAAGAACTCGCTAAGAATTCTTCCAAGGTTCTCTCCTGTGGAAATACATGCGGTGAGGGATGGTTCCTTACAGCTGAGATGATCGAGCTTATCCAGGATGGTGTTCCGAATATCATCTGTTCTCAGCCGTTCGCATGCCTGCCTAACCATGTAACAGGTAAGGGCATGATCAAGGAACTCAGACGCCAGTATCCGAATTCTAATATCATCCCGATCGACTACGATCCGGGTGCATCTGAAGCTAACCAGCTTAATAGAATCAAGCTCATGATTTCTACTGCGCATGCAGTCAGAAGTGCGGAGATCATGGCAGAAAAGGCTGCTAACAAAAATGAGTAAACTCTTACTTGTTGACGGTAATTCAATAATCAACAGAGCGTTCTTTGCTGTTATCGGCAGAGCTCCCATGACAGCGCCTGACGGAACTCCGACAGGTGCGGTTAACGGTTTCTTCAACACTTTGCTGAGTGTTAAGGATGAGATTAATCCTGATAAGATCTGCGTATTGTTCGATCTTAAGGCTCCTACGTTCCGTCACAAGATGTATGCAGATTATAAGGCTCAGCGTAAGGGCATGATGCCGGAGCTCTCTGCACAGATGCCTGTAGCCAAGGAACTTTTGGACTTCATGGGCATCAAGAGAATGGAGATGGAAGGCTACGAGGCTGATGACCTTATAGGTACTCTGTCTTTGCTTGGCAAGGAGCAGGGAGATGAGGTCTTCATCTTTAGCGGTGACCATGATGACTTCCAGCTTATTGATGATAATGTCAGTGTCATCCTGCCCCAAAGCGGTAAGAATAAGCCGAGCAGAGTTCTGTTTGACAGGAAGATGTTCGAGGATACATACGGCGTTAAGCCTGAAGTATTTGTCTATGTTAAGGCTTTGATGGGTGATAACTCAGATAACATCAAGGGCGTTGAGAAAGTCGGTGAGAAGACTGCATTTAAACTCATATCCGACTATGGTTCCATAGACGGAATCTTCGATAATATTGATAAGCTCACACCTTCGCTGAGGGATCACATGAGCGAGAGTCGCGAGCTCGTAGATCTTAACATCAAGCTTTGTACTATCTTAAGAGATGTACCGGTTCCGTTTGGTCCTGAACAGACAGCATTTACTGAGATCAAGGACCCTCAGGGTCTTCACGACAGACTTCAGTCTTTGGGGCTTAGAAGTCTTATCAAGAAGTTCGGTCTTGAAGACATGAAGATGCTGACATTCGAGCAGCCGGAGTCCGACCTTTCTGATTATCTTAAAGAGTTCGAGGAAGGTTCAGAGAGCATCAGCATCATTAAAGATGCTCTTCCTAAGGGAAACGACTTCGACGTTGCTTTTACCAACGAGAAAGTTCTTATTCTTGAAGGCAACAACGCATATGTGCTCATGCCCGATAAGGCCATAGAAGTGCTCGACAGATGTGAGAGCGTAAGAGGCTTCGATTATAAGATCAATTCCAAGATACTTACTCGAATACCCACTAAACTTGTCAAAGTCTGCGATACTGCTGTAATGGGTTATGTACTGAATGTTATCTCAGGAAGCGCTCCTGATTTCTCAAGACTGTACGAGAATACATTCGCCATGCCTTATCCTATCGAGGAGAAGAGCGGACAGATATCGCTCTTTGACGTGGTTGATGAAGAGGCTGATTACAAGATAAAGGCTAAGAAGATGCTCCTTAACAGGTGCATATACAAAGCTCTTATGAAGAAAGCCGAGGACGAAGGACAGACAGATCTTCTGGAGAATATCGAGTTCCCGCTCACGGTTACGCTCGATGCCATGGAAAGAAACGGCATGAACGTCTCGAAGGAAAGCCTCGAGGCACTCCACAAGGAGTTCTCAGAGAGACTCACTCTTATCGAAAAGGACATTCACGACCTTACCGGCTTCGAGTTCAACATTGGTTCTCCCAAGCAGCTTTCTGAGGTGCTTTTCGACGCGGATAAATTGAACCTGCCCCACGGCAAGAAGGGTAAGACAGGAGTGTATTCTACTTCTGCAGACGAGCTTAACAGGATAGCGGAATTCCATCCGGCGGTGCCGAAGATACTTGAGTGGAGAGCTATATCCAAGCTTGATTCCACTTACGCTGCAGGGCTTATTCCCAAGATCTCGGATGACGGCCGCATACATACAACGTTTACGCAGGCTATGACGAACACGGGAAGACTTTCTTCTGTTGATCCTAACCTTCAGAATATCCCTGTAAGATCTGAAGAAGGCGCGAGAATAAGAGAGTGCTTTACCGCAACTGAAGGTAAGGTTCTTATCGATGCTGACTACTCACAGATTGAGCTTAGACTCTTGGCTGCGATGAGCGGTGATGAAGTTATGACAAATGCTTTCCTTAACAACGAGGATATTCATAAGAGGACAGCTTCCAAGGTGTTTGATGTTCCCGAGGATGAAGTTACTCATGAGCAGAGAGCTGCAGCTAAGACGGTTAACTTCAGTATCGTTTACGGCATATCTGATTTTGGTCTGTCGACGGATCTCGGCATTACTTTCAGGGAGGCAGCGGAGCTTAAGAAGTCTTATGAGAAGCAGTTTCCTAAGATTATGTCCTATCTTAACGGCCTTAAGCAAAAAGGCGAGGAAGAGGGAAGTGTTTCCACGCTGTATGGCAGAAAGAGAATTCTTTCTGAACTTAGGTCTCCCAACAGGAATGTCAGGGAATTCGGTCTTCGCGCTGCGATGAATACTCCTGTGCAGGGAACTGCTGCAGACATCATTAAGATCGCCATGAACAAAGTATATCTGGCTTTAAGACAGCAGGTGCCCGACAGTAAATTGATTATGCAGGTTCACGATGAACTGATAGTAGAGTGTGATAAGAAGGATGAGGAACTTGTTTCTTCGATCCTTAAGAATGAGATGGAGTCGGCGGCTTCTTTGTGCGTTCCTCTTGTAGCAGAGGTTGGTACAGGAAGCAACTGGCTTGAGGCAAAGTGAGATTAAGATGTTTGTACTTGGAATAACAGGACCTATAGGAAGCGGTAAGAGCACAGTCAGCGGTATCCTAAAGGACAGAGGTGTTCCTGTTCTTGATGCTGATGAGATATCAAGAAATGTAACTGCTGCAGAAGGGGCCGCTATTGATGAGATAGAAGAGACATTTGGTACTAAGGCTATTCTGTCAGACAGAAGCCTTAACAGGCAGTATATGGCGGATGTGGTCTTTAAGGATAACAGAAAGCTCGATCAGTTATCGGCAATCATTCATAAGCATGTATTCATAGTTATGGATAAAGAACTTGAGGAGCATAAGAAACTTAAGACAAAGTGTGTTGTCCTTGATGTTCCGATTCCTGTAAACAAGGGGTTTGTTGATCATTGTGATCAGATCTGGGCAGTAACCTGTGATGATGCCGTAAGACTTCAAAGACTCATACTAAGAGGTATGGATAAGGAAGATGCGCTTAGAAGGATCTCTGTTCAGATGAGTAATGACGAGTATGCTGCTTTGGGTGACTTCGAGATCGATAATTCAGGAACTGTGGATGAACTGAATGAGAAGGTCGAAGAACTCATAAAGTCTCAGCTTGGCGAGAGAGGAATAAGGATCTGAGTAAGCTCAAAGAAGTATCAGCGAAGCTATTACGCATTCTTCTGATAATCGTATCCGTACTTATTGTATTATCAGCTTCTATCAATGCCATCGTAATTTGCTCAACATCTGATGATATTAGAAGTTACGAGGAATTTGACGGGCATTATGATTACATAATTGTCTTAGGATGCGGGATTATCGATAACAGTATTCCTACAGATCTGATGGTCGACAGGCTTGATGCCGCGATAAGGCTTTACGAGAGCGGAGCAGCTGACAGGATACTGCTTAGCGGTGACCATCGTGTTGATGATTATAACGAAGTAGCGGTAATGCGAACGTATATCATAGACAGAGGCATACCTGAGGACGTTATCGACTGCGATGACTTGGGCCTTTCTACAGCGGAAACGATGCAGAGGGCGGCACAGCTTTTTGGCGTGGATTCTGCCATTATAGTTACGCAGAAGTATCACTTGAGCCGTGCTGTATATCTTGCAAGACATTACGGCATTGAGTGTGAGGGCGTAATTGCCACAGGGCATACCTTCATAGGGCAGCCGTATTATTCAGCCAGGGAATATGCAGCCAGAGTAAAAGATTTCTTCCTGTGCCTTGTGTTTTGATTTAGAATCATTATAATTTATTATATGAAACCTTCATCTGAGACTACATCTCAAGACCGATTGAGAGAAGCCGGCATAAGAATTACAGGCCCCAGGCTTCGTATATATGAATACCTTCAGACACATAGGACACATCCTACGTGTGATGTTATCTACAGAGATCTTAAGGCAAAGGATGAGAGCCTGTCGCTTGCTTCTGTTTACAATGTTACTGAGAAGCTTGCTGAGGTAGGTCTTATTAATGAGCTGATTTCTCCCGACGGTCAGAAGCATTATGACGGTATCATTGATTTCCACGGACATTTCTTCTGCAAAGAGTGCGGAAAGATAATGGATGTTTCCTGTGGTAAGGACTTTATACCTGATGAGCTTGACGGAGTCAGGTTAGATTCTATGTCTCTTATCATGAGCGGTGTCTGCCGCGATTGCCTCGGATAATTCACAACTTTCTTTGACAGGCGTATAATAGTACTGTTAGGGGTTATTAATATGGATTATAAGAGTTTTGTTTCGAGTTTTAACCACATTGCCTGTGTTATATCAGTAGACCTTAAGCAGGAAGACGATAATAACAGATATTTTGTTGTTGATGCGAATGATGCATATAAGAGAACAGTCGTAAAGGATCTCGATGACTTTGAGACTAATGTTCCGTATACAAGATATATCCCTAAGGCGGCTAACTTCGAGGCTTTGTGCGATAAGTGCGTTACTTCGAATGTTCCCGTACATACTTATTTTGATATAGAGTTGTACAACGCGTGGATGGAGGTGTTCCTTTTCCCGCTGGCATCTGAAGATCCGGACAAGGGAGTGCTTTTATTCACATATGAGATGAATCCCAAGGCTGATATCGAGAAGCTCGCAGATATATCTTCTGAAACTGCTACCAATGTAGTTAAGACTTGCCTTAAGCTTCGTGAGACTGATGACTTTAAGAAGGCAATGGATTCAGTTGTAGAGGATATCCGTGTACAGTGTTCTGCAAAGAGCTGCAGAATCATGCTTACGGATTTTGCCGGCAGAAGATATTCACTTCTGTCTGAAGCTTATATCGAATCCCCTGAGGTGAAGCCGATGTCCACCTATAT
>JAEEGI010023379.1_pt1 | contig 12141 bp, 12 predicted proteins | sample 8958751 | NCBI WGS metagenome assembly JAEEGI01 (sample SAMN16246545, study PRJNA631951) | gut metagenome | biome: gut microbiome; feature: rumen; material: KS-attached | host: Bos | place: Iran: Karaj | collected 2018-10 | reverse complement strand
GCCGTTGGTGCCGGCCACATGCACCGACTTGAAGTTGTTCTGTGGGTTGTCTAAAAGATTGAGGAGTTGTATGGTGTTGTTCAAGTCAGCCTTGTAGGCAGCGGCTCCAATGCGTTGGTACATTGGTAGTTTGTTGAACATCCATTCGAGAGTCTCGGAGTAATTCATAGAGATAGGCATTTGTTTTGAAACGGGGCCTTCGACGAGCTCAGGCACCCTTAACTTATGAAAAAAGCAAAGGCCCCTGAGCTTGTCGAAGGGCCGGTTTATTATTGGTTAATGACAAAAGTGTAAGTGATGGTTCCGTGTTGTTCTTCAGGTGCATCGGGGTCGGAAGCGAAGGTCGAACGTTTGGCGGCTTGGATGGCCTTTTGGCGCATCGCGTTGTTGATGATGTCTGTACCCTTGGTAGCTACTTCGGCACGAACAACTTGTCCAGCGCGATTGACCCAAATATCAACTACAATTCTGCCTTCTTCGCTGAAGTCGTCATCAGGACGGTGCAGGCTCTTAGCGCCACGGCCACCTAAGTCATAACCTGTGCCGTTGCCTTTGCCTCCGTTGCCGTCGTATTTCTTGATGCCAGCCAGTCCGTTGGGTTTGCCTTGGTCGCCGGGTTGGCCGGTGATGCCTTCCGAACCACCAGCTTGGGGATTATTACTACCTTTGAACAAAGCTTTTTGGTTGACGGTGGGCTTAGGTTCTTCGACGGGTTTGGTTTCCTGTTTGGGCTTGGTGTTTTTCGGCTTTTCGATGGCAGGGGCTTCGTCGTCGTTTTGGGTGACGATGTCTTCTTTGCTCTTGTTTTGCTGTTGTTGAGGTTGTGCAGCCATGGGAATGGCAGGCTTCTCGGGCTGTATGTTGCCCATGCCTTGGTCCATCATGCCTAAGTCGACCTCAACACCTTCCTCGCCTGGCAGAGGGAGAGGCGTCCTGAAAGCCATCAGGAAAAGCACTAGTAGCACCAAAGCGTGCACTACTATGGTGCCTACTATGGCTATGCCCTTGTCTTTCTTTTCGTTACTCATGACAGAGTCTCCTATTTCTTTGGCGCCGTGGCCAAAATCACCTTGTGATTATTGCCCGTGGCATTGTTGATTTCATTGACGGCATCAATTACGTTAACGATGTATTGCACAGGGACGCTTTTGTCAGAACGAAGCACCACCGTGGCTTGGCTGTCGTTGCCGATTTGGGTGTTGATTAGGTCCATGAGTTGGGTCTCATCGGCTACAGTCTCGTTAACGAAATATTGGTACTGTTCGTTGATGTAGACGGTGATGGTCTGCTTGGCCATGGTCTTGCTGCTGCTCGAGGGCAGCATAAGCTTAATGGCGTTCGGGGCGACCAAAGTCGAAGTCAGCATGAAGAATATCAGCAGCAGAAACACCAGGTCCGACATGGACGAGGAGTTGAATGTGGGTTCGACCTTATTTCTTGATTTAATGGCCATAATGCGCTGATTTTAGGCAGGTTCGTTCAAAACGTCCATGAATTCAGTTGCCTTTCCTTCAAGCAGGTTGACGACTTTCTGGATTTTGTTTGAGATGATAGCGTGGAAGAAGTAGGCAACGATACCCACAATCAGACCGCCGACGGTAGTCACCATAGCTTCGTAGATGCCCGAGGAAAGCAACTCAATGTCGATATTGTTGCCCGCCATCGACATGTTGTAGAAGGCGCGAATCATACCCGTCACTGTGCCCAAGAAACCGATCATCGGGGCGGCACTGGCAATCATGGCTAAAATGCTGACACCGCGTTCCAGCTTGGCAACTTCCAAATTACCCACATTCTCGATGGCCGAGTTGATGTCGCCCAAAGGTCTACCGATGCGTGAGAGACCCTTCTCAATCATGCGTGAGATAGGGGTGGAGTTGCCTCTGCACAAAGCTTTCGCAGAATCGAGTTTGCCATCCTTCATATATTCGCGGATGCGTTCCATGAAACCGTTGTCGTATTTGGTGGCACGCGAAACGGTGATGAACCTTTCGATGAAGATGTACACCGCGATGATGGACAAAACGGCCAATAAAATCATGATCCAACCGCCTTTGGTGGCGAGTTCAAGGATTGAAAGTTTGAATTCTGTCGGTTGGGCTACTGCTTCGGCGGTAGCGGCTGCGCCTAAATCGTTGGCAGCCTGTTGAATTTGAAGAAGATTCATATTGTGTTGTTGAATTGTTTATCGTTTAATTGTTTAATTGTTGTTTGTGGAGACGTGGCGCGCCGCATCTCTACAAGGTTAAACCCCAAATACCTGTGTTTTATTGCGTCACCGCATTTCTATCACATCCACATTGGGGTGTTTTTTCGCATCAAAGGTGAAGAATTTGTCATCCAATTTCTGGTCGAATTTCATTTCCTCAACATTGACCACGAGTTTACTGCCGTCATCCATGTAGATGTCTACGCTCTTCAGCGAAGTTTTCTTGGTGTCGATTTTCAAGGATACGCGTTTGTATTGTCCTTTGGGATTGGCCAGTTCGATGGTAGCATTGCCTTGGGAGTCGATTCCAGTGAGGGTGGCTGCATAGCTCTTATCTAACGAGGTGAGGAGCTTCAAAGGCGTGTTGTCGGTACCTTCGGTGGCATTGCTAATCATGACTTCCTCTTCATCGATGAGATAGGTCCAAATAGACTTGCCGTCGGAGATGGTTTGTTGCTCGCTCATTTCAATCTTGTAAGCCTCGCCTTGCAGCCAGGCATGGCCTTTTTGGCTGTCACCCAATGTCTTTCCGTCGTGGCTGAGTTGGTAGTTGAATGCCATTTCCACATTGTCGTGACTTTTGATTTGGTCGACCAAAACGCGAATGAGTGCATCGGCATTGTTTTGTGCGCTAACAGCCTGTGTTGCAAACAATAAGAACAAGCAGGCGATGAAGTTTTTCTTTTTCATTGTCAAATTTCGTTGTCTTTGTTGTAGATGTCCCGCAAAATCTGTTCCAAAGCAGCTTCGGAAGTCACTTTCACCTCTCTCGACTTGCTTCCTGAGAATGGTCCTACAATGCCCGCAGCCTCCAATTGGTCGATGATGCGACCTGCGCGGTTGTAGCCGAGTTTCAGCTTGCGCTGGATCATCGAAGTGGAACCTTGTTGGGTCTGCACCACGATGCGGGCGGCTTCCTCGAAGAGGCTGTCGCGCTCGCCATCTTCTTCGATGTCGACGCCTTCACCATCCTCTTCAGGAACCTCAGGCAACAGGAATGGCTCGGCATAGCCTCGTTGGTTGCCGATGAACTCGGTGACGGCCTCCACCTCAGGCGTGTCGATGAAAGCACATTGCAGACGCACTAAGTCGTTGCCGGTAGAGAGCAGCATATCACCGCGACCAATGAGCTGGTTGGCTCCGCTTTGGTCGAGGATGGTCTTTGAGTCGACTTGCGAGATGACACGGAAGGCAATACGAGCTGGGAAGTTGGCCTTGATGGAGCCTGTGATGATGTTGACCGAAGGACGCTGCGTAGCGATAATCAGGTGGATGCCTACGGCACGAGCCAATTGGGCGATTCGGGCTATCGGGGCTTCCACCTCACGCCCTGCGGTCATGATGAGGTCGGCAAACTCGTCGACGACCAAAACGATATAGGGCAGGAAACGGTGACCCTCAGTGGGTAGCAGCCTGCGCGCCTTGAACTTCTCGTTGTATTCGATGATGTTGCGGCACTCGGCGGCTTTGAGGAGGTCGTAACGCTGGTCCATCTCGATGCACAAGGAATTGAGTGTACGCACCACTTTCTTCACATCGGTGATGATGGCGTCTTCCGAATCGGGGAGCTTGGCCAGATAATGACGCTCGATGCGGTTGTAAAGGGTTAACTCCACCTTTTTCGGGTCGACCATGACGAATTTCAGCTCCGAGGGGTGCTTGCTGTAGAGCAAGGAAGCGATGATAGCATTCAGTCCTACCGATTTACCTTGACCAGTAGCACCTGCCATCAGGATGTGTGGCATCTTAGCCAAGTCGAAGACATAGGTTTCGTTGGAGATGGTCTTACCGATGGCGCAAGGCAGGGCATATTTTGAGTTTTGGAACTTTTCTGATGCCAGCACACTGCGCATCGAGACGGTCTCGGGCTTGCTATTCGGCACTTCGATGCCGATGGTGCCTTTGCCTGGGATAGGAGCGATGATACGGATGCCCAAAGCGGCCAAACTCAAGGCAATGTCGTCTTCCAAGTTCTTGATCTTCGAGATACGGATACCTGCAGCAGGCACGATTTCATATAAAGTGACTGTAGGTCCGATGGTCGCCTTGATCTTGTCGATGGCGATGCCGTAGTTGCCCAAGGTCTCCACAATCTTGTTCTTGTTGGCATTCAGTTCCTCTTCATCGATCTCCGACTTCTTGCCGCCGTAGTCGTTGAGCATGTCCAAGGTCGGGAACTTGTAGTCGCGCAATTCGTAACGCGGGTCAAAAGGTGTGTCGACGGTGTGGTGCTCCATGTTATTACCATTGTCGACGGTTTCCTCTTTGGGCGTGTTCTCAATGACCAGCTCCACTTTTTCAGCACCGTTGTCGGTCTTTTCAGGGACGATGTCCTTGGGCTTGTTGTCGTTTTCTGTTGTCACGACAGGCTCTGGCGTGAGTTCCTTTTCTTGAACCTCATTTTCTTTGGGGCGGACAAGAACATTCTCCTTGGCGCCTTCTGAGTTGTTGTCGGGATTCACAATGACAAAGGTCGGGTCTTTGGTATAGGAAGTAGTAGGCGGCAGATGTGGTTCGTTGTCTTCTTCCTCGTCGTCAATGGAGTCGGGGTCGATATCCTCGCCGTTGTCGGTCATGTTTTCCTGCTCTCTTTCAAATTGTTCCCTGATGCGTTGTTCGGCAAGGATGGCTGCCTGACGGCGTTCCTCATCTTCGCGTTTCTCTCGGCGTTCTTTGAAATAGTTGAGCGTGAGGTTGAATTGGTAGACAAGGAAAACCAACAACAGGAATGCGAGAATGATGATGACACCTGTATTGCCGACATAATTGGTCAGCAAAGTGTTGAGCCACAGGCCGACTGCACCACCAAAGATGGCACATTTTGGTGCCGCAGTGGCAATGAAAGCGAAGAACAATGGTATCCATACCAAACTGAGTAAGGCCCATTTCCAAACATTCCACATCTTGATTTTGGCGGCATCGGTTAGACGCAAACCAATGAGGGACAGCAGGTAAACGAAGAAGAACGAGCCAATGCCAAACGACTCCTTGATGAGTGTCTGTGCCAAAAAGACGCCAAGGCTACCCGTGCGGTTCTCAATTTCGATTTTCTTGCTGAAGATCTGGTAACCATATTCCTGATGGTGCCCGCTGAAGAAGCTCACCAAATAAGAAATCAAGGCAATGCCTAAAAAGACAGCCAAGCAGAGAAACAGGATGCCGACGATTCGGCCAAAGCGGCTTTCACTTTTTGGCTTCTCTTTGTTTTTCTGCGGTTTGGAGTCTTTGCTTTTTTGCGATTTCTCGCTCTTTTTTGAGGTTTCTTTTTTTGGTTTTTCCTCTTTTTTTGGTTCTTCAGTTATAATAGGTTGTTCTTCCAGCAATAAGGTCTCAGACGAGGCTTTCTGCTTGAAAGTGTTTTCTTTACGGTTGTTTCCTGTGGCCATGTTCTGTCTTCGTTAATAGCTTGCAAAAATAAATAAAATAGTTGGTTCGTAAGTTGGCCTTTTTGCGTTTTTGGAGCAAAAAAATAGGCTGCCGAAAAGACAGCCTAAAAGCGTGTAATCGAAGGCTTACTTCGGAATTCTGAACATTCTCTTCCAACGGATTCCGCCGTTTTCCTTGTCTCTTGAGAGCCAAACGAGGATAGGTTTGCCAACGATATGGTTCTCAGGTACATAGCCCCAATAACGCGAGTCGGCGGAGTTGTGGCGGTTGTCGCCCATCATCCAATAGTAGTCCATCTCGAAGGTGTAGCTGTCGGCGAGTTGTCCGTCAATGTAGATCTTGTCGCCTTCCACCTTCAGGTCGTGAAGTTCGTAGGCGTGGATAATGCGCTCGTAGAAAGGCAAGGTGTTGACATCCAGTTTCACTGTCACGCCTTTCTGAGGGATATAGATGGGGCCGAAGTTGTCCACATTCCAAGGATAAAGGTCAGGGCGGTTGGGGAAGAGGCTGGTGCTGGTGCCTTGACCAGGGGCCTGCACACTGCGCATCACTGAAGTGACGTATGGCAGTTTGATCAATTCGTTGGACACCTTCTCGCTGATGTTGAGAACGAAAGTGTTGGGGTCGTCAGTACGGTAGCCTTCAGTGATTTCATATTTGTCTAAGGTCTGCTTGTTGATGCCGCCATTGGTGGTTACCACGGTATAGTTGTGTTGCATGTTCTCGGGTTGGAAGGCTTTTTCGCCGTTGATGTACACCACACCATTGATGATTTGCAGTGAGTCGCCTGGCATACCGATGAGGCGCTTCACATAGTTCTCGCGCTTGTCGACAGGGTGGGAGATGACCTTGCCGCTTGGCGTAGGCACTCCATTGAGGTTCAGCACCACTTTGCCTTTCCACACATTGTCGCGCCCATATTCACGCACAAGGTCATAATAGTTGACGCTACTTTGATAGTTCTCGCATACCGTGTCGCCAGCGGGGTAGTTGAACACAATGGGGTCGTAACGCTTCATTGTCGTCACGCCAGGGTAACGGTGATAGGGCAACTTGATCCATTCGAGGTACGACTTTTTGGTCTTACTCCACGGCAAGGTGTTGTGTACAAAGGGGAACGAGAGCGGGGTGTTTTGGCCTTTGGGACCGTAATGTATCTTGCTGACCACCAGATAATCACCTACGCAGAGCGACTTCTCCATACTCGATGTGGGGATGGTGAACATCTCGAAAACATAGGTTCTGATGATTAAGGCAGCGACCACGGCAAAAATAATGGCATCGAACCATTCGCGGGCAGTCGACTTTTTAGGTCTTGTGGTCGTTGCGGGGTCGTGATATTTGTCGTTTTTGGCAATGATGGGGAAGAAAATGAAGGGCAGAATGGCGGCCATACCTTCTTCCCAGATCTTGAATCTGCCGAAACACTTGCCCAGTTCGACGAGCATGAGCAGCAGCATGAAGATGTTGATGTAGGGGAAGATGATGAAGAACCACCACCAGAATTTCTTCTGTTTGCCGATGATTTTCAGCATGATATAAATGTTGTAATAGGGGATGAGGCTGTAGTAGCCCTTTTGTCCAGCGGCTTCAAACTGCTTCCAGCAGAACGCAATCGGGATAGTGAACAGCGCCGGAACGATTAAAATGAATAGTAATAGTGACATATTTGAATTGTAATTTTTGTATTAACGGAAGTTTGGTTAAAATAGTATTTTCAATGGATAATTCACGCGGTTTGCAGTTCCGTGCCAAGTGCGTGTAAAGTTAGCCGAATCTGTCGTAAGCGCTGTTCGCTTGGTTTGGAAATACCGTAGATGTAACGAGCCAAAAGGCTTTTGTTAATGCCGATGGCGCGTGCCACTTCCGATACATTGAGCCATGGGAAGCGTTTGAACATTTCCGCTACCTCGTTTTGGTCATTCGGTTCGCTTGTCTCGTAAAAACTTGAAATATGCATGTCCGCATCAAGAGTTTCCCAACGGATTGAAGTGCCTTCTTCATCGATAGTGAAGTCGATGCGTTGTTCCATCGAAGCTTCTTTCAGTTCGGGATAGGCCTCCAACGGACGGCTCAATATGCGGCCTTCGGTGGTTTTCAAGTAGATTCTCTTTTCGTCAAACCAGATGTTTTTTATCTTTTCCACATTTGGAATATTTTCTGCAAAAATAGGTATAAAATTTTATACCAACAAAGAACATGAGCTTTTTATTTCACAATTCCAAACAAATCCTCCATCCCAAACGCCTGCTTTCCTGCCTTCTCCTAATATCTTTTCGGCTTTGTTAGGATCTGTGATGATAAGCCCTTGTGACTTCAGTTTTGAAATTTCGCTGAATTATGACAGAGAAACAAATCTCACATAAATCCTAAACAAACCTGCAGTTGCCGCATATCGTTGTTTCCCCGCAGTGCAAATGCTGATATTCAGGCCTTCCGAATTGAAAATTCGGAAGAACGGTCGGAAAATGGAGGCAAATCCCTGTTCCATATAGAAATAGAGATCAGAGAAGTGCCTTTCTCTTCAATTCCATGGTAAAAACAACGATATTGCATGATGGGCATATTATTCACCCATCATCTCTAAAGCGATTCGAACCAAAAAAAATGATAATAATTTGGTAAGTTAACAAAAAATGCTTATAATACGAGCATCAAAATAATACAGGCATCAAAACTGATTTAATGGTAAATTATATTATCCTGCACTTGTGTATGGATTTGATAGGAATCCTCCTCGAAAAAGCGTTTGTTAAACGAAAGAATGAAAAAGCAATTAAACTATTACTGGCTTTTAAAAGAATCAAGCCTTATATCATAATAGTTCGTTGCATAATTGGAATGCCTTTGGTACTTTGGTGAATAAGGAGTGAGTGTAAACCAATTTCTTGAGCTTGAGATAGTTTGTTAAGAGAAGGCGATTTGAATCATGGTATAGGAGGAGTCGGGGTAGAACTCGTAGTCCAAGGCAATCCTCTGAAGTTGAACAGCCAAACGATAGTTCTTTCAACAATCCATCTTAAGGGAATAACATTGAGCTCTTTTGTTGGGTTGAAACACGACTTCAAGTTGACATCTAAGTGTATTGCGGACATCTCTTTCAGCTTGGTGTTCCTGTAGCCGCCCTCAAGTACATTCTTCAGCCTTGAGAACTTGTGGGCTATCTTCCCCAACACCGATTCCAATCCTTTCCTTTCGTGCCATTTGCCAAACGTTCTGACAAACTCCTTGCCTATGTTCTTGATTATGATGATTGCTCCAACAATTCTATGGAAACATACAACTTGGTCCTGGGTTATTAAATAACTTCAGAACATCAGCATCTGGTGGAACTGGTCAGGTCGTACTTGGAATGGCAAAGCCTGCACCAAGTTCTTTCTTCAATCAATCACGCTACCGTAAATCTTGAAGTCGTAGGCTGTCAACTTGCAATTTGCGGGATAAGTAGTGCCGAAATAATTATTGACACAATACAGAGCACTAAGCTGATAACAAGCATGGGTTTGTGCGTGTATGCTTGTCTGTTCCTTTTGACTATTGTTAACCCAATGATGCTGAACACGAGTCCCAAGATACTTGCATAAAGGACAAAAACAATAATCAAAGACAATTCTGATCTGCCCGTACTAATACCCATGACCATTATCAGTAGGAGAATATATGAAACAATACTTAAGATCAAAGCTACTATGCCAAATGGAGCTCTACGGGTTTTAATAAAAGTTTCAGGGACTACAGAATTTGGTTGGTATAGGTGTTGGGGGGACGGCATAAAAGCCTTTTGTACATCAATGCCGCAGTTTGGACATGTTGCTGCCTTGTCGCTGATTTGTTTCCCGCATTCGGGACATTTGATAAGTGCCATAACGTTTGTTTGTAAGGTTTTTATTATGAGTTTTCTATTATGATTAAGCTGAATGATTGGTTAAAAATCAGCTTCTTGATTCATTTCATTGTAATAATTTGCCAATAGTTTGACAAGATTTATTACTGCTTCGTATTCGGCCTTATAAGTTTCGTTTTCATTGTCTATTAAATGGGAATCACGTCTCTTATTAAGGCTATTCACTCGCTGCCAATGTATTTCATTTGGAGTCCCATCGCATTTAGCCGCACCACGAAGGTTTAATCTATTCGTTTCGTATGGATTTACAGTATATCGGTAACGTCCTTCTTTAAACTCTAATGCAACATGACATCTAATCCTACTACGGTCTCGATAGTATTTGGCATAATGGATTTCTTGTTTCACTTTGCCAGATGAGAGAATTACATCAAAGTCATATCGAGATTCGTATTCTGTTTGGATGGTTTTTACATTGATATTAGGGTTTTTATCGAGTTCCCTAAAGAATCTTATTGCATATTCCTTTAATTCAGCTTTAGAACAAGGTGCTTCTATCACTCCATAATAAAAGATTTTTCCTTCACTATTTGTGGGGAAAAGGCATTCTCCCATTGGACCATTTGTGTCTGTTGCTTTGAAGTTTTCTTTGAAAATTGGAGAAACAGGATACCGTGATAGATTGTTTTCTACCATACAATATGCTTGTGCTGTTTGTTTGGTTTGATATTCCGTAGGGCAGCCGCAGTTAGGACAAGCCTTTAGAATGCCATCGTATTCTTGTCCGCAATCAACACATTTCACTAGTGTATGGCTTGTTTGCTGTTGGTAGTCCTGCTGGTGTTGAAAGTCGGATTGCGTTATTTGTTGAGGCGGTTGTTGGCTCTCCCCAGGACACCCGCAATACGGACAAGTATGTTCTGTTTCGCTGAATCGTTTCCCACATTCGGGGCATTTAATAAAAGCCATAATATCTTTGTTTTAGATTGTTAGTCATTGTTTTCTTGCGAATAGATGAATAATCAGAGTTGCATAGCTCTATCTGGGTTTAGCATACAATCGAAACTCGACTGTTCCGCCTTTGTAGTTTGTAAAGGTTCCTGAATAGGAACTGTTGCTGTTTGTATAACCATCAAATAAACCAACGTAGTCTCCGCTTTTGTTGTAACTCTCTATGAGAAGATGCCCCGAAGTCCTATCGTATGACTTGACTTTAATGCTTCTTGTAAAACTTGTCTCATTGCTGGTATAGGTATAAAAGCCCCCACCTATATTATCAATGGTCATATTTCCTGCAGCACCAATGATACCCGTATAATATGTGTTGTAAGGGAATGAGGTGGATACTTCTGTCGTTTCAACCCCTGCTTTCTTTTTCTCTGATTCGCTTGTTTTCAGCATGTCTTTAAATAAGAAAAACCATAAGACAACCATAACTAATGCCAGACATCCTGCTCCTGCAGCAAAAGCCATCCAACTCTTTTGGGACTTTTTTTGCTCCGTATCCGTCTTGTGTGGCGGAATTTCAGTTTCGATTGCTTGCACGGGTTGTGGATGCGAATATAGAGTCATCAAATCCAAATTACAGTGCGGACATTTTAGAGCTTTGTTGCTGATTTGTTTCCCACATTGGGGACATGAAATAAGTGCCATGGCAAGCAGGAATAGTTGTTATTTTCAACCATTGGCTCGAAATGGCTTAGTCAAAAAGGTCAACAGAGCGGAGCCTCCCATCTTATCCTTATTTCCGACAATAGGGTCTGGACTCCCGTAAGAAGAGAAATAATGATTAGGAAGATTACTCCGCTGTATATGTCTGGAAATAAACGCCAAAACATAACAGCAAAAGCAATCACTTTCCCTTTCATCCTCCTTCTTACATGAATTGTCCAGATTCATTGTCGAGGAATAAAGCGAAGAATGCGCTTTCTCTGGCCAAAAACGATTTCTCCCGTCTTGGCAAGGGCAAAAGTACAAATTTTTTGAAAATGAAATAATTTCCGAGTGTTTTTTCGGAAATTTTTGCGAAGCAATCATCATCTAGACTGCTTCGTACCTCGCAGTGACGCAAAGCGCGTGTATGGGCATAGTCTCGTAGAGACGATGGATATTAAGCAGGTGGTGCGTCCCCTGCGAGCCCCAGCGGGGCGATAGGAATCACACTTCAAACAAATCCTCCATCCCAAACACGCCCGTCTTTCCGATGAGGAACTCTGCAGCGGCAAGGGCGCCCATGGCGAATCCTTGGCGGTTGAAAGCCTCGTGGGTGAGGGTGATTTTGTCGGCAGGGGACTCGGCCATAACGCTATGGATACCGTTCACCTCGCCTTCGCGGGTCACTTTAATATATAAGGTGTGCTCGGCGGGCTCTTCAATGCTCCAATGGTCGTAGTCGTGGTTAATGGAAAGGATGTCATTGGCCAACTTCACAGCAGTGCCACTGGGCTTGTTCAACTTGTGGGAATACCAATATCCTATGTCAAATCTTCTATTTCTTCACCACCGAATAACACTTCTCATCCACCGTTTCTATAGCATAGCCTGGAGCCAACGAAATCTTGGCATCGCAATGGTCTTCGGAATAAGGTATGATGAAACACGACCAGTTGTTGGTGCAGAGGATGCCATTGTGGACTTCTAAAGTGCCGAACTTGCCTGACAATTGCATCGTTGTGTAAATCACGCCGATAGTGTCGTAGGC
>JAEEGI010023378.1_pt1 | contig 12142 bp, 9 predicted proteins | sample 8958751 | NCBI WGS metagenome assembly JAEEGI01 (sample SAMN16246545, study PRJNA631951) | gut metagenome | biome: gut microbiome; feature: rumen; material: KS-attached | host: Bos | place: Iran: Karaj | collected 2018-10 | reverse complement strand
GAAGACCTGCTCAATCATGGTCACCGTGCGAATGTCTCGCAATTTGTATTTTCCCAACCCGTGCTGACTCCCCCCGACATCCCGCTCTGTTTCCGGAAGAATCCACCTCCTCCAACCGGGAGAGAGCATCCCCGCTTTCCCCTCCGGCTCATTTAATAAAGAAATTGGCCTGGAGAGGTATGACTGCCGAGCTATATGTTGAAGCATTTACATCTGGATTTATCTGTGATATTGTACTAATTGCTAACCGAATTCTATCGGTTAATTATTCTCTGTTTTTCTAGAATTCACAGCATTCTCGCTATGTATTCCAATGACAGGTATTAACAAAATATTGAAAGGAATTATTAATGACAACACAGATTGAAAATCAGAAACACAAGGATACAGTGTATCGAATGCTGTATCAGGACAAAACAAGGCTTCTTGAGCTGTACAATGGCTTAAATGGCAGTAATTACACAAATGTTGAGGATCTAACTGTAACGACGCTGGAAGGGGAGACTTTTCTTAAGATGAAGAATGATGTCTCTTTTGTATTCAATGATGAGTTAAGCTTATATGAGCATCAGTCGACAGCTTGCCCGAACATACCACTGCGGGATTTGTTTTATGTTGCGAGCCTTTACAGGGATATGATAGATATAAATGACACTTATCTGGCGAAAAGGATGAAGATTCCGGCGCCGAGATTTGTTGTTTTTTACAATGGTACAACACCAATGGAGGACCAGCGCGTTTATAAGCTGTCGGATATGTTTGAACATGAGGTTAATCCTCCGGAGATGGAGCTGGTGGTTAGAGTGATCAATATAAATGAGGGCCATAATCAGGTGCTTATGGATTCGTGTAAATCTCTGAAACAGTATTCCATTTTTGTTGGGAAGGTGCGAAAATATATAGAGAGGGTGAAGAATGAATATTCTGAAACCAACTCTATGGTTGAGAACATTCTTAGCATTGACAGTGAAAATAGGAAGAAAATCATCAGTGAAGCGGTTAATATAGCGATTGATGAGTGTATAGATGAAGACATTCTCAAGGATTTCTTTGAACATTACAGGAAGGAGGTCATTGAAGTGAGTGTTATTGAATATAGGTTACTGTTCAGAGGTAGCAGGAAGCGTAACGCCGCTGACTGCGTAAGAATATGATTCAGGAGTGAGCGCATTCTTCGCCGCAGGCGAATTGGAATGAATGCGCGAATTCGTTACTGGAGCGAGCTGAGGCGAGTGAACAGTAACGATAATAATTTAGACTTGCGAAATGTTAGAAAATTAAGTATATTATATTAGCGGCTTTGCGAGAGGTGTATGCAGTGTCCTTCTTGTTTGGCAGCGGGTCTTATGCAATGGGAATCTACGAACCGTGTCAGGTCGGGAACGAAGCAGCACTAAGTAGAACCTCTCATGTGTTGTAAGGGTGCCTGTTGTCAGCATGGACCTGTATGCATCTCTCCCAGAGCCGCAAATAATGTAAGGGGCCACAGCAAATCAACAAACTGTGAAGGCATTCACATTTTGTTAATCTGCTATGGCCCCATTCCAGTGGTACTCGCTTACCGTTAAATCGAGTAATCGTCTCGTGCGCCCTGTCTATATTGCGCTACCAGGTCCTCTAACGTAAACTTGTCCACGTAATCATTCACCACTTTATCAAGGCCCTGCCAGAAGTTCAGGGATGCGCAGTTGTCTGAAAGGGGGCAGGTGGTTCCGTTGATCTGGGCTGAACATTCAACGGGAGCAAGGTTGCCTTCCATGACCCTTATGATGTCTCCAACCCTGTAATCTTTGGGATCCCTTGCCAGCTTGTGACCGCCGTTATTGCCTCTCATGCTTCGAAGAAATCCCGCCTTGTTGAGAACGGAAACAATCTGCTCAAGATACTTGATGGTGATATTCTGTCTTGCAGAAATATCCTTGAGAGCTATGTATTCACCGTTGTTGTGAAGAGCCAGGTCTATCATTACCCTGAGGGCATATCTGCCTTTGGTGGAAATTTTCATTTACATCTCCTTAAATTTACATGAAATACTGTTTAGATATATAAAAAACTGTAATTAATATCTTATAATTGAAGTAGCGTGGTTGTTATTATATCAGATAATCTAAGCAATTACTACTAATTTGATATGAAATGTGTGAATAACGATAAATAAAGGTTTTTTAAGAGGTTTGATCCATATATGGCAACGAAAATTAAGCCAAGAGAAGAAATAAGTCCACAGGACAAGGCGGACATAAAATATATGAAGGCCGCCATCGCCCAGGCCAAAAAGGCATACAAGCTGGGGGAAGTACCCATCGGCTGCGTTATAGTCTACGAGGACAAGATAATAGGAAGAGGCTATAACAGAAGAAATACAGACAAGACGACCCTGGCCCACGCTGAGATAACAGCCATCAAAAGGGCCAGCAAGGTCATCGGAGACTGGAGACTTGAGGGGTGCAAACTCTATGTCACCTTAGAGCCCTGCCAGATGTGCGCAGGGGCCATAGTCCAGGCCAGGATCCCGGAGGTCATTATGGCGGCGGAGAGCCCCAAGGCCGGCTGCGGGGGGACGGTACTGGATATTCTGAACAATCCTGATTTTAATCATCAGGTAAATGTGAAAAGGGGAGTACTTAAGGAGGAGTGCAGTAAGCTTCTGAAGGATTTTTTTGTGGAACTCAGGATCAGAAACAAAGCTGAAAAAGAGCAGAAAGGGACTCCTAATTGAAAAAGAGACTTTTTTCCATAATTCTTACAATGGCTCTTATGACAACACTGGTGTGTTCCTGCGGCAGTAAGAGCAGTGAAAGCGCCCTTTATCCCCGGGTGGACATGGGCGGAAAGCCTGTGACCATAACCTACATGACCATCGGTGACAAGCCCACCAACGGCCAGACCGAGGTTGTGGTGGAGCAGCTTAATAAAATTCTGGAAAAAGAACTTAACGCCAGACTTGATGTTTTTTACATCAGCTGGAATGATTATCTGGACAACTATGACCAGACCCTTGATGAGGGAAGCGTTGATATTGACCTGGTGGGCACCGGAACGGACTGGCTGGATGCCTGGCCCAATGTGGTCAAGGGCAATTTCCTTCCCATGTCTGAGGAAATGATTAAGACCTACTGTCCCAGGACCTATGCCCATGTGAGTCAGGAGGAATGGGATGCCTGCAAGTATAACGACCAGATCTATTTTATCCCCGAAAACGAGTACAGCCAGTGGACCAACCATGGTTTCATTTACAGGGGAGATATTGCCCGGGAAGCGGGGCTTGAGGGGGTCAATTCCTGGGAGGACCTCACCAGCTATTTTGCCTATGTCAAAGAGAACAAACCGGATATGATTCCCTGGGATGCCAAAGGGGACAATACGATCATATCTCTGGGATATCTTATGTCCAAGTCGGACTATGTTCCTATTTACGAGATAACAACCTACGGCCTCTGGGGGGCCTACAAGCATGATATGACCAAAATCACTTCACCTTTCTATAAGGGGGATGAGCTCATTGAGTTTGCCACCCTCATGAAGCAATGGGGTAAAATGGGCGTCTGGCGCGGGGATTTCGCCATCGCCGGAGATAATGATTCTGAGCTTTATGCAGGGCTCACCTCTGTGGAGCAGCACCATACCCAGAAGTATTATGACGAGATAAAGCCCAATCTGGAGCTGACCCAGATCGGTTCAGATGCCGGATTTTACTGGTTCGGCAAGGAGTCCGGGAATGTCCTTAGAACCAGCATTCTTCACGGGGCCATGGCGGTGTACTCCGGGTCAAAGAATCCCGAGAGGGCCCTTATGGTCTACGATTACCTGAGAAATGATGAGACCTGTTACAGGCTTATGTGCTACGGAATAAACGGTGTTCAGTACGAGCTTTTGGAGGACGGAAGCATTGAAAAACCCAACGGCTACAATCCCGATAAGGACAGCATGACCCTGAATTTCTGGTGGGGCCGGAGGGATGAGTACGAGCTTAGGGACTCCGGGAATGCCTGGGATGATTATCAGGAGCTGGTAAAAGAGTACGAGAAGACAGCCATAGATTATCCCTGGGACCAGTATCCCTTTGGGGCGGCGGATATAAATGACAGGATCAGAAGGATAAACAGAGTGTGTGCCCGGTACCTTCCTGAGATCGTCTATGGAACCTATAGGCAGACTCCCGAGGAAGAGGTGGCGGAGTTCAGAGAGCAGCTAAGGCTGGTGGGCTTTGAACTTGTGACAAAAGAATTGCAGAAAATCCTGGATTCTCATTAATTTTGCCACTACCAACTGTGAAATAATTATGATATGATTGCGCTTGTAGAATTGTATACATGTATAAGGCAGGAGGGATTTTATGGTTACAACGTTAGAAACCGGATGCTATCTGGTAAATGGAAATACTTTGGTACCCGATAATTCAGAAGCTATGGCGCAGCTTTCTGCTTTGGGAGCAGGTGATGCTACCAAGGAGACCGCCAGACAGAATACCATTGCCTATGGCATTCTTAAGGCCCATAACACTTCCGGAAATATGGATAAGCTCTGCGTTAAGTTCGATAAGCTTACTTCTCACGATATCACTTACGTAGGAATCATTCAGACAGCAAGGGCTTCAGGCCTTGAGAAATTCCCTATTCCATACGTTTTGACCAACTGCCATAACTCACTTTGCGCAGTAGGCGGAACCATCAACGAAGATGACCACATGTTTGGACTTACCGCTGCGCAGAAATACGGCGGAATCTATGTACCACCTCATCAGGCGGTTATTCATCAGTTTGCAAGAGAGATGCTGGCTGAGAGCGGAGCAATGATCCTTGGTTCCGACTCCCACACCAGATATGGCGCTCTGGGCACCATGGCCATCGGAGAGGGCGGCCCCGAGCTTGTTAAGCAGCTTCTGGGACAGACCTATGACGTTGACATGCCCGGCGTAGTTGCCATCTACCTCGAGGGAGAGCCCCAGAAGGGTGTAGGTCCTCAGGACGTTGCCCTGGCTATCATCGGCAAGGTATTCGGCGACGGCTATGTTAAGAATAAGGTAATGGAGTTCGTGGGCCCCGGTGTTGAGAAGCTCAGCGCAGACTTCCGTATCGGTGTGGACGTAATGACAACAGAGACCACCTGCCTGTCTTCAATCTGGCAGACAGATGATGAGATAAAGGACTTCTATGATATCCACGGAAGATCCGAATGTTACAAGGAACTTAAGCCCGGTAAGGTTGCTTACTATGACGGCGTAGTTAAGGTTGATCTTTCAGCCCTTAATCCTATGATCGCCATGCCTTTCCACCCCAGCAACGTATATGAGATCGCTGAGGTTAACGCAAACGCAGCCGACATCCTGGCTGACGTTGAGAAGCGCGCAAGAGTAAGCTTCGGTGACAAGGTTGAGTTCTCTCTTCAGAATAAGATCAAAAACGGCAAGTTAATGGTTGATCAGGGAATCATCGCAGGCTGCGCCGGCGGCGGATTTGAGAATATCTGCGCTGCAGCTGATATCCTGAAGGGTAAGTTCATCGGTAACGACAGATTTACCCTCAGTGTTTACCCTGCTTCAACACCTATATATATGGAGATCGTCAAGAACGGCGCGGCTGCAGCCATCATGGAGTCCGGTGCGATCCTTAAGACCGCTTTCTGCGGACCATGCTTCGGCGCAGGCGACACACCTGCCAACAACGCCTTCAGTATCAGACACTCCACCAGAAACTTCCCTAACCGTGAGGGCTCCAAGGTTCAGAACGGTCAGGTTGCTTCCGTGGCACTTATGGATGCAAGATCCATCGCCGCAACTGCTGCTAATCAGGGTGTTCTCACTCCTGCTACAGAGTTCGACGGTGAGCTTCAGAAATATAAATATCACTATGACAGCAAGATCTACGCTAACCGCGTATTTGATTCCAAGGGTAAGGCAGATCCATCCGTAGAGCTTCAGCTTGGTCCCAACATCAAGGACTGGCCCAGCATGGTGGCTCTTACAGATAACCTTCTTCTCAAGGTTGTATCAGAGATCCACGATCCTGTTACAACAACAGATGAGCTGATCCCTTCAGGTGAGACCTCATCCTACAGATCCAATCCTCTGGGCCTTGCAGAGTTCACTCTTTCAAGAAAGGATCCTGAGTACGTAGGAAGAGCAAAAGAGGTTTATGCCCAGGAGCTCAAGAGACGTGAGAATACAGCTCTTGATACACTGGAACCTGAGGTTGCAGAGGCTGTTAAGGCCATCCTTAAGTCTTATCCTGATGTTACCTCATCCAATACCGGCATCGGCTCCACCATTTTTGCAGTGAAGCCCGGAGATGGCTCCGCAAGAGAGCAGGCTGCTTCCTGCCAGAAGGTTCTTGGCGGATGGGCTAACATCGCCAACGAGTACGCCACCAAGCGTTACCGCTCCAATCTTATCAACTGGGGTATGCTTCCTTTCATCATCAAGGAGGGCGAGCTTCCCTTCAAGAACCTTGATTACATCTTCCTTCCCGGCATCAGGAAGGCCGTTGAGAACAAGGACAGCGAGATCAGGGCCTTTGCGGTTAAGGACGGAGAGCTCAAGGAGTTTACCCTTACACTGGGCGGACTTACAGATGATGAGAGACAGATCATTCTTGACGGTTGCTTAATTAACTATAATCGAGTAAAGTAAGAGTGTTGGACTACTTAGTAATTCCATGACATTCCTATATAATAATTCGAGAAAGTTATATGACTGTTTTTCTTAGAGGGGCAAAAAGGATTTCTAAATATCTTGCAGCGGTTATGCTGCTTGGAAGCGTCGCAGGCTGCGGCGCTTCTTCGGTTGAAACAAAAACTGAGCAGCCGGAAGCGGTGCAGCAGGCCCCGGTGGCAGCCACCAACGTCAACACTGACTACGAGTCTCCGGTGCAGATCCCCGGGACTTTGGTGGACCAGGTGGGCTTTAATACCGGCTCCGACAAGATAGTTATTTTTAAGGGAGAGAATCTCCCCAAGAGCTTTTCCATCAAGGACTTAGAGACCGGAGAAGTGGTATATACCGGGGATATTCCGGAAGTATCTGAGGGCAGGACCTACACCCTTTCCAGGTTCACGGATTTTAAGACCAGGGGAAAATACTGTATCTACACCGATACTCTCGGAGAATCCTACTCTTTTTCCATTGATGATGATGTATACGGAGGCGTGTTTAATACCGCCTGCAGGAAATATTACCTCAACAGATGCGGCAGCAGCCTTTCGGAGGGCTTTGCAGGGGACAGTGCCCGCAGCGCCTGTCACACCTCCATAGCCCATCTTCAGGAGGACCCGGCAAAAGAGCTGGATGTCACCGGAGGCTGGCACATGGATGCCCAGGCTGACAGGGACACAGCCCTTGGCAGCAGGATAGCGGAGCAGCTTCTTATTGCCTATGAGCTCAACGAGAAGGTCTTTTGCGACGAGTGCGGTATCCCCGAGAGCGGCAACGGAGTTCCGGATATTCTGGACGAGATCAGGTACGAAGTGGACTGGCTTCTTAAGATGCAGGATTCCACCACAGGAGGCGAGTATGGGGCAGCCCTTACGGTCATGGGCCAGGACAGCGACGTTTTCACCGCTCCGGTGGTAGTAACCCCTGTTTCCATGGAGTCAACCATAGCTTTTGCTTCCATGATGGCGAGATTTTCCTATTTTTATCAGAAGTTTGATTCTGAATATGCAACAACCTGTCTTAGAGCCGCTGACAGGGCCTTTAACTGTTATCTGAATAATCAGACCGCGCCCAACACACCGGAGGCTTTTAAGGCTGCAGCCCAGCTCTATCGCGCCACCGGCGGTGAGACCTATGCCAAGGTTCTTGAGGACTGTTTTTCTACCAAGGGATTTCTGGATAACTTCGGCGAGGATGAGAATGTTTTCCTCGGGGCTGTAACCTATATTTCCACCAGTCAGCCCGTGGATATGGACCGCTGCAGCGTTATCATGAAGGCTCTTATGAAGAGGGCTGAGGCCATCGCCAAGACCTCCCAGGAGGAGGTATTCAGGGTCTCCGATCCCGAGAACGAGGGGAACTTTGAGAAGATCCTGGATGACATGAGATGTCTTTCCATAACCAATCACATTATTTACAATCACGAATATACCACTATAATAGAAAATCACGCTCACTATATGCTGGGAATGAATCCCGAGGCCATCAATTTCCTTTCGGAGGACACCGAGAGGACCTATCTTGATGCTGATAAGAGCGGCGTCATGAACGATCCCGGAGAGAACGCCCTTCTGATACTGATGCTCAGTGCCATTACAGGGAAGTAAAAAAAGGGTCACAGCATTTTTTACCATGTACATGCAAGGATAAGGATTTGCACCGCAGAAGGGTCAGTGTTAAGATGTTGACAGGATTGAGTGGAAAAATATGAATACGAATATTAATGGACTAAATATAAATTATATAGATGAGGGACAGGGACCGCTCCTTGTGCTTCTACACGGCTGGGGCTCCAATATAGAGCTCTTTAAGGGTGTCATCGATTTCACCCGCACCAAATATCACGTGGTGGCTATGGATATGCCGGGCTTTGGTAAGAGCGATGAGCCGGGGGAGCCCATGGATGTGGACGACTACGTGAATTTTGTGCTGGCCTTTATTAAAGAGCTGTATCCCCAGGAAAAAGAGATCATGTTCCTGGGCCATTCCATGGGAGGAAGGATCATCATCAAGCTTACCGCCGGGATCCACGACGGCAGGATCAAGGCTGATTTCACAGTGCCTAAGGTCATCCTTACGGACGCAGCGGGCATCAAGCCTGTCAGGACAGCGGCTCAGAATAAGAGGACTAAGAGATACAAGTTCTATAAGAATCTCATAACCAAAACCGGGATCGTTAAGCTCTTCCCGGGGACTCTTGATGCCCTTCAGAAGAAGTTTGGAAGTGCGGACTACGCCGCGGCTTCTCCTGTTATGAGGCAGAGCCTTGTGAAGGTTGTTAATGAGGACCTGGCGCCCTACATGCCTTCAGTGACCATGCCGGCTCTTCTTATCTGGGGCGATCAGGACACCGCCACACCTTTATCCGACGGCCAGCAGATGGAGAAGCTTATGCCTGAGGCAGGCCTTGCGGTCATTAACGGCGTGGGACATTATTCATTTTTGGAGAATCCGTTCCTTTACAACAAGATTCTCGGAAGCTTTTTGGGAATTAACTAAAGTTTACTTAATGTGAGGTTTTTTATGGTTTTTGCAATAGTACTTATGGTGTACGCGCCGCCGATTATACTTGCAGTATTGGGACTTCGTTATCACACCCATATGCTGCAGCTCTCCAGCTATCAGTTCCAGGGGTATTTCAGACACCTGCGGAACAGCAAGCTGTTGCTGCTGGCGCATCTTCTTTTTTTTATAAGGGGAATTGCCCAGAGGGCGGTGGAGATCCTTCCCAAGTCTGTGAGAATTGTCGGTGCTCTGGCGCTGCTTGCGGCTTACCTGTGGCTTCTTTTTAGGTATATACCAAAGCCTGCCAAGAAAAAGTTCGTGGTGACAGCAAGAGTTAAGCGCTTGTTTGCAACCTACACTGTATTGTCAGTTCTGATACTTTTCCTTCCCTGGATTGTGTTAATTATAGAAACAGCAAGGGGCAATGCTTTTATTGGCGGAGATGTTTACAGGCCGGCGTTTATTTATGTGGCGCTGATTCCTTTTATCCCCGCAATTGCCAATTTCATCAACAAGCCCATTGAAAAGAGCATCAATCAGCACTACATTGATGATGCGGTGAGGATCCTTAAGAGCAACAAGGACCTTCGTATCATCGGAATCACAGGAAGCTACGGCAAGACCAGCGTTAAGTACTATCTGACCACTCTTTTGTCAGAGGGCTTCAGAGTCCTTATGACTCCCGAGAGCTTCAACACTCCCATGGGTATTGTCAGAACTATAAGAGAGCATATGAAGCCTACCCACCAGATCTTCGTCTGCGAGATGGGTGCAAGACATTTACACGATATCAAGGAAATCACAGATTTCGTTCATCCCGATGACGGTATTGTCACCTCCATCGGATACCAGCACCTGGAGACCTTCCACAGCCTTGATAACATCATCAGCACCAAGTACGAGCTGCTTGATGCGGTGGATGAGAAGGAGAAGGCTGAGGGCAGGCAAGAAGGCAAGCATCTCAAATTCGTAAACGCAGATAACGAGATAATCCGCGCCAACATGAAGTACAAGGATGCCATAACCTACGGACTTTCAGAAGGCTGCGACTACAGGGCAACGGACCTTAAGGTCACCGGCGCCGGAACCTCTTTTACCGTCACATCTCCCAAGGGAGAGACCGCAGAGTTCTCCACAAGACTTGTGGGAAGACACAATGTCGAGAACATCATGGGCGCCATCGCCTGCGCAAGCAGCCTTGGAATCCCGCTTACCAAGCTGAAGATGGCGGTAAGAAGGCTTCAGAGCGTACCCCACAGACTTGAGCTTACCAGGCACGGCAATGTTTCAATCTTAGATGACGCCTACAATTCCAACCCCAACGGAGCCAAGGTGGCTCTGGAGACCCTTTCTCTTTTTGAGGGAAGCGTCAAGATCCTGGTTACCCCCGGAATGGTGGAGCTGGGTGAAAAAGAGGATGAGTACAACAAGGAATTCGGTAAGCAGGCAGCAGCTGTCTGCGATTACATAATCCTGGTGGGTGAGAAGCAGACCCAGGCCATTAAGGAGGGAATCCTTGAGGCGGGCTTTGACAGCGCAAGACTCTTTGTGAAGAACAGCTTCACTGAGGCTTCTGCCCTTATGTATGAGCTTGATGCAGGAAGAGAAAAAGTAATACTCTTAGAAAATGACCTTCCTGATAATTATTGATAAATGATTTAGATTTGTGGAAAGAAGGATATTATGAGTTTAAAAGTTGCAGTTTTATTCGGTGGAAAAAGTACAGAGCATGAGATCTCCATTATCTCTGCCATCCAGGCCATTGGCCATATCAACAAGGACAAGTACGAGGTGATCCCTGTTTACATCACCAAGGAAAATGACTTCTATGTGGGCGAGGACATCGGCAAGATTGAGGAGTACACCCATATCCCCCAGCTCCTTGCCAAGAGCACACAGGTTGTATGGATCAAGGAAAAAGAGAAGGTTTCTCTTGTGCGCTATCCCATGAAGAAGTTTGGAAACAACGTCATCACCACTGTTGACGTGGCATTCCCCATCGTTCACGGAACCAACGTGGAGGACGGAACCCTTCAGGGCTTCCTGGCTACTCTGGGACTTCCCGTTGTGGGCTGCGACGTTCTTTCATCTGCAGTTGGCATGAACAAATACGTTATGAAGACAGTTCTTAAGGACAACGGAATCCCTGTTCTTGACTGCAAGTGCTACACCTGGAAGGATTATGAGGATGTGGACGGCCTTGTGGCTAAGATTGAGAAGGAGTTCACCTATCCTGTTATCATCAAGCCCCTTAACCTTGGTTCAAGTATCGGAATCAAGAAGGCTTCTGACAGAGAGGGACTTCTTGAGGCTTTGGAGCTTGGCTTTGAATTCTCAAGAAAGATCCTTGTAGAGCCCGCCATCACAGATCTCAAGGAGATCAACTGCGCGGTTCTCGGTGACTATGAATATGCTCAGGCCTCCGAGTGCGAGGAGCCTGTTAACTCAGACGATATCCTCTCCTTCGAGGATAAATATATCGGCGGCGCTAAGGGTTCAGCCAAGGGTGGTGCCAAGACCGGCGGCAGCAAGGGAATGGCTTCTCTTAAGAGAAAGATCCCTGCTGAGATCAGCAGCCAGATGCGCGATGACATCAGAAAGATGGCTGTAGATGCCTTCATCTGCCTTGGCTGCAGCGGCGTTTCACGTATCGACTTTATGCTGGATCAGGCCACAGGCAAGGTATACCTCAACGAGATCAACACCATTCCCGGATCCCTTTCCTTCTATCTCTGGGAGCCCCTGGGAATGAAGTACGAGACACTTTTGGACAATATGATTGAGCTTGCCCTTAAAGCAGACAGAGAGAGCCACAAGGTGGTTTACTCCTTCGAGACCAACGTCCTTGAAGGCGTTCACCTGGGCGGCGGTAGCAAGGGAAGCAAGGGATAAATATAAGCTTTGGATAAAAAGACAACTAGAAATTGCATTGTTATAGCTGCTATTGTTGCAGTTATTTTCATCCTTTTTATTCGTTCCGGTTTAAAA
>JAEEGI010023375.1_pt1 | contig 12143 bp, 12 predicted proteins | sample 8958751 | NCBI WGS metagenome assembly JAEEGI01 (sample SAMN16246545, study PRJNA631951) | gut metagenome | biome: gut microbiome; feature: rumen; material: KS-attached | host: Bos | place: Iran: Karaj | collected 2018-10 | reverse complement strand
GAAATCCATGTCATCATGTCCGCTGTCCAGCACTACCGCCAAGACCCTGCAGAAACCTGCTTCATCGTATTCCTTATCGTAATCTTTTCCGTAATTCGTTTTGACCGTTTCCCCTGCCGTAAATGCTTTCACAAGCTCTCGCGTATCATACGCATTATGCAAAGTACAGACAAGTTCTTCTCCTCTGTACAAGTATAAACATGGCTCATATGGATGAGAATGCAATCGATAGATTTCGTTTTTATAAGTGTATGTCACTTCATCCGGATTCAGATCCAGCGTTCCACGATCTTCTTCGCTGACAGATCCGCTTTTCATGTGCTTCACCAGCACTGAAAACTGCATCAGCCAAGGGAGCACGATATCTGTGCTTGCCTCATAAGGCAGCTTCCTGAAAGACCTTTCGTTTCGAGCTTCGGCAGTCACACGAAGAAGAAACTCTGCATCATCCTTAAAAGTCTCAGTATGCCAGGGCATTTCATCCAGATCGAAACCGGCCGTTCCCGGAGCAAGATCATTGATGTCTTTCTGATCTTCTAGAAAGGATATCAGTTGTTCCTGATGCTCCGTCTTTTCAAAAGCATCTGCCGCCGTGATCAAAAGGTCAAGAAAACAGTCTGTCCCCTGATTGGACATGACGATCCATTCGTTATTTGGCGCTTTTTCATTCAGTCTTATGATATTGCTCATGGCTTCTCCACAGATCCAGATCCATCAATTTCTTTCATTGATATGATTTAATTGTACCATTGTCGATCCCCATCCGGGCTGATCGTGGCTACCTCGTTTTGTGCAATATGAGAGCGTGACTTTATGATGCCTCTTCCATTGGGGATCCATTATGGATCTCAAAATCAGCCAATATTGTATTGCCTTGCACTAGGCTTTTTCAAGACTGTTCTTGTCCAAAAGGAAATCCTCCAGATTCACGTTGTAGATTCCGTCTTCATCATAGTACGGTGCGATGTTGTCTGCCGTGACGATGATCTTGGTAAAGGAGTCCTTGATCTGCTTCAGCGATCTGGATTCCTGTTCTCTTTTCCCTTCCGCTTCCAGAGAGAAAGCGGACTGGATGTAATACACCTTATTTCCGTCTCTTGCGACAAAATCTACTTCAAGGGTCTTCCTGACAGGATTTCCTTCCTTGTTTCTTTCAACGATATCCAGCGTTCCCACATCGACGGAGTATCCTCTGGAAACAAGTTCGTTGTAGATGATGTTCTCCATGATGTGGGTCTGTTCGCTCTGCCTGAAGTTGACCCTGGCGTTTCGAAGTCCGATATCCGTAAAATAGTATTTCTTGTCGGCACTCAGGTACTTCTTTCCTTTCAGATCGAACCGGTTGGCGACCCGGATGAGGAATGCATCCTCAAAGTATTTCAGATAGGCGTCGATCGTATTATGAGTGATATTGACGTGTTGTTCTGACTTGAACGTCTTCTCCAGCTTGCTTGGATTGGTCTGTCCGCCGATATTGGAAGCGATGACATCCAACAGATCGCTGATCACCTTTTCATCGTTTCTGATCCTGTTTCTTTCGATGATGTCCCTGATGTATGTTTCCGCAAACAGATTCTGCAGATAATCCGCTTTCTCCTTGTGCGTTTTCAATAGAAACGTCCTTGGAAGGCCTCCGTAGGTCGCGTATTCTCTGAAGCGTTCCATCCTGTCTCCGTCATATACTTCAGAGAACTCCTTATAGGTCAAAGGTTCCAGATGGATCTCATCTCCTCTGTCTCTGAATTCCGTAACCACATCCTTTGAAAGCATCTTTGAATTGCTTCCGGTGACATAGACATCCAGATTGTCGATCTTGATCAGTCCAAGCAGCACATCAACAAAACCGATCCTGTCTCCTTCCAGATAGGGATTATCGATCTCCTTCACGTTCTGGATCTCATCGATCAGAACATAATACTGTTCCTCATCTTCAATCCTGCTTCGGACATACCGATCAAGTTCAAGCGGATTGCGGTATCTGGCATTGATACTGTCATCTAGAGCGATTTCAATGATATGGTTTCTGCTGATACTGTTTTGAAGCAGATGTGCATAGAACAGATTGAACAGAAAGTATGATTTGCCTACTCTTCGTATGCCGGTGATGATTTTTACCCTTCCGTTATGCATACGGGATATCAGCTGCTGCAGATAATTGTCTCTTTTTATTTCCATATTTAACTATCTCCTTATTCTGTTACATATTTCGTTTATATTATACTACATATACACATATATATAATCTATTTATGTTTATTCTAATGTTTTTAGTTTATTATATGTATCTTTTTATGCCCAAATACAAAAAAAGAACCTATTTACTTGAAATAGATCCTTTATTTATCCTTGGTGCCATAGGGGGGTTATTACAAACCACCTGCCCTTTTCAGCCTGTTATATACGACTCAAAAAGAAGAATCGCTTGTTCAACCTCATAATAACATAAATGTCTGTATTTGCAATATCTCAGCAATACTCTTTTCGTGCTTTGAAAAGCGTTCGTAAATGTCCCTACAAAATATTTTCGAACTCTCTTTAAGGGTCCTTATTCCTTTGGATCGATATATCCGTTGCAATCCTTTTCAAGATCGCTCCACTCTTTCGGGATCTTCCCATAGCGAAGCAGGACCGCTCTGAAATCGTCGTTCATCGCATTCATTTCATCGACCGCATTCATAGCATGATCGGAAGTGCATAATCTTCCGAGTCTTGTCGAACAGATCAGCCGGTAAAACGGCAGATACTTCTTTTTGAATCCGGGTCTTTTGTAGCTCTTGTCCGAATCCGGAAGGATCTCGTGTCCATTCTCTTCCAGGACCCTGTATGCTGAAATGGAAGCATCCATCACCCTGTTGAGATAAACCTTGTCTTTTCTCACTTTTCTGATATCTCCTTGCGTGTAATAGCACAGAAAAGCGATGGGAAGCACCGAGGCGGCATGACATAAAAGCCAGTCACCCATGTTCGGTTCGTATGTTACTTTGTATCTTGTCTGATCGAAGATCTTTCTGATCATTTCTTCATTCGGTTGGTCTTGCTTAAGCTGACCGATCGTGATCCTTCTGATATCGACCGATTCCAGATGATCACACTCCCGATGTCCAGCCGATGATCCGAAAGCAAACATCACATTCTTTTCCGGCAGCATCATTCGATATTCCCCGGAGCGTACGTTGTTTCCGACAAAAACGATATTCTTTGACACGTTGTTTTTCAATATCGGAATTGCAGAATCAAGCTGCGTACAGCGGACGACAACAAAGATCACATCATAACGATCATCCGTTTTGAGTTCCCTGATCACCGGAATATGTGACGTCGTTTTCTTTCCAAGATAATGATGGATCTTCAGACCGTTCTCTTCCAGCGTATTCGCCCAGTTTCCGCGGGCAAGCAGCATCACGTCTTTACCATCCCTGAAGAGATTATCCGCAAGATTGCATCCAAGCACTCCTGCCCCAAACACCAGTATTCTCATATCCCCTTCATCCTCCTTTGGACTTCACTCAGAATTCTTTCATGGTCCTGATCATCATATCCCATCCATCCTTTGCCTCAGGACAGATCGGGAATACCGGATAGCAGTGGAACATGCCCTGCCCGACGATCATCCGGTATTTCACTCCATACTTTTTCATGGATTCTTCAAAGGAAGGAGCGAAAGCATACAGCGTCTCATCGCTTCCGTAAATGAAGCACACTTCTGGGCAGTTACTGAAATCACCGTTCTGCAGATGCAGCATATAGTCCGGAACGTCCTGTCCGTGTCTCATGATCGTTTCGGCTGTGAACATATAACTCATCGGGATCGCTACATCCTTCTGATCGAGCTCCTTCATCCGTTCAATCTCTTTTTCGCCGCAGGGACAGGTGCCCGGAGAGATCGGCATGATGAATCCCGGTCTTTCCAGTTTGCTGCCGATATCGTTCATATACGGGATCAGTCCCAGTGCCAGATTGCCTCCGGATGATGTTCCCAAAAGCGATATGTTTTTCCCTTCGTAATCTTTCAGCATCTCTCTGTAAGTCTCATAGATCATCTCGTAAGACTTGCTGATGGGATATTCGGTACAGAGCGGATAGTACGGAACATAGACATCCAGACCCGTCTCTTGTGCAAAGCGAAGTGCCTTTTTTACGGAATCCGGTCTGGGAGCCGACACCATTCCTCCGCCGATGATGAACATACAGGCTTTTTCTGATGGAAGACGATGTTTCATCTTCAGAAGAGGAAAACCCATCACATCTGCTCTATTTACCTCTATGTCATCACAATGAAGCTCAGGAATCCTGACTCTTGCGTTCTGCTTCTTCTTTATTTCCACGATCTTATCAGCATCAAGATCCCACCTTTTCTTGATATTCAGCCATCTTAGCAGTGCTTTCAAAACAGTATATTTCAGTGACATATCATAGTTCCTCCTTCATCTCCTGCGAACTTCGTCGAAACAACAGTCTCCATCCGAAAGATCCGAATGACGTATGAAATTCACATGCCTGGAAAGACCTGAATAAGCTCTCGTATCTGTATTGCAGAAGATCTTGCACAATTCGCGGATCCCGTAAGCATCAAAGACCTCCACATACATGCATTTCGAGATCCTGTATTTGACACAGTCTTTAGAGACATCAAAATAATCATAAGTGATACTCTTATCTGCGACACGTTTCTTATGATCCTGAATGTTCCACTTCCTTGCGATCTCAAATGCTCCGGGAAGCCTGTCGATCAAGCTGATCAACACATCAAAGAATCTTCTTCTTCCCGCAAAAGCAACATTCGAAAAATCGATGATCTCTTGATTTGACAGACCGTGATCTTTCAATTCCAGACACATGGCAACAACGGCATAAATCAGTTTCATGTTCATGGTCGGATAGATATCGTGCTCCCGGTAAAGATCAGAAGCATACATCTTTCCCAACCGTTCTTTGTAGCTTCTTTCTTTTTCTTGCACATCAAAGATGTTCAGCTTTTCCAAGGCATTCCGATAGAGATCTGAATATCTGTTGACTGTTTCTTCAATATCCATATTGACTCATTTCTTATTTTTATTTTGTGTATTCCAGCAGGAAGTTGCAGCAGTCATTACCACGGCCGATCGTCTTGGTCCTGCCCCATTTCAAGTCTTTATGCATGTCACCGTATGCCGCATCATCGCTATCGCAGAAGACAGTGCATAATTCCGGATGTCCGTATTTCTGACAGGTCTTCATATAAGGACAGCTGACGATGTTGAACCGGGCTTCGTTTTTCTTTTTGGGCGGAAACTCATATTCAAAACCTGCTTCGATCGGAAAAGCGGATATTCCTATCTTCATGAACAGATCCGGTATCTTTTTCGCCATCCCCGGAAGAGCGATGATCCTTTTCAGATGCGGTACAGTCTTTGCACAATAGCGCAAGAAAAACTCCCGGATATAGGAAGCGGCTTCCTCTTTTCCCATGCCGCGATCCAGCAGCGTCTCATAGATCGCGATGCTCGGATAGATCCTTCCAAACGTATGCTTCTTTAATTCCCTGACATCATTCTTATTCTCTTCGCAGAGTTCAAGGAAACGTTCCTGGGCCTGCTTTGCCATGTCTTCGGCTGTCGTAGCATTGAAATCCTCTTTCAGGATCTCATAGACTCCGTTGATTATTTTCTGATATTTCACTATAGCCTCCTTCACTGCTTGTCATCATGATCTTTTGCCGTGTTGCTCTGATCAGGCACATACCAGTAGTCGCAGGAATCCGCTCCGGAGGCGACCGTATGATTGCGGATCAGCTTTGCGTGCATGAGCTTTGCATAGGCATGGTCCAGACTGCAGAGATAGGGCATGAGATGCTGATATCCGTTATCCCTTGCATAATCAGCCAGAGGACAGCCTACAAGCGTAAAGGCAAATCCCTCATCCACATGATCCGGATCGACGACCATTCCCCAGGTATTCATCCATTCACCCTTTGCCTGCTTTGAAGCAACGGTGTCCGCGTATTTCTGATAGCTTATGTAAAAGTACTTCCTTAGGAAGGAACATATCGGCTTCCTGTTGATGTTCAGAAGATTCCCTATCAGCCGATAATGATCCGCAAACTCGTCAAAGATCTCGGAAAAAGCCGGACCGTCGATCCGATGATCCGAACCCTCATAATAAGAAAGAAACAGGATGAAGATCCTCATGTTATAGGCAAAACTGTTCTTCCTGCCTCCCAGATCCGGTGCCTTCTTCATCAGCTGAGGATAAATCCTGCGGGCATTGTCCACGATCTTTCCATATTCATCGGGATAGTGTTTCTTCAGATACCTGATGATCGTCTTTTCAAATATCCTGTCCATCTACCGGTCCTTCTTAACGACATGGAAATCACAGCAGTCATCGCCGTTGCCCAAGGTCTTTGTCCTGATGAGCTTCCCTCCCTTATACTCTATGGTCGGATAATCCATGACACACATATGCGGCATCAGGAACATCAGATCCTCCTGTTTTGCGATCTTGCAGACACCGCAGTCACGATGGGTGACGTAATACTCAGGAACTGACAAGTCATAGGAAAAATCAAATACCCAATCCATCGGATACTGTCTTTTCTTTGACCTTTCCGCTCCTTTGACGTATTTATCGATCTCTTTCTGATCGAAACAGTTCTTCCCCTTGTAGAACTTCTTCATCGTATCGCTCTTGCAGATTGCATCGATCATGCCGTCAAAGACATCCATCGTGATCCTTTCAGGATCGGCTTTGTAGTAAGCGAAACCATAGCAGGCCAGATGCATGACCGGCGCAAACATATTCTCTTTCATTGAACCAACGGAAGGAGTCCGTCCGATCATTTCCTTATACTCCTTCAGATGTTTTCTTCTGAATTCCCTGATATCGATACCGGGAACAGCTTGATCCGTATACGCATATACCGTTTTCCCGAACATCATCGGAAACAGCAAGCCCATCATCCCGCTCTTCATAATGATCATCCCCCTCTTAAAATATCCTTATGATCCTTATATGCTCCATCCGGCACTGGCCGACTGCAGATCCGACATGCGTCTGAAGACTCCGTCCTTTTTCTGATAAAGATCTGCCGGTTTTCCTTCTTCAACGACCCTGCCTTCGTTCAGCACGACGATCTTGTCGGCAGACTCGACCGTACGCATGCGGTGGGCAATGACCAGCACTGTCTTCCCCGCCAGAAGCCTTGAAAGAGCCTGCTGGACTTTCGTTTCGTTCTCAACATCCAGAGATGCCGTCGCCTCATCCAGAAGCACGATCGGCGCATCCTTCAGCAGTGCCCTGGCGATCGAGATCCTCTGGCGTTCTCCTCCGGAAAGCCGGATGCCGTTTTCACCGATCGGCGTATCGAAACCATTAGGAAGCTTATTGATGAACTCCAGGCAGTTCGCCGCTTCAGCTGCTGCATAGACCTCTTCATCGCTTGCGCCTCGTTTACCCAATCTGATGTTTTCCCTGACGGTGTCATCGAACAGTACGACATCCTGGAAGACCATCGAATAATCCTTCAGAAGCACTTCGGGATCGATCGTGGAGATGTCGACCCCGCCAACTTCGATCTTTCCGGACGATACATCCCACAGTCTCGCTGCCAGACGGGCACAGGTGCTTTTTCCTGAACCGGATGGCCCGACCAGAGCCGTGACCTCGCCTTCCCTGGCAACAAAGCTGACATCACGCAGGACCATGTCATTGTCGTAGGCAAAACTTACATTCCTGAATTCGATGTCGTGTCCTGCCGGCTCGAAATGATCGATCCCTTCTGCGGAAGGCGTTTCGAAGATCTCGTTGAGACGTGCAGCGGAAACCTGAGAAACGAACATTTCGGCGATCAGCGCCAGTGCCTGATCAAACGGCGCATAGATCCTGGTGATGATGATCATGAACAGATACAGAAGCATGAAATCGATCTCGCCCGACAGGATCAGCTTCGCAGCCGTCAGGATCGTCGTTGCGGTTCCAAGCCTCATGATGACGCTTGCTGCATTGACGAACAATCCGGTCACAAGTTCACCTTTTCTCATGACGGATTCATGATGATCGATCTTGGCATTGACTCTGTTCAGGTATTTTTCTTCCTGGTTGGTCGCTTTGATCTCGCGGACATTTTCGATCGCTTCCTGCAAAGCATCGGAAACATCTACAGCAGCCTGCTTGTTCATGCGGGAATAACGATTCTCCGTATTTCTTGAACCAAAGAGCAGGCCGAAAGCGACCGGTACGCCCCACAGACAGGCCAGAGCCAGTCTCCAGTCATAACATACCAGCATCACGGCTATGATCCCTGTCGATATGAAGGCACCGTAAAGATAACCGAGACAGTGCGACCACACATGCTCGAGACGGTTGACGTCGCCCATGATCGTTTCCGTCAGGTCGGCAAGATCTCTTTTGCCAAAATAGCCCAGCGGCAGTTTCCTCAGCCTCTCCGCGATCGAAAGGCGGGTCTTCCTCACTTCCGCATATACCAGGCCGTAAGTCGTCTTATACTGCTGCAGGTGCGTCAAATACGAAAGGATGATGAATCCGATCAGCAATGCAACAAAGAACAGAACATTCGGAAGCGGATCATCGGATATGATGACCGACATGTACGATCTCATCAGCAGGTATACGATACCTGCCCCAAACATCACGATCAGATTGACGATCACTGTCCAGAATGCGCCTTTTTTCGTATTCTCCAATCCCTGATCAGTCAGGGCATATCTTCTCTGAAATTCTTTTGAGAACATCCTAATGACCCTCCTTTTCCGATCTGATCTTCCAGCTGACCGATTCCCGGTAGTCAGCCCACATCTGTGCATATTTCCCTTTGACCTTCAAAAGCTCGTCATGCGTTCCGCTTTCGACGACGTTCCCCTGATCAAGCACGATGATCCTGTCGGCTGAAACGACTGTGGAAAGCCGGTGAGCGATCATGATGACGGTACGTCCCTTCGTCAGTTTCCGGAAAGCCTTCTGTATCAGCATCTCGTTCTCCGGATCGGCAAACGCCGTCGCTTCATCCAGTACGATGATCGGTGCATCCTTTAGGATCGCCCTTGCCAGAGCGATACGCTGCTGCTCTCCTCCCGACAGATGGATCCCTTTGGAACCGATGACCGTTTTGATACCGTCAGGCAGCTTTTCTATGATGTCGTCACATTGTGCGGCACTCAGAGCCGCCCTTACTTCTTCCTCGCTCGCATCCGGTCTGGCCGCTTTGACATTGTCTTCGATCGATGCCTTGAACAGACGGCTGTTCTGGAAGACGAAAGCGATGCGTTCCATCAGCACGTGCGGATCGATGTTTCTGACATCGGCTCCGCCAACTTCCACGCTTCCGGAATCGGCATCCCAGAAACGCGGTATCAGGCTGGCAGCGGTCGTCTTGCCTCCTCCCGAAGGGCCTACCAGGGCTATCGTCTCGCCCGGTTCTGCCCTGAACGAAACGTGTTCCAGGGCCGGAAGATCGGATCCTTCATATGTGAAACTGACATCCTTGAACTCCACCGAATTATCGGCAGGGATCTCAAAGCATTCGCTGATTTCAAGCAAAGGAGCACTCATGACCTGCTGTATCCTGGCAAGCGCCGTATCGGCCTGCATCATGCCGCTGGCTGCAAACAGTATCTTTGACAACGCCGTCGATATCACAGCTGAAAAGACGGCATAGAACGCCACATTCGTCACGAAGCTGAGGAAATTTCCCTGAGCGAGAGCCTTCGGCGCGATCAGCAGAGCGACCGGCACAAGGAACGCAAATGCGCCTTCGATCGCCGTCAGATTGATCGCCTGAGGCACTTTGCAGATCTCCCCCTGATAGTGTTCCGCTTTCGCGGAATAGTCGTTGATCGCCTTCTCAAAAGCCTTGAACGAATAAACGGTCTGCTGGAATATCTTCACGACCGGGATGCCGCGGACATATTCCGTTCCGGCCTTTGACATCACATCCTGGGCAGCCTGGTATTCCGCCATCAGCTTGGCGTTATTTCCTCCCATCATGGAAAACATGGCTCCAATCGAGACCACACCGGCCATCAGACACGCCAGACCCATGCGCCAGTCAAACACGATCATCAGCACCAGCGTCGTGAGAAACATCGCGATCGTACCGACGATATCCGCCAGATTATGTGCCAGGAGAGTCTCGGTATCCCCGGCTGCTCCGTCGAGCCTGTTTCTGAGCAATCCCGATGCATTGGAATCGAAGAAACCCAGAGGTGTTTTCATCAGATGCGCGATCCCCTGTTTCCTGATGTTGGCTGCCGTTCTGAAAGCGGCAAGGTGCGTGCACATCAGCGCGAAGAAATAGATGACGATGCCGCCGAACGAACTGAAGAAAGCCATCCATCCGTATTTCGATATATGGGATGCCTGACTCCAGTCAGGAGCTACCGCGATCAGATCGCGCAGCAGAAGCCAGATGCAGATATACGGGACCATGCCCATGACCATTGCCAGCGCAGACAGAAACAGGCCAAGGAAAGTCAGCTTCTTATAAGTGCCCGCATATTCCAGCAATACTTCAACATTGTTTCTTTTTCCATCTCTCATATGGATTTCCTCCTCATATGCTTATTTATGTGATCCCGAATCATTCTTTTCTTTTACATTCGGTATAAACCATGGCGATCCGTGCAGCCATCTCTTTATGGAATAAAACATCCCACCCGTTTGCCTTCAGAAAATCCAGGTACTCTTCAGATGACCACTGATGTTCGAAACGTACCCCGGCAATCACCAGGATGAAGGACCAGATCCTGCTCAAAATCGTTCCCTTATGTTCAACGAAGTTCGGGGCGATCAGTAATCCATCCGGTTTTAAAACGCGATCGATTTCTTTCAGGACCTTCTTTGGATCAGGGACGATATGCAGGGCATTGGCGATGATGACGACATCAAAGGAATCGTCATCATAGGGAAGATCGGCAGCATCCGCCTTTTCAAAAACAAGGTTGCCGCTGTATGTCCCCTTTCTGGCCTCGGCGATCATCCCGTCCGAATAATCGGTCGCAATTATTTTCCTTGCATAAGGCGCAACGTGTTTCGCCAGCAGGCCCGGACCTGTTGCGATCTCCAGAACGTCTTTATTCTTGATTCTCTCAGGGATCCTTTGATACATGAAATCATAGATGTGCTGATCGGCCTTCATGGCCTGTTTGTAGATAGGCGCATACAGATCCCAGATCTTCTTATTCATAACGGCTTTCCTTTCCTTCTGCAGATCTGCTCATGATCAACAGTCCCGTCAGCATAAACAGCGATCCAATCGATATCCAGCCAGTTACCAGAGCATTGGTCAAAGCGTAATCTCCGATCGCTTTCAAGGGAATGGCAAGGATCAGACCCGAAAGCGGATTGAAGATCCAGCACCACCTTGGATAAGGTGTATGGCCTTTTCGAAAAGACTTGAATTGTACGACGGAGGTCAGGATATAGAAGATGAAAAACAGGATCGCGGCAGGAAGAAGAAAGGAAGAAGCGGATCGGATGATCGCAGACGCCGCGTTCTCAGGGTCCAACCGGTACAGCATCTTTCCAAGATAAACGATCATACAGCAAAGCACATGTGTCAGTGCGCCAAATGTCAGCATCCCCAGCAGTCCGGAGCGATAGGCATGCGCATCCTTCTTTGAATAAGGAACGATCAGCCTGTAAATACCGAAGTAACTCAGAACTTCCAAAGGGATTCCGATCAGTCCCAGGATAGTCGATAATACGATCCGCAGATCGGATACAGTCAGATATCGGGAAAAGTAATGGTCAAAACCACTCAGAGCCTTGTCGCACACGCCCCAGCCCAGGATCATGTCTCCTGCCAGGACAAGGATGCCTGCTAAGATGCCGATCTTCATCAGATGCCGTATTCTGTTCCAGTCGGGTTTGCTTTCTATTCCCAGTTCATTGAATTCCATATGCATATCTCCTACCTTCTCATAGAACAACTATGACAACCGCCGTGATCAAAGACCCCGCCAGCCATATCAGGCTCAGGATCCCCCTTTTCTTTAATACCTGCTTCCAGGTCTGAACATAAGGGATGTCCTTGACCTCTTTGATCAGCCAGAAAGGATCATTTGCGACCCAGATCTTATCGATAACGATCCCGTCGTAGCAGTTCATCACCTCAAGAAACAGAAGAGACTGCAGATACGCTGTTTTGA
>JAEEGI010023367.1_pt1 | contig 12145 bp, 14 predicted proteins | sample 8958751 | NCBI WGS metagenome assembly JAEEGI01 (sample SAMN16246545, study PRJNA631951) | gut metagenome | biome: gut microbiome; feature: rumen; material: KS-attached | host: Bos | place: Iran: Karaj | collected 2018-10 | reverse complement strand
GGTCATTTGAGTAACCGTGGGTAATGCTGACCGCTGAGCGATAGCGAAGTGGTCAGCATCACCCACGGAGGTGCAATACTATCCTCGTCGCTGGAAGCGACCCCATTGATCTAGCCCATGTTGAAGGGGTCGCCTTCAGCGACTGGTCATAGCTCATCACGCCCCCGATAAATCAGGCAACCGAGCAGAGCGAAGGTGGCTGATTTATCGGGGGTTACACAAAGGTCACCCTTCGGGTGTCAATTGACTGGCAAATAAATCGATTCTATAATTCCGCCAACGGGTTAATGAAATAAAGTAACAGCAGGTTTTCTCTGCACGCTACAGGCAGGCGACCCCGCCATTTGCGGGGCACCTGCCTGTTTCCATTAGCGCCGTCTTTCAGCCGCCTCATGGTATCTGGTGCCTATGGTTTTTCATGAACTGCCATCAGGTTATGGGGATAAATCGTGTCCTGTGGCCAAAATGTGTTATTTTTGCACCCGATAATCCAATGACACTTGATACAATATGGGTCCAATTAAAGATAAATATGAGCACTTCAAGCAGTGGCAGGAGCAACCCTTTGAGTACAGACTCAATTCAGGCGAGGTCCATCACTGCATTAACTGCGGTCACGACTTCACGGGCAACTTCTGCCCGATCTGTTCTCAAAAGGCTGACTTGGGGCGCGTCAGCTGGCGCAGTGTCCGGCAGGGCCTTATGGACATCTGGGGCTTGGGGAACCGCTCGCTGCTCTACTCATTATGGCAATTGCTGTGGCGTCCGGGCCACCTCATCAGTGATTACATCGACGGCAAGCGACAGGTGAGTTTCCCTCCGGTGAAGATGCTGTTTATCGTTGCCGTGTTATACTCCATGGTTTTCTATTGGTTTTTCCCCACCGTCCTGGGTTTTGATATTGCTGATCTCTCACAAGTCTATGACGAGCAGACGGCAAGTGCGATGGGAGCATCGAATGATTGGATGAGAAAGTACTATAGTTGGACAGCATTGTGCATTTCGATGCTTCTGGTGGTTCCCACGTGGGTCATGTTCCGTTATTCACCGCGGCACACTGCCCACTCCTTGCCTGAGGGGTTCTTTATCCAGGTTTTCTTTGCCAATTTGATGGTTGTTTTGGGCTTTCTGTTTTTCCCGTTAGGGCTTGTTGACCCAGGGTTATATACATTTGCCTGCATTATCGCTTACGGTATTTATTATGCCATCGTCTATATGCATCTGTTCGGGTATGGGTTGTGGGGTACTTTATGGCGCAGCGGATTTATCTTTGCGACACTTGTGTGCTTGATTGGGATGTTGGCGTTGCCGTTTATTGATATTGAGGCTATGGCGCCTGGTGGGGGCACACAGCTGACCGCAGACCAGGTAAGAATGCAAAAAATGTCCTTTGTCGGTGTATCGTTGATGCTGGCTTTGATGGTTCTAGGGACCGGATGTGTAGTCAATTATATAGCCACAAGAAAATTCCGTAAACAGCTCAAACAGGCGAAGGCATAATCACATTCCTTTTCACTCGTGGCCCTCGTAGGCAACGATGGCGTCGCGCCAGACCTTGGGCAGGGGTGCCGGCAGGTTGGTCTCTGGGTCCAGGTTGACCATGACGGTGGCGCAGGTGGCCTTCAGCTCACGGGTGTCACGGTTCACCATGTGCTGCAGCAGCGTGAGGCTCTTGTTGCCCAGGTGGGCACATTGGGTGAGGACCTCGACGGGTTCCTGAAAAACCGTTGGGACAAGGAAACTGCAATTCACATTGGCAATGACGATGGAAGGCCGGCACCAGTTGATGTCGGCGTTGACCTCAAGGCTGGCGAAGTACTCTGTCTTGGCAAGGTCAAAGAACTGGAAATAGACCGAGTTGTTGACGTGGCCCAGGGCGTCGATGTCGTTGAAGCGCAACTGGACCTGGGTCTTGCGCTTGAAGGGATATTGTGCCTCGATAGCGTGGTTCATTGGATGGTTGACTGTTGGCGGTTAGTAGTTTGGTGCTATTTGAAAATGATTTCGCGGATGATTTCGCGGCCCAAGGCCTCGTTGATGCGCGCAATCAGGGCGGCGCGGTTGAGCATGAGTTCGTTGGCGAGCGATGCCGATGACAGGTGCACGGTCATCACCCCGTCCTTGACATAGCGCTTGATGGTGTAGCGGTTGATGCCGTCACCCACGATTTGGGGCCACAGCGCGCTGGCGCGGTGCTCGTCGAGGGCGACATCCAGGTTCTCCTTCTTGAGCAGGTCGGTGATGATTTGGCCGATGTTGCGTGCCTCGGTGCGTTTCATGCCGTCTCACCTCCTTTCAATACGGTGATTTCTCCGCCCTCGACATGCATCAGGCAGTGGCCGCCGCCGTGGCGAGCGACAATCTCGTCGAGGTGGGTGCGGTTGGTGTCGGTGATGAATATCTGGCCGAAGCGGTCACTCGACACGACATCGACGATGCGCTCGACGCGGCTGGCGTCGAGTTTGTCAAATATATCGTCGAGCAGCAGGATGGGCACTGCAGGGTTGTTGGCCTTGAGGAAGTCAAACTGGGCGAACCGCAGGGCGATGGTGTAGGTCTTGCACTGGCCCTGGCTGCCCGTCTGGCGCATGGGATAACCATTGAGCATCAGTTCCAGGTCGTCGCGGTGGATGCCTCGCGTGGTGTAACCCAGAATCAGGTCGCGCTCGCGTGTCGCTGCCAGGTGGTCGGTCAGGGTGCCGTCGTTGAGGTGGCTCTTGTAGTGCAGGCTCACGGTCTCCTCGTCGCCTGCAACGGCCTTATAGTAGTGCATGAAGATGGGCAGGAACTGCTCCACCCACTGCTGGCGGCGTTCATGGACGAGTGCGGCATGCAGGGCCATGGCCTGCTCGACCGTCTCATAGAGCAGCGGGTCGCGCATCTCCTTCTTGATCATGGCGTTGCGCTGTTCCACCGCCTTGTTGTAGCGGATGAGGGCATCGAGATACTCGCTGTCGTTCTGCGAGATGATCTGGTCCATGAAGCGGCGCCGCTCCTCACCACTGCCGCGCACCAGGTCCCAATCCTGGGGCGAAACCATCACCACGGGCAGCAACCCGATGTGCTGGCTCAGGCGCTGGTACTCCTTGCCGTCGCGCCGCACCACCTTGCGCTTGCCGCGCTGCAGGGCTACGCTCACTTCGAGTGGCGTTTCCTGACGCGTGTAACTGCCCTGGAGCATCATGTAGGGCTCGCCGTGTCGGATGACAGCGCTGTTGTCGGCTGTCGAGGCATAGGAGCGGCACATGCTCAGGTAGTAAATCGCATCGAGCACGTTGGTCTTGCCCTGGCCGTTGTTGCCGATGAGGCAGTTCAGCTTGGGTGAGAACTCGAGACGGGCCTCGGCGATGTTCTTGTAGTTGACGATGGTGGCAGTGTTCAGTGTCATTATGCAAAGGTAACGCTTTTCTTTGATTCATGAGGGCCGAACGGGAATAATTTCATACCTTTGTCGACGTGATGGAATTGGAAAAATTGGATTTTGCTAAGCCTGTCGAGGGCGTGACCGCTTTCTCGACCACACGAGGTCAAGTGGACAGGCGCAACCCGTACTCTGGGGTGAATCTGTGTGACTATGTGGGTGACGATGCCTTGCGGGTGCTTGACGCGCGGCTCACGCTGGCGATGCAGCTGGGGGTGGACCTGGACAACCTGGTGATGCCGCGGCAGACGCACTCGTGCCGTGTGGTTGTCATCGATGAGCATTTCCGATCGCTCGATATCGACCAGCAGGAGGCTGCACTTGAGGGCGTTGATGCATTGGTGACATTGCTCCCTGATGTGGTCATCGGCGTGAACACTGCCGATTGTGTGCCCATGGCCCTCGTGGATGGGCAAGCAGGAATCATTGCTGTAGCCCATGCCGGGTGGAGGGGTACTGCAGGCCGCATTGCCGCCAAGGTGGTCGACGGGATGTGCCGTCAAGGGGCCCGTGCCGACCGCATCCAGGTGGCCATGGGACCCAGCATCTGCCAAGCCTGTTTCGAGGTGGGTGACGAGGTGGTCGACGCATTCAGGAAGGCCGGCTTTGCCCTCGATGCCATCGTCGAGCGCAATGCCGCCACCGGCAAGGCTCACATCGACCTGCGCGCTGCCAACCGTGCTGCCCTCGTTGCAGCCGGCATCAAAGCCGATAACATCATCACCTCGCAACACTGCTCCCGCTGCGACCACGAGCGTTTCTTCTCGGCCCGCCGCCTGGGCATCAACAGCGGCCGCACCTTCACCGCCATAGTTAAGGTATATTTTATTTAAATCAATTGTACTATATTCCATTCGCATAACCCTCAATCGTTAAATTGTTCTTTTTGATTAGCATATTTGCTCACTTCATAGTAATTGAATAATTTTGGCGTATAGGTCATAATTTTGTCCTCTCAAAAAATGATGTAAACAATGTTACTATTATTGCTGATTCTGTTTTATTTTCTATGTATTTACCGTGTTGATGTCAAAAAGATCGGTTATCATGAAGATTATTTGTCAAAGAACAAGACGGACTCTATTAAGGGTATATTCATTATCATAGTATTATTGAAGCATGCCATGGGTTATTTAAATGGCTTGGGATATGAATATGAAGCCTTGGGAGATAACTATTTTGTTTGGCTTACTTGTAGCCTAGCACAGTTGATAGTAGTAATGTTCTTATTCTATTCAGGCTATGGCGTAGGCGAGTCTTTCAAGAAAAAAGGCGATGATTATGTCCGTAGTCTACCGAGGCACCGCATTTTGACGACATTGTTGAATTTTGACGTGGCAGTATTAGTTTTTATCATTATGGGAGCAATGCTGGGAAATCCTGTTTCACCACAACAGGGTTTTCTGTCACTGACAGGTTGGGTTTCTGCAGGAAACAGTAACTGGTATATCTTTGTTATACTGCTATGCTATGTAATGACATGGGTCGTGATACGGATGGCGATGAACCATGCTTGGCAGCGGAGTGTCATGCTTTTTGCTATGTGCCTAGTATGTTTACTCTTACTATCCGTTTACAAGGAGAGTTTCTGGTATGATACAATATTGACATATCCGATGGGGTTCCTATTCTCTACTTATAAAGAGTCTATCGAAAGATTCATTAAGAAGCATTATTGGACAACCCTCGGTGTCTTGACAGTACTTTTCCTAGTTCAGTTTGTTGGATATTACTTCGGGTACTATACTGACAAATTTAGTTTGACATTTAATTTCTATAGTATCACATTTGCCCTATGGGTAGTCGTCCTTACGATGAAGTTGGGTATCGACAACAAGCCATTGCAATGGTTTGGAAAGAACCTGTTTCCAATTTATATCTACATGAGAATTCCAATGATTCTTTTGGTTGAGTGGCAACCTGGTTTTGTCTTAATGCAACCGGCCATGTTCATCGTCATAAGCCTAATTTCTACTTCGTTGATTGCCTATTTTTATCATTATTGGCAGATTAAATTGAAATAGCCTATTCGTTGCGTTATTCATATGCTAATTTTGCAACTGGGCGCATGATGGGCGATGACAGCCATCTATAGGTTTTTGACCTATGCCATTTTTTGGATAAGGAAGGCAATATATACCGCGTTGCTAATTGTTAACCAATTAACATTCAGAGAATTAGTCCTAATTGATTTTCTGCCGCTTGTGCGCAGAGGTACTTTTCAGTAGTATGTGATGTCCCAAACTTACGAGAATAACAATAAGGAAATAAGCCAATGTCATGATTATGGGTTGACTGGTTTGCCCATGTGGTAGGGAAATCGTATGATAGAAAATCATTCTGATAAGTGGATGAACAACAAAAATACTTGCAGAGATTAAACCTATAAACTCAAATGGCTTAAATGTGAATTTTTGTCCCAAACTGATGATAAAAACAATAGACGTTAACTCAGCAAAAGGCGTTAGGGGCTTAATGGTCATACATACCCATAAGAAACAAAAAGATAAAAGAGAAATGGCCCATTCGTAGTGTTTGGGCAAGTGAATATCTTTCCTTGCGGCAATAATACCGAGAATAAATGATGCTCCCCATCCAGTGAAGTTGTGCCTTACCCAGACCATAGACCATTCAGACATGAAATAGAGCGCAACATAATGAATTACTAAGAACCCTACTAACAAGGCACATAGCCACCTGACACTTAATTTGCGGAGTAACAGGAATATAATGTAAAACTGCAAGATGACCCCGAAGAACCAATAAACCCCAGGCTCAAGATAATTGTCTCCATAAAAATTTGCGGTGAAAGTGCAGACCGTAAGAATCCCTTTTATCAGATAGTTCTGCCCAAAGCAACAATGAGAAATAATCACATACAGTAAATATATAGGGAGCAGAAGTTTCCATAATTTGATCAGATGACTTCTTATATATAATGGGACCTCAATTCGTGATGTTCCATATTTCTTGGTTAACCCGTATCCGCTTAGAAAGATGAAAATCGGTACACCAATCCAACCAGCAAAAGAAAGGATATACCAGAAAAAGGAAGAGGTGAAGATATTACTCAAGAATATATCGGAAACTTCCTGAGAATAGTGCATCTCATTGCAATTGATGTCCATGAGATGATCAACATAGTTATGGACCATAATGAGAAGGATGCCAATTCCCTTCATATAATGGCTTTGTTTTTTTGTCAGCATCATAGTAATGAGTGTCTGTTTCTTTGTTGTTAATCTGTTTTGATGAACCACACTAACTTAATTCAGAATGGATTTCTCTGTAATGGATTCTCCATTAACAGCAGTAATTCCGATTAAGTCCATGATGAGGTAAGGTAAATCATCACTATTCCAGCACTTTGGATTGTTTTCTCTTGCCTTTATGCGTTGCATGATTTCTGGATGATTACGTTGAAAAGATTGAGAGGCAAAGAGAAAAAACGGGATTTCTACGCCGTAGTTATAACTATTCTTATCATTCATTTTCCCATGAGCAAAATAGTCAGGATCATAAGCCACACGATACATGACTTGGCCATGGTCTGGTAAATAGATGACAACGGTTTCGGTTTCTTTATATAAATCGATAATTTGTGATACTACATAGTCATTATACAGAATAGAGTTGTCATAAGTTGATAATATGGTGCGATGATTTTGGGGTTCTGAAAGGTAGTCTTTCTCAGTGAATTTGCCATATTCTTTTGGGTATCTCATGCTGAAATCAAAATGTGAACCCATCATGTGATAGATGATGAAATGATGTCCTCCAGGATTTAATTGATTTATAAAATGAAATGATGAATCTACTAGTACCATATCTGGTCTCACGTTAAATTGATCTGAACCTTCACGCTGCAAAAACCATTGCCTTTTACATGCCTCGGCAAAAACCCGTGAAGCGCCATTCTTTTTCGAACCACGTGCCTGATTCCCGAACCAATAACAATCAAATCCACAATCTTCCATTAATTCGATGATTGTCGTATACTCAAACCATTTTTTGTCTTTGGAGGGGGTGTCATCCTCCTGACAATAACTACTCATCATCAATCTTATGGATTCAGCAGTCGTCGGTGCTGGAGAATTGATGCTGTCAAAAGCGAACAACAATGAATTGTCGTGAAGGGCAGATAGCATAGGGTTGGTATTCTTTTCATATCCATATAACGAACTGTGGCATCGGGCAAAAGACTCACCAATAATCAAAACGACGTTGGTTGGTAGTTGAGTGGTATCACTAATTGTGATAATAGGATGGGTATAGTGTGTTTTCAAATCCTCAGTAACCTCATACTGAGTCATTTCATATATTCTATTAATGGGCCCTTCTTCCCATACTTCCCAGGTATAAGCATTTATTAATCCACTGAAACATAATATGCCCATCGCAGCCCATGAAGTTTTCTTGCCGAGATTGAGGTTTCGACGTTTAGATAGTGCCCACAGTCCGATAAAGATGAAATAGATGGCCAAAACTGTTGGTATCATCCATTTAGGAAGTAAGACGGATGCAAACTCTTTGGCTTCATTTGGATCGGAACCCAATATTAACATGGCAAGATCAGCATCTAAAAGGTATCCAAGTTCAAAGATACAATAAAAATTTACAGCAAAAAAAATGGCAGAAATCACCAAAAGGGCTCCCTGAATTACCCTGAGCACAATATTAGGCTTAATCAACCCGACAAGAAATGTTACCACATAGGAGATAATAAAGCAGTGTATGGCCTGAAAAATCGCATTTAGGTGTATTCCTTGAACATATAATTGCCATGCGAAATAAGGGCTTGTGGCGATGATGAAAAACGAGATTAAAAACAGAAAATGCTCTCTAAAAGGACGCATCACAATTTCTCTCGCTTTTTGCAATATGGTCTTTAACATAATGAATAGAATGCTGATTTAATAAAGATAGTTGGCCATAATGTTGAATATCAATAATCCCCAAAGGCAGAATGCTAACAACACATTGAAGTTGACCTGCAAGTTGATGAAGGTGCTGATTTGCATTGAGGATGAGATGTCTCGAACCCTATCATTGCTCTGGTATTATAATGAATTTGCGGAATTCAGCGTCATGACGTGCAAAGGTACTAAGTTTTCATCGATTATAAGCACTTGGAGTATTATATTTCTGAACAATACAATAGTAATTCAAATAGAAGATGTAGTCTTAAGGGGCATCTCAGCCCGCCGCCTGGGCATCAACAGCGGCCGCACCTTCACGGGAATCTATAGGGAGTGATAAAGTGTGATGGGGAGTTATACGGACTAATATAACAGCGATGCCCACTCTGTCATGGAGCGGGCATCGTCGTTAATCGGGTGAATTGAGTGGTTTACAGGGTGGCGTCGCTCTCCTGGAAGGTGGTGGCGCGGCGCACATCGCCGGTTTGGTAACCGAGTTTGAACCACTTCATGCGCTGGGCGCTGGTGCCGTGGGTGAAACTCTCGGGCTGTGCATAACCCTGTGAACGCTTCTGCAGGTAGTCATCACCGATCTTCTGTGCGCAGTCGATGGCCTCCTGCAGGTCTTGGTCACTGATGGAACCGAAGAGTCGGCTCTCGTAGTGTGCCCACACACCGGCATAGAAGTCGGCCATGAGCTCGAGGCGCACGCTGTACTTGTTGGCGTTGGTCTGGTTGGTGGCCTGCATCTTGCGGTGGGCCTGGTCGAGGGTACCCATCAGGTACTCGATGTGGTGTCCCACCTCATGGGCGATGACATAGGCCTTAGCCAAACTGGAGTTGTCACCCTTCACGCCCAACTGACGGTCCATGGTCTGGAAGAACGACAGGTCAAGATATACCTTCTGGTCGCCCGAGCAGTAGAAGGGGCCGACTGCTGCGTTGCCCTGGCCGCAAGCGGTCTGGGTGGTGCCAGTGTAGAGTACCAATGTGGGGGGAGGGTACTGGCCGATTCCATACTGCTGGAAAATCTGTGACCAGATGTCCTCGGTACTTGCAATAACCTGTTTGGAGAAGGTGGCGAGTTCCTGCTCTTCCTGGGTGAATTCGGTCTGGCCGCCAGATTGCATACCTCCTAAGCCACCTGCTTGCTGTAACACGTCACCGATGTCTCCACCCATCAGCAGGGTGATCAATCCGGCGATAATCAGTCCGCCGATGCCGCCCAAACCAATCTTGGTGCCGGTGCCCATACCGCGGCGATCTTCAACATTTTCGCTTTCGCGTCTTCCTTCAAGTCTCATAGTGATAAAGATATTTTAGTTGTTAGTATTTGCCTTCAAAGAGTGCAAATTTAATGTTTTTTTCAATATCCCATCATTTTTTCGGTGTTTTTTCTTGCAAATATCCATCGATTTGCAATCGTTTTCAAGATTGTAATGAATAACTGACGATAACAATGGACCTAATTGTCAAGATATCAGAGTACTGTTTCTAATACCAATGGAAACGGAAATTCGATGGTGAGTGTCGAGACTATTGTCTTCAACTTCACCGGCAAGGAGAAATACTTATATAGAATGCCCCGTGGCAACGATGACATCTTTAGACCAAGGTAAAATGTTGTACAAAATGATATATTTCGAGAAAGGCGCCTTATTCATTTTTATGTGCTATTGCTGTCCACTAAAAAACTAAATCTAGCAAAATGCAGATTAGTTGATTTTATAAAGGCTCAAAATCAATGGTGCTTTTTGCCAAGTATCTAATAATCAGTTCAATTGTAATTTCAAATCCGTTGACTCTGAAAATGTTTGTAACAAACTAAAAATCAGAAATTTATAAATATAATCACGATTTTTTAATGGACACTAATGGTGCAAAAACAGGAAAAATTCAAAAAAATACAGTTGAAATCAGGATAAATCTCATTTTTTGGGGTTCAAAATCAGGCAAAATGGGGCCTATTGGTCATTTTGTGTATCAATCATCTCAAAAAGTTGCAAGCGCTGCTCGTCAAAAAGCTTTGAAAGCCGCCTATCGCAAGAGATGGTAGTATATATCTCATTTTTTACCCACATTTAGACTACCATCAACGCATTATTGCCGACGATTTTAAGTGGGGAGATCCTCCCACATCACTTGACTGGAAAACTCCATCCAAATGACATAAACCTAATCATTCTATGTCCAAATCATTACAGGTGATACCATCTTCCCATCCACCTTTCTCATATATTAGTAGAGCAGTTTTCTTGCCATACTCTGCAACAAAAATAATGTTTAACCTATACTTTCTATAAAGAATACGTTTTGAGTTCCGATTTGATTCAGAACACATTCCTGGATATTTAAGGTAAATGCCATCAATCCATGAGTCAAAAACATTTTTTGCAAAACCATCATACGATTGCACTATCATACATTCCTCTATAACTCTGTTATTTTTAAAATAGAAGAAAACCGCTATTCCGTCTTGTGGATAACCATCTTCGTATTCATCACCCTTTTCATCTGTTCCAATGTATCGCAACTCAGGAAACTTCTTTTTCATTGCTGATAATGATTCTCCAATGTTTGTGGCAGGCTCATTATTCATAGCTATGGAAAATTGAGTTGATAAAAATATCGAGCAAAGAATGAATAGTATTTTATTCTTCATCTTTATTTGATGTTTTTAAATTCTTGAAGACGTTTATCACTCATCTTTATCTCGGAATATCTTTTCTTCCCAGTATTTGTGCCGATATATGGCTCTGCGTTGAACAAGTAATGAACCATAATTTGGCGCATATCACTTGTCACACTTGTTGGTGCATTATCTGTTATTGTTACACTCCAAATTGGTTCTTTGGTAATATTGCTATATGCATCTAATATAATTGTGACATCTTGATGAGTAGTATAGGAAGTCCCTGTTTGTGTCCCCACTATATTAATCGAAGGATTAGTTTTTTGAGTTGTTGTTGATTGAGCTTTTGCAACGGTTTGGCCATAAGAGTTTTGTAGTGTTGTATTTGTTTTAGAGGTTGTTGTGCCTCCTGGGTTATATTGATAGATTGGAGTACTATATATTTCTTGCCGTTCAACAGCCTCTCCAAGATTATAACCAAAAACAATTTTAAGATCTGCATTAGCGGAATCGGTACGACTATACCCTTTGTGGGCCATCACTTTCTCAAGATTGCTATTAAATTCTGCAACAACAAGAGGATTGACATCTTCAGGTAGATGATTTTCAATGTAATATGTTTTGTCTGTTGGCTCTGTGCCTATAGCATCAACATAGCAGTAAAAGTAAGAGCCACAACCTGTTAATGTGAGTCCTATAAACAGGGATGTCATTTGGTGAATAAGATGTTTACTCATTGTTCAAGGTTTTTAGTATTGATTTAATCATATCTTCAATTGCAAAATATTCGTTTGGAGAAGAGAAGCCAATAGGCAGATGACTTCCATCAGAGAACACAATATAATAATTATGCCCTTCGTTATGTTTTCTCAAAATTTCCATGCAATTCTCGTTATTACAATCAACAACAAATGCATGATGTTTATTTAGTAATTCAACAATCGATTCTTTATAGAAGACAATGTGAGGTTGATTGTACAGAAATACATTTAAATCAAGAATATCCATTATTAATGCAATTCCTTTGCAGCCCTCAAGGGTTTTTATTAAACAAAAAGAAAGCGTGGACTGAAATTGCCATACCTATTGTAGACGGTCCTGAGAAAACCTTGAGTTGCAGATATGGAAAAGCAGCCCACGCGTAAAGCGCAGAAACCGCTTTGCAATTCTTCG
>JAEEGI010023365.1_pt1 | contig 12145 bp, 6 predicted proteins | sample 8958751 | NCBI WGS metagenome assembly JAEEGI01 (sample SAMN16246545, study PRJNA631951) | gut metagenome | biome: gut microbiome; feature: rumen; material: KS-attached | host: Bos | place: Iran: Karaj | collected 2018-10 | reverse complement strand
AAGGTGTACTATATCACGCAGCAGCGCAAGGGACACAAGATGGTTTACCGCACAGGGCATTGCTATGATCCCGCCACGGGGCGCAATAAAGTGGTGTGCAAGGCCCAGCACGGCCGGGTGCAGGCACTGCGTGCGACTCAGGGTGTAGTCATCAATGGTGAACGTCAGGTCTATTACAGCACCAAGAACGTGGGCGCATGGGCCTACACAAGAGGTGACAAACTCTACTTGGTTGACGAGAGTGGGGTGACACGGGCCATACAACCCGTCAAGGGAAGCAATGGCTATCTGTGGGCATCGCTCTCGCCCGATGGTACAAGGGTATTGTTCGAAGCCGCCTCTAAAGGGCTGTTTGTTTGTGACCTCAATGGGCAGATCATTGCCGAGTTGGGCGAGTTCTTGATGCCCGGCTGGTATAATAACGACTATATCATCGCCATGAGCAATGCGGGCAATCCTCGCATCAGTGGTTCCAAGGTGTGGCTGCTCTCGGTCGATGGGGAGACCTGTAAAGCCATCTCAGGAAAGGACGAACGTGCCGTACAACCCATGACAGCGGCTGGCAAGGTGGTTTATTCACTGCTCTATAGCGGTGAAGTCAGGCAAGTGGAGTTGGATATCGCTCCATCCTTGCCATTGGCAGCAGCGACAGGCAAAGCATGGACACAAAAGGTGAAAAATCCTGCTGGCAAGAAGGACACACCTCGCGTTTTCCTCAATCCTGGCCACGGTGGCCATGACAGTGATGACCGTCATGTGCCCACATGGGTGATAGGTGTTCAGGATACGCTGCACTACTACGAGTCCAATTCCAATCTCACCAAGGCCCTTGCGTTGCAGGAAATCCTCCAGAATAAGGGCTATGAGACAGCTATCTCGCGTGTGACAAACTTTACCGAGGACGATTTGGATCTGTTTGAGATCGTCTCGCTGGCAGCAAACAGCGGCGCTGACATCTTCTTCTCGATACACAGCAACGCCACGGGCATCGCCAAGCGCGTGAACTTCCCGCTGGGACTGTATCGTGGCTGGGATGGCCAACCCGCTGTCGAGGGCAGCCTGCAGCTGAGCAATGCGGTGATGAAACATGCCGCAACCAATAAGCTTGCCGTGTGGACCCACGAGGAACGCAGCCGCGGCGACTGGTCGTTCTATACCAATTGGGGCTACCGTGTGGGCCTGGGCGTGCTGCGCTACAACAAGCTGCCGGGCATGTTGAGCGAAGGCTCCTTCCATGACTACCTGCCCGAGCGCGAGCGTCTGCTCAACGACAGTTACTGCTGGCTTGAGGCTTGGAACCAGTCGCTGGGCATCGATGACTATTTCGGCCTCGGCAAGAAGTTCAAGAAAGGCGTCATTGCAGGTACTGTGCGTTGGGAAGACCTCACCCGTCAGGATAATGACACCATCTTGTTCGGCGACGATGAACTGCGCACCGTCAACGGTGCCCTGCTGCGCCTGTACAACAGCCGTGGCGCCCTCAACCGCATCTTTACGACCGACGACCTGGACAACGGCGTGTTTGTATTCACCAACCTTCCTCCCGACAAGTACAAACTGGAACTCTACTACGGTGATAACAAACTCTACAACACCGTCAAGGTTAATGTCAAGAGAAACCAGACGTCTTACAAGAACCTGATGCTGCGCCAGGACCAGAAACCGAAGAAACATTAACTTAGCTATTAGCTTATTCAAAAAATATGAAAAAACTGATTCTTTTACTGCTTGCAGCGGCAATGCTGCTGCCGGCAATGGCCCAGGAGGTGGAAGTGACCTCGCAGCGGCGTCTGCTTGAGGGCGTCGAGGGGGCCGCCTATTTCCCTGTGCTTAATAGCACGGGAGACCGCTTGTTGTTTGTGACCGAGGGTGGAGCACTCAAGTTCCATGACCTCAACGATGGCGTGACGACCGTTGTGACCACCGACTATGTTGCCGGCAATGATGCCTGCTGGGGTGGTGACGGTAAGGTCTATTTCGTCACCCAGCAGATGGGGGAGGACCATCTGATCTACCGCACGGGGCAATGCTATGATGCCGCTACGCGCAAGACCGAGTGTGTCACCGAGCCGCAGCATGGCGCTGTGCGTGCCGTATCAGCCACCCGTGGCGGTGCATTGAAGGCTCCGCAGCACAGTTACAGCTCGGCCAGCGACATTGGCAGTGCCGTCTGGACCGAGGGCAGCCGTGTCCACGTCACCGTGGGTGGCGAGGAACGCGTGTTCAGCCCCGTGGACTCGTGGGCAGGCTATCTGTGGGCCTCGCTCTCGCCCGACGGTAAGCGCGTGGCATTTTTTGCCGCCGGCAAGGGCATTGTGGTCATCGACCTGCGCGGCCAGATGCTGGCCATGCTGGGCAACTACGAGATGCCGTGCTGGTATAACAATGAATACCTTGTGGCACAGAATGCTACCGACGACGGCCACCAGTTCACCTCATCGCAGCTCATGCTGCTCAAGGCCGACGGCACTTTCAAGACGGCGTTGACCACGCCCGCCTCGATGGCGATGCAGCCCACCTGTGGCGGTGGCAAGATTGTCTATACGACCATCGACGGCCTGCTGTACGAGATGAAAATCAACATTTACCAGTAATAAACGCTAGCAAGTCATGAAAAAAAATCTGTTCAAATCCACGATGATGGCGCTGCTGGCGATTTTTGCCGTGAATGTCGCCAGTGCGCAGCAGCCCCACGTCTACATCAACCCGGGACACGGCGGCTATGACAGCGATGACCGCAACATGGTCATCTATCCCTTCCATCAGGGAGACACTGCAGGCTCATGGGAGTCCAAGTCCAACCTGCGCAAGGGTCTTGCCCTGCGCGAAATCCTGCAGAAGAAAGGCTACCAGACCAGCATCTCGCGCGTGACCAATACCACCGCCGACGACCTGGCGCTCTCGACCATCGTCGCTCTGTGCAACCAGAGCGGTGCCGACGTGTTCTATTCCATCCACAGCAATGCCACGGGCACCAGTGCGGTGACCAATTTCCCGATGGTGTTCTACCGTGGCTATACAGGCTCTCCCCAAGTGGCCAATGCCGATGTGCTGGCGGCCGACTTGGAGCCCTACCTGTACGCCAGCCAGACGACCGTGTGGACCCACAACTACCAGATTTGGGGTGACTGGTCGTTCCGCCCCGAGTGGGGCACGCAGGGTTATGGCGTGCTGCGCGGCAACCGTGCTGTGGCCAACCTGAGCGAGGGCTCGTTCCATGACTACATCCCCGAGGCCTACCGCCTGCTGGGACTGCAGTACTGCTGGATGGAGGGATGGAACATCTCGCTGGGCGCAGACAAGTACTTTGACCGTCTGGACCAGTATGACCTGGGCGTCATCTCGGGTAACGTGCGTGATGACCGCATCAAGCGCCTGCAGGAGAATCCCCAGCCGTTCATCGTCTATGGCGATGACAACCTGATGCCCATTCACAGTGCCACTGTGCGCCTGCTCGACCAGAACGGCAACGAGGTGCAGCGCACCATGACCGACACCCTGCGCAACGGCATCTACACGTTCAAGTATGTCGTGCCTGGGACTTATACCGTCGAGGTAAGCGAGCCGTCGCATTTCTCCCAGACGGCCCAGGTCATCGTGAGCGCCAACGCTGCGACTTACCAGAACTTCTACCTCAAGCGCGTGCGCGACACGCCTCCCGTGGTGGTTAACTATACCCCGGTGTGGCACGAGGGTGACCCCGCCGTGAAGTGCAGCACGCCCATCATCCTGTCCTTCAACTGGGACATGGACAGCATGACCACGTGCAGCGCCTTCCATCTCGATCCGCCCGTGGAGGGCACCTTCCGCTGGGAGGATTCCTATTACAGGCTGGTGTTTGAGCCGGTCGATGCGTTTGACGTGAGCACGCTCTACACGCTCACGCTCGACAAGAGCGCCGAGCATGGCGGCGGCACGGCGATGGACGAGGACTTCACGATGCAGTTCTACACCCAGCCGCGCAACCACTTGAGCGAACTGGCCGTTTTCCCCTATGAGGGCGCTCCTGTTCACTTCAAGACGCCTACTGTGGAGTTGCGTGTCGACTCGCTGCTCGATACCTACAACCTGTTCCAGCGTCTGCGTGTGCTCGACAACGAGGGCAACGAGCTGTCGTGGAACAAGCGCAGCATCAAGTACAACAAGAACGGTGATGACTACGGCTTTGTGCGCATCCCGCTCGTCAAGAACATTGAGGTCGGTAAGGAGTACCAGCTCATCCTGGACGTTGACATTGCCGACACTGCCGGCATCCACCTGCCTGCAGCCCGTGTGATTAACTTCACAGGCGTTGATGCCGGCGCCGACAAGCCCGGCATGCAGGTCGTTGAGGACTTTGAGAACGCCGATAATTTCAACGTCTATCCCGAGGGGCTTGACAATAGCGAGATAAAAAGCTCGACCGACAGGCTGTTCGGTAGCAAATCCATGCAGGTGACATACGAGTTCAACGACTATACTGGACCGTTATATATCAAACCCAAGGACACATCCGACATAATCTTCCATCCAGGCGACACGCTGGGCATCCACGTATGGGGAGATATGAGCTACAACTATCTCATGGCATTTTTCTCCATTGAAAACGATTCCTGGGGGATGGAGTCCTTCGGGATAGTCTTAGGACCTATCAATTTCCATGGTTGGCGATATATTGAAACAGTGCCGAATACTTCTGATTTGTTTGAAAAAGATGCTAAGTTCAACGGCTTCGGTATATCTTACGGCTTGGATTACTGTTCCCCAGTGGTAAAGACAGGCACCATCCGCTTCGACAACCTGCTCAAGAAGGAGTCTAGTGGAATCGATGAAGTGGAGATGGCTGGCATGCAGGTGAAGGTGGCTGGCGATTACATCGTCGTGAGCGCCGACACCTGGGTGCAGGGCGTGGAACTGATCGACATCAATGGCCGCACCATCAAGGCAACGGGCGGAAACTGCCTGAACGTGGCCGATGTGGCCTCGGGCGTCTATCTCGTGCGCGTGCACATCAACGGCCGCGCCGTGACGCACAAGGTCGTCATCAGGTAAGCACCACCTATAGTTGCTATAAAAATCTATAGCATCTAGATTGGGCTAAAATATCGCTTCGATAACAAGAAACTGACATTTTGTCAGTTTCTTGTTTAATTTTTGCTAAAAAACTGACAGCGTGTCTTTGATTTTTAACAGTAGTTATACTTTGCGCATTTGGCATCGGGTTTGCATTATAGGGAAGTGAACGCAGGGCGCAAGCCCCGCAATCAAGAACAAGAACAATTAAAGACTCATAAATAAAAATAAACAACAAACAATTAGGAGGTAAAGATTATGTATTTCCCTGTAATTCGTAACAACCGCAACAACTGGTTAGACACCGCATTCAATGACCTGTTTGACATGGATTGGACTCCCCGCCATGTGGCCACTGCTCCTGCCGTCAACGTCAAGGAGAGTGACAAAGCATTTACTATGGAGGTCGCCGCTCCCGGCCTGAAGAAGGAGTACTGCACCGTGAACATCAACAACGAGGGCAACCTGGTTGTCAAGATCGAACACAAGGCCGAGCACGAGGACAAGTCCGGCGAGGAAGAGGGCGCTAAGTTCCACTACGTGCGCCGCGAGTTCTCCTACACCAACTACGAGCAGACCTACATTCTGCCCGACGAGGTTGACAAGGAGGCCATCAGCGCCAAGGTTGAGGACGGCATCCTGTCCATCGAACTGCCTAAGCTCGCTCCCGAGCCCCAGAAGAAGATGGATCGTACCATCGAGATTGGCTAACCGGCTCAAGCACACATCCCTTGCGAGGCAAGGGGATCTTTTCATACGCACTTCGACGCCCGCAGCACTCTGCTGCGGGCGCTTTGTTGTTACTCAGGCATTATGGGGTCATTGCGGCAGGATAAGAATTTTTGTACTAATAAATGTATCTTTATGTTAATGATTGTTTAAGCATTGCAATTGTGTAGCGGTTTTAGGGGTAATCTATAAGGATTTTTCATATCTTTGTGGCGTCTTAAGTCAGCGTGATGCTGATTTTAACAAGCATTTAACAAAAAAGGACATTCGTTAACTACGTTAGGAATGATTAAAGGTCAAAATATTACCCTAATAGCCGAGAGCAGTACAACGCGCACCGAGTGGTCCCTGGTCGATGGGGGCGAGGTGTTGGCGCATGCCTATACGTCGGGTTTGAACCCGTTTTTCATGTCGCGTCGTGAAATCAGTCACAGCATTCGTCTGGAGTTGCCGCCGGAGTTCTTCAAGCGGCGCTGGAGCCATGTGTACTTCTATGGCGCCGGATGTTCAGGCCCCGAGAAGAACAAGATCATCGAGGGGTCGCTGGTGGCGCAGTTCAAGACGCCGGTGACGGTGATGAGCGATCTGCTGGGTGCTGCGCGCGGCCTGCTGGTGCGTGAACCTGGATTGGCCTGCATTCTGGGCACGGGTAGCAACTCGTGCTTCTACGACGGCAACGAGATTGTCAAGAATGTGCCCGCCCTGGGTTTCATCCTCGGTGACGAGGGTAGTGGCGCGGCGCTGGGACGCGTGTTCCTGGGCGATGCCCTCAAGGGGCTAGCCCCGCAGGAACTCACCGATGCCTTCTTTGACAAGTACAAGGTGACGCGTGGCGAGGTGCTTGACGCCGTGCTGAACAACCCCGCCGCTACGCGCAACCTGCGTGCTTACTCGTTCTTCCTGAGCGAGCATCTCGACAGCCAGTATGTCCACAATCTGATTGTCGGCGAGTTCCGCCGTTTCTTTGAGCGCAATGTGGCGCAGTATGATTACAAGAGCTATCCCGTGAGCTTTGTCGGCCCCATCGCCACGACTTACAGCGAAATCCTGCTTGAGGTGGCCAATGCCTTCGGCGCTACCGTGCGCAAGATCATCCTCAGCTCTATGCCCGGCCTTGTCGCCTACCACAGCGACCAGTCAGAGTGAGCGGGCAGCGCTTGATCATCCATTTGAGTTTTCATCATCACTCCATCGTCTAGATATCTTTCTAGATGATGGATTTTTTCTTAAAAAGTGTAGTTAATTTATAAAAAATGTTGTAAAGCGGGGTATTTGAAGGGTTTCGTTTTGGTTTTTCATTGTTAAGTACTACCTTTGTTGCATAAGAGATTGGGCCGATTGACCGCCTCAATCTTCAGGAATAACAAGATAGTAACAATGATGAAGAAGACTATTCAAGTACTGCTGGGTGTTGCCGTCTGCCTGTCGGCAGCCGCACCGTTGCAGGCCCAGGAGCAGTCGTTTAGCGTCGAGCAGCAGGCTGCCGTGCAGCGCATCGTGGCCAGCAAACTGCCCGAGCACATGGGGGTGGGCGAGTTGAAACTGCGCTCGCTGGCGTTTGAAAACGACACCGTCAAGGTGGACGTGAGCGAGAACTTCGGTGACGTGCCGTTCACCCAGGAAGGGGTGGAACGCATGCGCGACGAGGTGCGTGACGCCCTGGGCGAATACTACGAGGACAGCCCGGTGCTCATCACCATCGTGGGCAACGACATCAACAAGTACTTTGCCGACTATGAGCCCGCCTACAAGCGCTCACACAAACCCTTCATCAACGAGTTGGATGCCAACCGCCACTACAAGCATGGCCTGGACGGCAACATCGTGGCAATGTGGCCCAGCCACGGCTGGTATTTCGAGCCCAAACTCAATCGCTGGGAGTGGCAACGAGCCCGCCTGATGCAGACCGTTGAGGATATGTACACCCACAGTTATGTGCTGCCCTTCCTCATCCCCATGCTGGAGAACGCCGGTGCCTATGTGTGGAATGCCCGTGAAAGGGACACGCACAACTTCGGTGCCGTGGTCGATAACGACGGCGGCGAAGCCCAGCAGGGCTATAGCGAGCACAACGGCAAGCAGAAGTGGCAGGCAGGCCAGGATGCCGGTTTTGCCTATCTGCGCCCGACTTACAAAGACTTTGAGAATCCCTTTACCGAGGGCACTTACCGCATGGTGCGTGCCGAGAAGGACAAGAAAAAGATATCGACCGCTGCATGGGACGTGGAGATGCCCGAGGCAGGCGAGTTTGCCGTGTATATCTCCTATAAGTCGTTGCCCAACAGCGCCCGCGACGTGACCTATACGGTGAACAGCCTGGCGGGGATGCGCCACTTCCGCGTCGACCAGACGATGGCCGGCGGTGTGTGGGTGTATCTGGGCACTTTCCCCTTGGCCAAGGGCTTGAACAAGGCCGTGGTCGAGGTGTCTAACCTGAGCGACGACAAGGACGTCGTCATCACCGCCGACGCTGTCAAGGTGGGTGGCGGCAAGGGTAACATCGTGCGCCGTGTGGCCTTGCCTACCGAGGAAAACCGCCTCATTGCCGCCGAGCAGGAGAACGAGAAATACCTGGGCAAGGAAGGCGTGGAGTACAACTACGTGGGCAGCGGCAATCACCCCTGGTATCACATGGGGTCGCGCTACTACCTGCAGTGGGCCGGATTCCCCGACAGCGTCTATTCCACCTCTCACGGCATCAACGACTATACCGACGACTACCGCAGCCGCGGTGAGTGGGTCAACTACCTGGCCGGTGGCAGTGACGTTCTGCCCAACCGTGGCGGCCTGAATGTGCCTGTGGACCTGTCCTTCTGCCTGCACACCGACGCCGGAACGACGCCCGACGACGAGATTGTGGGCACGCTGCTCATCTACTGCACCCGTGCCGACGGCAAGCAGTTCGGCAAGTATGCCAACGGCACGCCGCGCGAACTGTCGCGCCGCTTTGCCAACCTGCTCTCGACCGAGATTGTCAAGGACGTGCGCGCCAAGTGGGAGCCCAACTGGACACGTCGCGGCATGTGGGACAAGAGTTACTACGAGGCGCGTGTGCCCGAGGTGCCCGCTGTGCTCATGGAACTGCTCTCGCACCAGAACTTCGCCGACATGAAATACGGTCTTGACCCGATGTTCCGCTTCGACGTGAGCCGCGCCATCTACAAGGGCATGCTCAAGTTCATCGCCCAGCGCGACCACCGCAGCTATGTCGTGCAGCCGCTGCCGGTCAACACGTTTGCCATCAGCAAGATTGAAAAGGGCCATTACCTGCTCACGTGGAATCCCACCCACGACGACCTGAGCGACAATGCCGACGCCACGGCCTACATCGTGTGCGAACGCGTGGGGCTGGACGGCGGCTTCAAGGAGATTGCCACCGTGAAGGGACCTCAATACAGTGTGCGCATCAGCGATAACGAGATACACAGTTACCGCGTCATCGCCATGAACGATGGCGGACGCAGTTTCCCCAGCGAGACGCTGAGTCTGGGCGAGGCCGCTGGCAGCCAGGGCGATGTGCTCGTGGTCAACGGCTTTACCCGTGTGAGCGCTCCCGACTGGTTTGACGGGCCCGACCGTGCGGGCTTTGACGACAACAAGGACCACGGCGTTCCCTATATGCAACAGATCAACTACCTGGGCTCGCAGTATGAGTTCCGCCGCGCACTGGAGTGGAAGGACGATGACTCGCCCGGTTTCGGTGCCAGCCGCAGCGACTGCGAGACGATGAACGTGGCAGGCAATACCTTTGACTTCCCGGCAGTGCACGGCGAGGCGCTGATGAACATCGGATACTCCTTCGTCTCATGCAGCCAGCAGGCCCTCGAGGGCGGTTACAATGCCGATGGCTACCGCTTGATGGACCTCATCCTGGGCAAGCAGAAGGAGATTCCCACTGGCAGCGGTCGCATGCCTGCACGTTTCAAGATTTATACCTCGGGTCTCACCAACGCCCTGAAGCGCTACACAGCCGGCGGCGGCAACGTGATGCTGTCGGGTGCCTATGTGGGCAGCGACCTGTGGGACAATGCCGCCGGCAACAACGACGAGGCCGGTAAGGCCTTTGTCCGCGATGTGCTCGGCTTTGAAGGCCTCAACGGACGTGCGTCGCTCGACGGCACCGTCACCTCGGTTGACAGCCCCGATATGCATCTTTCCTCACCTGGTGCCTGGACCTTCGTCAACCGCTTGAACGACAAGCAGTATGCCGTCGAGTCGCCCGACGCTATCCGCGCCAGCGACAGTCAGGGCTTTACTTGGCTGCGCTACGGCGAGAACGGCCTGCCCGCCGCCATCGCCAGCATCAGGGGCGGTTACCGCACCGTGGTCATGGGCTTCCCGCTCGAGGCAGTGACCACCGTCCAGGAACGCTCCAGCCTGATGAGCCGCATCATGGAATTTCTGGAATAGTGAGGAGTGAGGAGTTGACTGACGCATTGCTTTGGACAATCCGGGAACTCCTGAGAACTAATGATACAAGAAAAAATCAATCAATAACAATAATCATTCAAGTAAAGAAATCATGGGAAGAATTAATTGCTTTATTCCGTTTGTCAGCGCTGAACAGGCCGCGCAGACCATCGAGCACCTCAAAGGCCAGGAACTGGTGAACAAGATTTATCTGCTCGCCACAGTGGACAAGCCCAAGCCTGTCGAGGGGTGCGAAATGGTGCCCGTCAATGTGCTGTTCTCCAGCGCCACGATGCGCGAGATTGCCAGTCGTGCCGATGCCGACTATGTGCTGCTCTACACCAAGTATGACACCCTGAAGATGGGCCCGTTCTCGCTGGAACGCTTCGCCAAGTTGGGCGACGACACCCAGTCGGGCATGCTCTATGCCGACCACTACAATGTGACCGACAAGGGCGCCGACAAGGCCCCGGTCATCGACTACCAGATGGGCAGCCTCAGGGACGACTTCGACTTCGGTTCGGTGATGTTCTTCTGTGGCAAGTGCTTCAAGAAGGCCGTCGAGGCCATGAAGGCCAACTATGAGTTCGCCGGCCTGTATGACCTGCGCCTCAAGTTGTCGCAGTTTGCCGCCATCACCCACATCAACGAGTTCCTCTACAGCGACGTCGAACTGGATACCCGCAAGAGCGGCGAGAAGATCTTCGATTACGTGGATCCGCGCAACCGCGGCCGCCAGATCGAGATGGAAAAAGCCTGCACCGAGCACCTCAAGGAAATCGGAGGTTATCTGGCGCCCACTCGCGTGGAAAATGGCGAGGAAGTGCCCAATTTCCGTCACATCGAGTTCAACCAGGGTGAGTTTGAGGTCGAGGCAACGGTGATGATTCCCGTGCGCAACCGCATCCGCACCATCCGCGACGCCATCGACTCGGTGCTCAAGCAGAAGTGTGACTTCAAGTTCAACCTGATGGTAGTCGACAACTTCTCGACCGACGGCACCCGCGAGGCCATCGCCGAGTACAATGATCCGCGCTTGATCCACATCATCGCCGACTACTATGACATGGGCATCGGCGGTTACTGGAACCTGGCCGCACACCGCCAGAATGTGGGCAAATTCATCGTGCAGCTCGATAGCGACGACATGTACAAGGACGAGAATACCCTCCAGACGATGGTCAACGCCTTCTATGAGCAGAACGTGGCCATGGTTGTGGGTACCTATCAGATGACCGACATCCATCTCAATCCCATTCCTCCCGGCATCATCGACCACAGGGAGTGGACTCCCAGCAATGGCCGCAACAACGCCCTGCGCATCAACGGCCTGGGCGCACCCCGTGCCTTCTACACCCCCGTGCTGCGCGAGGTGAAGATTCCCAACACCAGCTATGGCGAGGACTACGCGCTGGGCCTGAACATCTCGCGCTATTACCAGATTGGGCGCGTGTATGACCCCGTGTATCTGTGCCGCCGTTGGGACGACAACAGCGATGCTTCGCTCGACGTCGAGAAGATGAACCGCAACAACCTGTACAAGGACCGCATCCGCACCTGGGAACTCCAGGCGCGCATCGCGCTCAATAAACAGTAATTGACACTCAAATCTCACGCTAAGCCGCAAAGTTAATATCATATTTCATAGTCGATCCATTTTTAGCGACTTAGCGTGGGAAGTGTCAAGAGGTTATGGACTACAGCAGGACTATAGACAGGCTTATTACCAGGCAACTGCGTGACTGGGACGTGGCTGGCGCCAACTATGCGGCGCTGGCTGATGCTGTCACGCGCTCGTTGTCGCTGGGTGAGTCCACAGTCACGCTGCAGTTCAATCCCGAGCGGCGCATTTCGTCGGCTGCCGCCATCGACAAGGAGTCGCTGACCCGCCGCAAGTGTTTCCTGTGCCGCGAGCATCAGCCCGCTAAACAAAAGGCCGTGCTGTGGGGTGAAC
>JAEEGI010023362.1_pt1 | contig 12146 bp, 13 predicted proteins | sample 8958751 | NCBI WGS metagenome assembly JAEEGI01 (sample SAMN16246545, study PRJNA631951) | gut metagenome | biome: gut microbiome; feature: rumen; material: KS-attached | host: Bos | place: Iran: Karaj | collected 2018-10 | reverse complement strand
CCAGGAACTGTCTTATACCGTGGGACAGGAGGTGTTTCTACAAATGAACAGAGCGAGTACTTTGTATTTGATGTTGGCTTCGTAAAGATCCAAGATATTTACGTAAAGGTCAAAGAGGTTAGAAATGACGGCGTTGTTGTGACCGCCGTGAATGGTGAGAACTCTCAGGTTTTACAAGGTCAAATCGAACGTCTCTTGCCATTTGATATAATAGATGTGAAGACCTATTCTCTAAAACGAATGGTTAGTGATTTCTATAGAATCGGAGAAACCGTATCAAGTTATATTCATTTTTGTGCGACCCCACCAATTCCTACTATTACCTATAATTACAAGATTTTAGACTTCATCGATAATAAAGCAAAAGTACACTATAAAGAAAAAGATAAGATTGAATACCTTTCTGAAAAGGACTTAAAAGGTTTCTCACATGGTGATACCTCCGGCATTTATTAAGCACGCCGAACTGTTAAAGAGCATTTTTACAGACTAATACTGTTATTATGAAGTATCTCCTTATATTGATCGCCCTAATAATTATCTTCATAGTGGTGAGGGCTGTCATTAATAATGCATTCTGGAGACAACTGGCCAAGCAACATCCTGCAGAATTCCTTTCCTGTCTATCCTCTTCGCGAGATTGGAAAATGACGTTTGAGCAAGGACAAACATATAGCTCCGTTGATATTCCTTTTAATGGTCAATTGAAATCTTTATGGCTCAGGTATGATGGTAAGGAAAAGCGAGTAAAGAAATTAATTCGCGATAAGGTATTATCTGGAGAAGTCGTTGTTAATCCTTTTGCGAAATACTTGCTCAGTCCTGAGGACTTCCTTTATGAGATTGCTCAAAAAAATGAAGATATTACCGGGTTAAACGGGAGAATTCCCAATGAGGTGGAGGATTTTACTGACAAAGTATCAGATGCATCATATATCGAATTGATTCTTCTATTGATAAAGGAATCTTGGATGTTTATTCCAAGCACCGGAAGGTATGAGTATAGCCAGCCTCTTTATCTTCGGACTCTCAACAAAACAATATTCTTTACCCCGCGATCAAATACATTATACAGCATCTATCGTAGGGATTCTGTTATGTCTGGGTTCAATATGAAAAGTATTAAGAACCCAGAAGATGCATATTTGGATTTTCTTTTAAAATGGTTTCACTTCTGTGAGGATCATCCCGAAGGGAACAATATAGATTGTGGCATTAAATGGGTGAAATGTCAGCCTGGAAAACCTGCCGATCATATTGATTATTACCTTGGCAAGATAGAAAAAGGTGTTGCCTCTATGAAAGTTGAAAAGTATTTCCCGCTGGGCGCTACCGTAACATGTGCTCGTCCAATACATGGTATATCATATTCCGATGAATTAACCTCATACGTTACCTACCAAAGTATTGAGCGTATGCTTTCTAGCAATGTCGATAAACCAGATGCGTTCATTATTGGCTTAGGTGGGAAATATAGCGTTCATGCAAAGGATGATCCGGACACAGGGCATTATGTTTTTGCCAGTGATACAAGTTCTGGGACGATGAGATTCAAATCATTTCAAGATGATGGTGCCACAGTCCTTATCAATGGCAAAGAGTATACGATATCATATTCTGAAGTCAAAAGACTCCTTTTAGGGGAATCAAAAGTTGTCACTCCCCAAAAATATACTCCTGAAGAAAAGATTGAGAAGGCATTATCGAGCTCTCTGCAGCCTGGAAGTAGATACCTACTCAAGATTTCGAGTAGAGGAAAAGAAGAGTCGCACCTCGTTACTATTTACTCTTCTTCAGAGTCCAAGGTTGAGATAATCGATGAGACGAATGGACAAGAATACACTTATCCGATCGATGAGTTTAAAGCCAAATCGACAAGCATAGAATAGTACAGCAACAATTATCGTTATACAAATCTTATAATACGCATGAATCAGAAAGAACCTTTTCATCTCTGGCAAGAATCTGATGAACAGAACAATTGTTGGATTTGTGGTAAATCGACACGTCAAATCAAAAATATTACTCTTTCACATGAGAAGTTTACTGGCATCCGAGGCAGGAATCTGGAGTCAGAAATAAGCTATTACAGAATCCCAGTTTATGTTTGTGAGGATTGTAGAAGAGAAGAAGAGAAGACGAATAAGATTGTCGCAAAAACGATGATGATTACTGGTGGTATTCTTGCTATGATTACTGCTGTTACAGGATTCCTACTACTTGATAAAGAATTCTGGACAATTCCCGTTGGTGCAATCGTTGGCTTTATTTGGGGCTTAATCTTGGGTTTGATTATTGGAAAGGTTTACCAGTTTTTCAGACATAATAAGTTTATGCGTGGAAAGCACTCTCTTAGGGAGCATCCGGCTGTCCGTCAAGCATACGAAAACGGATATAAACTCTGACACACAGTGCACAGTAAGGATTAGGGAATCCCTATCTAGGAGAACGGTGAAAAAGCCGAGTTATATAGCTAAATTACATCCATTCAAAGTTCTCTTTCCCAGCGCCAAGCTCGAAGTGGTACTTGACTATGCCGAGGTCGATCTTGCTGTAACCAACCATCGAAAAGGCAGGTCGTGCCGTGACCTTCGGAACACGGCTGTAGTCCCTGAATCCCAGGAACTCAATATAAAACTTCTGCTGATTGACGGCCGTAGGCGCTAGCAGCGCTGCTTCTACACCACGGTTGAACCATTTCGGTGTGAGGTCACTTGCGTTGCTGATTTCCTTCGCCGGTTTCACCTTATGGGCTTTCCCTTGCGTCTGTCCGTAGCCTAGGGCGATATAGAGGGCGATTTTCTCGTCGTCCTCCAGTACATACGTTCCTGGGATCTTGCTATAGCTCACTCCCGCCCAGCAGGTGTTCAGCCCCAGGGTCTGTGCTAGCAGGACGAGTTGCTCGCCATAGTAGCCGACTTTCTCGTCCAGGTCATCTCCCTTTTTGCCTGCCATTACGAAATAATTCTTCACGCCGGAGAAGGTGCCATAACAGATGAGCCCGCTGAACGCTTTAGGCTCATCGGTTACCAGTTGTATGTGCAACCCCGCTTCCTCATTGATTTCACGGATCCTGTTCCGGATAGTCGAGAGGACGTCTTCCGGAATTGGCTCGTCCTTGTATCTCCGGACGGAGTGGCGTGCTTCTATCGCTTCGAGAAGTGTCATATGGCAGTTCGTTTTATTCTTTTTCTACAGATTCATGCCTGGCTCCGGACGTAGGCTTGCGGTTAGGCTCCACGCCTGCGCGCCGCAGTACCCTGAAGACACTAGTGCGGCTCTTGTAGCCACTAACCTTCCAGATGTCCTCCACCTGATGCCCGGCCTGATACATGCTCACGATCATCTTCTCCTTATCCAGCCTGAGTTGGGTCTTGGGAGGGACGACCTGGTCCTTCCTCAAGCGGAGGACCCTCGCGGATGAACGCCGGGCAGATATTGCCTCGGCGGGAAGATTCCCGAATGCGTCGAGTACATCAACTGGGGTCGTGGCGGGGAAGAGTTCCCCGGAAGTGTCAATCCTGTCATGGATGCAGACAAGGCGGATACCGTATTGATGGCGGAGTCCAAGGAATGCCCCCAATTCCCTAAGGCCGCGGAAGGCGTTGCTCAGCTTGCTCACGACAACGACATCGCCCTTCGCAAGTTCAGTGACCATCTTCCGCCACTGAGGGCGCATCTTTTCCTGTATAGTCTCTTCCTCGATGATGCGGTCGCATCCGAAATCCCTCATCCAGTTCAGGTCCTCCTCACGGGTGGAGAGAGACCTGGACAGGAACAGATAACCAATCTTTGCCATAAGTAACGTGGATGTTTGACATACGAAGATATAAACAATTAGCGACAATTCAAATGGTACATCGTATGATATATTTTGTAAAAGCTATTGAGTACCGTTGATTTACAGGATACGACGGTTGCCAGCGGCTCTTTCATCGTGCCATGAGAGGACTACAAAATTATCGCACGAATGTTAGCGGAATAGGAAAAATAACTATATTTGCAGTACCTCTAAATAATTGATAATCAGTTATTTAGTTTAGTCCAGCGGTACAGTCTGGACTGGTACACCAATAAGACGGAAAGTAAAGACTAGCGAGAGAAGAGTGGGGAAAAGGAGGGGAAAGAAGGAGTAATCGTCCACTACTATTCTCTCTTTTCATCAGAGGATGACATGGTCTTCTCCTCTATTGAAACAGTACTTGCCAAAGTACCATTCCGCCGTTGAAGGATAAACCAAATGCAAGAGATATGATACCTCAGGAAATCGAAAAGTTCCGCCTCCTGGCTCCGATGCAGATACCGGAGCTGATCGATCCGGAGCATCTGGATTCGGTCGATGACTACGGGGACTACGCCCTCCTCACTTACTCACTCGGCAATCCCATGCCGATGGAACGGGTCATGAACGCGATGGAGGACCGCATGCACCTCTCTATCTTATACCACGTCCTGGCTTCAGACGCAACGGACGCGGACCAGCACTGCTGCGGCTACTCGAGCCCCATGGACGGGAAGATGTACAAGTTCAACGCACAGACAGGGAAGGGCGGCCTGGTCCGAACAGTCTACGTACATATCTTCGATTCCCTGGAAGTGATGCTGGAGTACCTCAAGGAAGACCTCGACCGGCACGTGAAATCCTTCGTCGTCCGGACTTCGATAAGCCTCCCTCAATTGGTGGCCGACTTCATGTGATGCCATGGAGCGACGGCAATTCTGCCGCCAGTGTGCGGCAATCCTAAGTATGGTCCACGGCAAAAGTCGGATAGCCGGAAGGCATTCATCCGGAACTGTCCGAAACCATCCGGCGGACTCCGAATCTGACCGGCAACCATGATTGACGACAATCTCTCTCCCGGCCGACGGTAAAACCATTTGAACACAACCAAGCAAAACACCCGTAACACATGACAAAAATCATCCGACTCCTTCAGCTCATCATACCGCTGATCCTTGTCATCGCTCCCTTCTTTTACCGGCGGAAATACCGCTGGCTGGTGGAATTCTGCATCGACATGGCCGTCCGCCCGAAATACAGGAAAGTGTACATGCTCGTACTGTCGCTGGTGGTCGTCATTTTCAGCTACTCGTTCTTCGCGCTGGACGGCGCGAGCCTGTGGCAGGTCCCGACGCTCCTGCTGGGATTCGTGCTGCTCCGATACAAGTTCACGGACGCCATGCTGCACTGGATCCATGAGGACCGGGTCATCCTGGGCATCGCCCTCGGGATGGTCATGTTCTCGATGGTCGTGCCTCAGCTGTACTCTCTCAGTGCGTCGATGGCGCTGGTGATGACGGCGGCGATGTTCTACCCGTCCCGGGCCATCATCGAGATGGCCAAGGTCGACCGCTTCCGCCTGGAGTACAGCATGAGCGACGAGGACATAATCGACCTTTACTTCTGACCGATACGCAGCCGCAGAGATCCGGCATTCCCCGACCCATAAATGCCGGACGGAACGCGGCAAATCAAACAATCCAATATACAACCGAAATGAAAGCAAACATGTCCAAGAAGGAGACACCGACGTGTCCCGACTATACACACCAGCTGCCGAAGAAGCTGGCGGATTTCCTGCACCAGAGGCAGGATGTGAAGTACAACAAGTTCGAAGCCTTCCGCTATCTCCTGGAGATGCAGGCGGCCGCGAGCGCGGAGCAGAACTCCGCAGCTCCGGTCCCCGTGACCCTTCCGCTCACCGTCCTCGCGGACGAGTGGGGATGGCACCGCCATACGGTCGGGACTTTCCTCGAAGGTCTCGAGAAGCTCGGCTTCGTCACCCTCGAAAGGTCGAGGACCTCTTCGACCTTCATGATCATCACGCTCTCTTTTCCGGCCGCCTGACGGCCCGCCGGAGCCCCGGCCGGAACGGAGTCCCGCTCTGCACCGTAAAGCCCGGAAACGGGCCGAAAATGGCCGGTTCCCAGCGGAATTTCCGACCGTAATTCCGCTGATTCCGGAAACTCCGGAAAGTTCCGGAAAGATTCGGAAAGTTGGTTTGACGATGGCAACGGGCTTGCCCGTTTTGCCACGAACGGAGGGAAGGGGGTAACTCAATACCCCCAAGGCCTCCGGCCAAGGGGAGGAGTGCCGACAATGCAGCAAGCTGGGGCACCGGGAAAGAGAGGAGAAAAGAACCGAAAAACGAGAAAGTATGGAAGCACAGAAACAGGTGGTCCACTTCGAGGCGAAGAAAGGATTCACGACCGCCCAGAGCAACGAGCACCAGCGCAACTGGACGGAGAGGGGATGGGAGAGCGCGAACGATAACGGACGCATCGACCGCACCCGCGTCGGCCTCGACTTCGAGGTCGTCAGGGGAGGAAAGGTGCAGCCGGTGGACAGGAGCCGGTCCATCCCGCAGAAGCTCCGGGAGAGCCTGGAGTCGCGAGGCATCCGCGACCCGAACGAGGCGTGCCGGGACAGCCCCAGGTACCGCACCGTCGTGGACTTCATCATCAGCGGATCCCACGACACGCTCTGCCGGCTGGCGTACGGCAAGCAGGAGATCGACTACGCGAAGGATGCCGACAACAGCACCGTCACCCGATGTCCAGAGATCGAGGAGTGGGCGAGGGACATGTACGGCGTCCTTGCCGACAAATTCGGTGAGGAGAACATCCTCTCGTTCGTCGTCCACCTGGACGAGCGCAGCCCCCATGTCCATGCTGACATCGTCCCCGTGACGGAGGACGGCAGGGTCAATTTCAAGGAGGTCTTCAGCGGGGCCGACAAGTACGAGTACCGCAGGCGCACGCTGGCCCTGCACGACGCCTTCGCCGAGGTGAACCGGAAGTGGGGACTGCAGCGTGGGGACAGCGTCCACAAGACCCACCGGAAGCACCAGAGCACCGAAGAGTACCGGCGCCAGCTCTCCGGGGAATGCAGCACGCTCGAAAGGGAGGTGGACCGCAAGACTGAGAGGCTCTCCGGCCTCGACCGACAGATCCGACTGGCGGAGATCCGCAGGAAGGGACTCAGGACGATGATCAAGAACCTGGACGCTTCATTCCGGGAGCTGGTGGGTGAGCTGGATGACATACACGAGAAGCTCCGCGGGAAGAACGTGGATCCCAGGACGGTGGAGGATCTGCTCTGGAAGGAGAAATCCATCATGGACAAGCTGGAGGACATCACCGTAAAGCTGGAGGACAAACGCGAGAAACTCGCCGAGGCCGAGTGGAAGCTCTCCGAACTCAGGGAGCAGATCACCGAATCCGAGGAAAAGAAGCAGGAGCTCCAGCAGCAGATCGATTCCGCAAGGAAGGACGTCTCGTCTGTGACGATGGGGAAGGTCTGCTCCGAGGCACTCTGGACAGTCCTTCACGACTTTCAGGATATCAGGGGAACCCTGCCTCCGGAGACGTCCCGTTCGTTCGATGACACGCTGCTGATGGACATGTCCCGCAGGGGCATGAGGATCGTAACGTGCGCGGCACTCCTGTCGATGGACCTTGTCGACCAGGCCACCACCTTTGCCGAGAACTGCGGCGGTGGAGGAGGCCACAGCAAGGGCGGATGGGGACGTGAAAAGGACGAGGACGAGCGGCAATGGCTGCGTCGCTGCCTGGCACGGTCCCGTCAGATGATGAAACCGTCAGGACAACGGCTGAAGCGGTGATTGCCGACAAAACCATAAGAACAAGAACCAACCAAACACACATACGAACATGAGACGATTGATTATAATGACCATGCTCCTGGGCTTCGCCGCCTTGTCGGTTCACGCCCAGGACTCGACGAAAGTGACGGCTGGAACCGGACACTTCCGTTACATGTGCGATTGCGGATGCCACAACCATCCGGTCAACGACTACAGCGGCCTGAACTCGCTCCGCGCCCGCCTCGCCAATCCCGGATGGGACGGCAAGCTCAAGGGCATCTCAACCGGACTGAAGCTGGAGGGCGGAAGGATACTCCCGCTGTCAGGATCAGGAGAAAAGGCGGATGCCGCCTATCCGGACACGTCTTCTGCGGATTCTGCATATGAAAGTCTGCCCCCGCTCGACCCTTATCTGGAGGAGATCGGCAGGGGAGAGACGGCGGTAGGCGCACCCGTCTACGTGTTCTTCCGCCTGGCGGGGACCTACGTCACGGACATGCCGCAGCTGTTAGGCATCAATGCGGCGGCCGACCTTGCCGTCGCCAGGAACCTCCGCGTGCGGATTACCGGCGCTGCGGACTCGGCTACCGGCTCCGCTGAGAAGAACGCCGTCATTGCCAAGGCAAGGGCCGAGCACGTGGCGGAGCTGATGCGGAAAAGGGGAGTGCCCTCGGAACGGATCGAGGTCCTCTCGGACGGCGGAACGGCCGTATACGAGCCGGTTGCGGCGAACCGCAACTGCCGGATAGAGCTGTTCGTGCACTAATCAAAGTAAGATACTGTAACCCATTAAAACATATTGAATATGGATAGAAGGAAACTGAAAATCACGCACAAGATGGACTTCGGCGTGACGAAGGAAAGGGCGGAGGCGGCAATGGCCGCACTGATTGAACTTCTCAACAACCCGGAACGCACGTCCGGCATGGTCATCCTGGGAGGACGTGATCTTGACGATAATCAGATCACCCCGCTCGTGCTCAACGAAACCCTACACAAGATTCACGACCGATGGTATTATGTCGCGGATCCCGACCTGCCTCCCGCATACCGTGAACCGGATGCCTGGAATGTCGTATACTGGGATTTCGTGCGGGAATACCTCAATGCCCAGTACGGGGAGAACTGGTATCTGGATCCCGTTCAGCCTTGTCTTCAGCCAGGCGAGTACGACATCCCGCCGCGATTGCTGAGGGTACGCGGCAAAGGCGCTATTATTAAGGACCTCATTCTCCCGTGGTGCTGCGAAATACTGATTATCGAGGGAAACATTCCTGAAGGGGTCCAATGCGAACCCTGCCATGGCCTCAGGGTCACACCACAGTATTTGGAATCCCTGAAATCCTCTCAGGGAGTCTAGCGGACGGATATCCGGGGGATATCTTCCCGGAATGTCGTCAGTCCCGTCGCAGCTTCGCGGGGACGGCGCCCTCCAGGTCGCTTATGATCTCCTCCGTCACCTGGCCGAGGTCCCAGGAGGCTTCTTCCTCCGCCTCGGCCTCTTTCCATACACAGTACTCCAGTTTGTCATAGCTGTAGGTCGTGCTCTTGCCTTCACCATAGCAGAGGGAGAGGTAGAAGATGGAGGAGTGGGGGTCGTAGACGAGACAGAAGAGTTCCATGGTCTCGACGATGCCCGACATGGAGACGAGAACGGTTCCTTCAACCGCCCTGGCAATGAAGAGCCTCACCTCGCCCCGCAATTCATCGTAGCGGTTATACGTAGGAATCTGCACCACAGCACTCGACGGCCTGGCTATCTGCCAGGTCTTCCCGTCTATCACGACGAGGCCCAGGGCGGATTCCGGGCGGAGGGTGAGGAGGTCGGAGGTGCCCACGCCGAGGGCGTCGGCGATGTCCTGGATCTTGGATATGGTGGGGTTGCCCTTCACGCTGCTCAGCAAGTTGCTGACGGTAGTGCCCATCCGGGCTGCGATGTCGGAGAGCTTGAGGCCCTTGGCCCTGGCGATCTCCCTGAGGTTCTTTTCAATGTCGGCCATAACGTGCGGTTTCGTTTCTGGCGACAAGATACGATTAAATAATATACTATCCAAATCAAAATGATTTTGAATAATAAATTATTATATCCGTACCCGGAACTACCGAAGCAACTAATGAACGGATTCTTTTGTGAAATAGTGGAGTTTTATTTGAATGATAATATGAGGGAAAAAATTGGAAAAAGTTCTTTTGTATTATAACGCTTGTATATACTTCTGATCGTAGTCTCGGATGTATTCGCAAAGGGAATTTCCCTCTAATATCTGTATTTCTGCGGCAAGCCCAAGGACAAATCGGCCGGCTCCTTCTACGCTGTGAATTGTTGTTGCTAAGAGCCACTTGCCATCTTCTCGTCGAAGATCCTTTTCTGCAAGAGGAAATTCCTCGATAAGAAGGCTCTTTGCGCGAGAACTAAGTTGCAAGGTGATACGCTCTTCTAGATTCCCAGTCATCCGGAACACGTCCGGTTTGAGGACATTGTGATTGGAGGTGAACCCCCAATCGATATCCGTCACTTCGACGCCATGAATCCGCATTACCTTAAACATCCTATTCTCACTCTTGTCCACATCGTAAGCCCAAATGTCAATCATGTTCGTCGTGAATTCTATCGGCTCCACAAGACGATCCTTGGCCTCATTACTATGTGCAGACTCATACTGCTTCAAGACCACCTGTTTCTTGCGCTTGATTGCATCTGCAAGTGCTTCGATATTAGCAGCATTGGAAGAATTGTCGATATAATTGGCGATACTCGTACTATCGTATACACTAGCTAATTTACGCTGCAAATCACGTTTTAATGCGTTATTGTTGTCTATCCCTTCTATGAGTTTAGCAGTAATATACGCCTCTTCTTCCGTGAAATAGATAAGCTTGTTGAAGTCGCTCAACCCACGAGCGACCTTTCCCATAGCAAATACGTTCCCATATAGTTTGTTCACCACAAAGCCAGCATCCCTGATATCATCGATGTATCGGTATACTGACCTCGGCGTGATTCCCATTTCCTCAGCAAGCTGATCTATTGTCCGGCTAACATTGCCGGTCAATAGTTTCATCAAACGGAGTATCTTGACAATCTTGGTCTGATCCATTATATGAGAAATAAGACATATAGTAGATTAATCTAATGGTTCGGGCTCATCTTCATCTTTCGGCAAAGACGAAGTGCTCTCCTCAGGTGCAGTCAGTTGTCTGAAAATATCAAGGAATGCATTCTTATCATAGAAGTAACTCTCATCCTCGTTAAGCTTTTCTGCCATGAAAGAAAGACCATAATTGATATACTCTTCCATTGTATTTATCAGAAGATTTACACACTCACTTATGGTCTTATTACCCTTGTCGAGCTCGAGCCACTCAATTTCAGGAGTCCTTGCAACAAGGGCCATAAAGATGTATTCCTTCAAACGAGGATATGCCCTTCTTCCTTTCCTTGATTCGATACTACCCCAATACTGAATAGGTTGCCTCAAGTCCTTGATCTCTTCTTCAGTATTGAGGGGGATTCTTTTATTGCTATATAATCCTATGAAAAAAGCCATGATAAGAACTTCATATCCCGCTCCTAACACTTTACCTTTTGCATCAGAGGCTTCATTAGTACCAATACCGAAGTCGGCCAAGGGTTTTATGACACTGTTTTCGTAATGCTTCTCATAAGAAGGATTACGACGTCCCCATACATCAAATGCACTGGAGAATGTATTATTTGAAATAGCCATAATAAAAAATCTGCTTAAAGGGCCTCTACCACTGATTGAATAGTTGAAAGATCCTCTTCGTTAAACGGTCTCTTAAGTTTCAAACGATACTTGGTCGCTTTAATTTTGGCCAGTTTCTCCTTATCAACAAGTGCTTCTCCAAGGTCATCCTCCTTTTCAGTTAAGAAGCTCTTTGTTACAATTATTGTTTGCTTATTGATATTCCCAATAACCTCGAAGAAATCACCTTCCTTCGCTCCAGTAAATGAGGAAGTAGGGGCATCGAAAATCAGAGGATAATCATTCTCGTGCTTAATTGATGTAAGCTTAGAAACAGCAAACAATAATGACATATACATTGTTGTGCGGAGAGCGGTATTAGGGTTATATACACGACTTCCATCAACATCTGACAGAATTAACTCGGCCTTATCATCTGGTTTCTCAATAACTCTAACAAATCCCCGGAAGTCACCCTTATTGAGCTTCTCGAGATACTCGTTCGCTGCATCCTCAAGTTGCATAAGAAATTCTCGCTTATTAGCTTGTTTCGCTTCGGCAAATGCTTTCTGAATATGAAGAATTGCCTGGCTTGTGCGAGCATACATGGCAGCGGAAGACTCTTCAGAGATTTTTGAGTAATCGTCTCGATATTGTGCAAGTATTGCCTCGTGACGATCTATCTGTATCTTCAAGTAATCAGTGCGCCTTTCCGCTTGAGCTCGTCCTTTCCACCACTCAGAAATCTCGTAATATGCAGAAACGAGTTGTTCCTCAGTGAGGCCTTCAGTTTGAGCGAGAATTTTCTTTTTATTCTCCTCTTCTCGCTCTA
>JAEEGI010023357.1_pt1 | contig 12146 bp, 6 predicted proteins | sample 8958751 | NCBI WGS metagenome assembly JAEEGI01 (sample SAMN16246545, study PRJNA631951) | gut metagenome | biome: gut microbiome; feature: rumen; material: KS-attached | host: Bos | place: Iran: Karaj | collected 2018-10 | reverse complement strand
CATGAGAACAGACTCCATCAGTCCGCAGGAGGCGCATGCCCTGTTTGATGACTACCGTGACAGGATGCATGAACTTGGCGAGTCCATCAGCGAGATCCAGCAGGAGAACCTGAAGATCCGCCAGGAGCGGGAGAAACTGCTGGGGCAGGTTCATGCAGCAGAGGAGCAGATAAAGTCCGGCCTTGCGGTGCTGAAGGCCGATCAGGATTTTATCAGTGAACTGTGCAACGCCTATGATATTGAGCTTCATCTGACCGCTGATTACAGTGATCTTGCCGCCAGACTTAATGAACTTTCCGGCGGTGCCGGGGATGATGAAATCCCTGTATTGAAGGACAGACTTGAAAAACTCGCAAAACTTTCTGCAGAAGCCGACGAACGCAGGGAACGGTTTGAAGACTGTAAAAACCGCATCCTTGAACAGGTTTCCTCCCTTCAGAGCAGCTCGGTGCTTGATCGAGCCCGGGTGCTGGAGCAGAAGCGCGAACTAGAAGTACGCAGTGAACAGCTGAGAATTGAGAACGAGAAGCTTCTTGAAAAACAGCAGGCGGAGGCGCTGCTGCGGGAACAGATCGATCTTTCACTGCGCGTCTTTGCCGAATGCCGGCTATATGCCTGCAGTGACGAGACCCTGGCCGGGATCGATGTAATGACCGAGGATGTGAGAAAAATTGATTCAGCAGAATATGCCCGCAACTACTATCAGACTGTGGCACTTCCGTTTCTGAAAAAGTGCCGGCAGGAGAAACAGCTCAGTGATCAGATTGCGGATGATTTCAATCTGCTGGAACCGCAGTACCGGGTTCTGTGTGAAACCTGCGGCGATGAATTTCAGGAGTTTGCCCGCACCGCCGACGGTCTGGCTCAGCTTAAAGAGGAGATCAAGAAGCTTGAAATCAGGTTTGAAAATGTTCTTGCGGTTGATTATGTCAACCGGATTATCGATGACACCATGCGGGAGCTCGGTTACGAGACCATCGGTGACAGATCCCACACCAACCGCGGCGGACAGCTGGTAAGCCAGAAACTGGTTAAATTCTCCGATACCTCCTCGCTGCATTTTACGGTCACTGAGAACGGCCAGATGTCGATGGAGGTGGTGGGTACAGACAGTACCGACCGCAGACCGACGGAGGAGGAGAGGGATTCCCTTACCTTGGAAATGAAGAAACTCTGCGGCAGATTCCCGAAGATTAAAGAGGTGCTTGCCCGACGCGGCCTAGATATTGATCAGACCGCAATTCTGCCGGCCGACCGCCAGTTTGCCAAGATTATCAACACCTCATCCTTCAATATGCGTGAGCAGAAAGAGGCACGGCAGGGGATGGTGCAGACCGAGCAGCAGAAATATCTGCAGGCTGATGACGGGCAGTCATAAGGTTTCAGGCGGGGCGGCGGTTGCAACTGTTATTCTTCAAATAGTTGAACTGTGCCGCAAAAAATATCAATAATGATGCTTGAGTCGCAAAATTATTTATTTTATTTGCAATATTTTGGACATCACCGGAGCAAACTGCAATAATTGATCCGCCGGTGAGGTTTGAATGTCCCGGTTCAATGTATTTGTAAAAGGAAAGCTAAAAATGAAAAAAAATATTATTTCTTTACTGGTAATGGCTGCAACTCTTGGTTTATCTTCTGTAGCCAGTGCCGGAATTGAAACAGGTAAACTTGTAATCTGGGTTAACGGTGATAAGGGTTATGACGGACTTGCTAAAGTTGGTCAGAAATTCACTCAGGAACAGGGTGTTCCAGTAGAAGTAGCTCATCCTGACGGAGTAGAGAACAAATTCCAGCAGGCAGCATCAACCGGTAACGGTCCAGATATTTTCCTTTGGGCTCACGACCGCTTCGGTGAATGGCAGAAAGCTGGTCTTCTGTCAGAACTTTCTCCATCAAAAGATTTCAAAGACAAATTCCAGAAATTCGCATGGGATGCAGTATCAATCGACGGTAAGATCTACGGTTACCCAATCGCAATCGAAGCTATCGGTCTGATTTGTAACAACGATCTGGTTAAGAAGATCCCAGAAAACTATGAAGATTTCGAAGCTCTGGACAAAGAACTTGAAAAGAAAGGTAAAAAGGCAATCATGTGGGATTACACCACACCTTACTTCTCATATCCTGTAATTGCTGCAAACGGCGGTTATGCATTCAAGAAGACCGGCGCAGGCAACTATGATATCGGTGATACCGGTGTTAACAATGCTGGTGCAAAGACCGGTGTTAACTTCCTGGTTGATATCGTTAAGAAAGGCGTATTACCTAAAGGAACCGACTACGGTGTAATGGATTCTTCATTCGCTAAAGGTGATGTTGCATGTATCATTACCGGTCCATGGGCATGGGCTAACTACGATGGAAAGATTAACTACAGTGTTAACCCTCTGCCAAAACTGGCAGGCAAACCAGCCAAGGCATTCGTAGGTGTGCTCGCTGCAACCATCAATGCTCAGTCTCCTAACAAGGAACTGGCTGTTGACTTCCTGGAAAACTATCTGTTAACAGATGCAGGTCTGAAAGCAGTTAACGATGATAAGGCTCTCGGTGCAGTTGCTCTGAAGTCATTCCAGAAGGCTCTTGAAAAGGATCCACGCATCAAGGCAACCATGGCTAACGCTATCAACGGTGAACCAATGCCTAACGTTCCTGAAATGAACCGTTTCTGGTCTGCATTCCAGCAGGCTCTGAAGAACTCAACATCCGGCCGTCAGCCTGTTGATGAAGCTCTGAAGGTTGCTGCAGATCGTATCGCAGTTAAATAATAAAAGTTCTTATACAGATTATTAAATACCCTTATGAGATCGGAGTAAAATCCGATCTCTTTTTTATTCCTACCGATCTGTTCCGGTAATTTCCTGATCCTTGCTGTTTCTGTGAAAAAGATCATATCAATAGACTGATCTTGTCAGATCTCCCGGTGATTTATTTTATAATAGAACCAGTTGTTTTATTTGAGCACATCATCTTTTGTACGGGTGCCGTTTACAGATGTTTGTAAAAATTTGTCCTGAATGCGGGTACAGAAATCACCCTGCTTCGGTTGAATGTGAACAGTGTTCCGCATCGCTGCTGGATCAGCCGGTGGAGCAGAGTCCGGAGGAAGAACAGTCCGGAACCGCCGCAGCGGAACTTTCGCATCAAGCCAAATCAGAAAAGGACATCTGTCATGCATCGCAGCAACCGTCAGAACTCTCCGCTCCGTCGGAAAACCAGAAGATCTACATCCGCAGATGTCCCTGCGGTTTTGAAAATCCTGCATCTAATGTCTATTGCGAGAAATGCCATGAAGATCTGTCCTATATATTCCCGACGGAAAAAACTGCAGCAGCAGCGCAGCCGGAGAACCTCACTCCGGACAGCTACCCTCCCGGTTCACAGCAGCTCCGGGTCGAATCAGACCGTATCAGTTCAGGAACTGCACCGGACGCGGCAGTTACCAGAATAAGACCTGATCCGGGACAAAGGATGGTTTCGGTCCGTCTTAAATCAGCGGACGGCCGGTTCAGTGAACTTTTAAGTCAGAAGGTTACCGTGCTCGGCCGGGAGGCTCAGATGAGTGGATATCTCTCCGGCTGCCGCTATGTCAGCCGCCGCCATGCCAGCGTCGTCATCACTGATGACCATGTGATTATCAGAGACAGTTCAAGTACCAACGGAACCTTTGTCAATGCCGAGCGTGTTGATGAAGAGCGGGGTACCGTGCTTAATGACGGAGATCTGATCAGTCTCGGAGGTATTGAGTACCGCGGTACCAGGGATCCGTCCGTTGGTTTTATCAAAGTTGAAATCAGTTAATCCGCGTTCTGTACGCGGCTGATGGTTCAGGAGTTTTTTATTTATGGCAGATTTGAATACCATTCCGAAGTGGCACCGGGAACTGGAGATTTTCTCCCGGATCAAGCCAATTGTTATTCTTGAAGGTAATGTTCTTGATCGTTATGTTTATCCGGTTGATTCGGCATGCGGTGTTCCGAAGGGAACTATCATGTCTGGACTTTCCGCCTATCTTAATACCTTCCTTACCGACTGCGGAACTGATATTGTGGTTGAATATGATTCCATCCGCGGGTTCAGAAATATCGGCAGACCGTCAGGGGAGGATACCCCGCTTTCCCGTTTTGCCGGAATTTCCGGAGCGAACATCCAGAACGGAGTGATTGATGCTCCTTTTGCCGCACCGCGTAACGGCATTGAGGGAACCGCGCCGGCGATCATTGCCAGGGCACTCGAGCAGCACGAAAGTTCCGTCTGCGTGATTATGAATTTTGCCTCCCGCTATATTACCGGACCGCAGCACAATCCGATTGAGGATGTTAATGCATTTACCCTGCTGCAGCAGGCAGGACTTTCCAGCACCAATTACCGTAAAAGAATTACCGGACCTGACGGAAAGATTTCCCAGGAAAACCGCGACAGTCTCAATTCTGTATTTATTATAGTTAACAAACTTAACGATCTTCCTTCCTGGTTCTTCCTTGACAATCCTGCAGTCAAAGTTATTAATATCAGCACACCGCGCCGTGAGGAGCGTGAGACCTTTATCAAGGGTGGCAACAATTTCTCCTCCTTCTTTGACCGTCAGATCTACAATGAGGAAATCGGTTTCTACCAGCAGCCGGAAAATCAGCACCTGCTTGAAGAACTGCAGAATAAATTTATCGGAGCCACCGATCAGTTCTCCTTTACCGATATTAATTCGCTGCGTCTGCTGTGCAAAAATGAGAAACTGCATCTGAAGGAGCTGCCGTCAGTGGTGGATCTGTTCAAATTCGGACTCAAGGACAATCCGTGGAATGCCATCGATCGCACCCAGGTTGCCAATGCCTTTGAAATTCTGCAGCGCCGGGTCAAGGGGCAGGATCTTGCACTGAAGAAGACCGTGGATGTAATCAAACGTGCAGTAACCGGCATGGCAAGTCTCCAGCATTCATCCAATTCCCATCCCAAGGGTGTACTGTTTTTTGCCGGACCTACCGGTACCGGTAAGACCGAACTTGCAAAGTCCATGGCGGAACTGATTTTCGGTGATGAAAAGAATTTCATCAGATTCGATATGAGTGAATTCAGTCAGTCCCATTCCGACCAGCGTCTGCTCGGTGCACCTCCGGGATATGTGGGATACGAGGCCGGCGGTCAGCTGACCAATGCGGTTCGCAACAATCCATTCTCCATCATTCTGTTCGATGAAATAGAGAAGGCTCATCCGCTGATCCTGGATAAATTCCTGCAGATCCTTGAAGACGGCCGCATGACCGACGGTCAGGGCAAGACGGTTTATTTCTCCGAGGCGGTGATTATTTTTACCAGCAACCTGGGTATTTCACAGGAGATCCAGGATCCTGCAACCGGTATGGTTCAGAGAAAACAGGTGGTTACCCCGGAACTTGACTATGAAGAGGTTCAGCAGAAGGTTATGGAGGGTATCGAACGCTACTTCAAGGAAAAAATTTCCCGCCCGGAAATCCTTAACCGTATCGGTGAGAATATCGTGATTTTTGATTTTATCAGACCTCAGGTTGCTGAACTGATCCTGAATTCCCAGATTAAAAAGATCATCAGCCGTGTCAGCGAGGAGAAGAAAATCAGGATCGAAATTTCCGACAAGGCCCGTGAACATCTGCTTGAGGCGGCGAAGGGAAATCTTGAAAACGGCGGACGAGGGATCGGAAATGTGGTGGAGAGTCATCTGATCAATCCGCTCTCCCGCGCGCTGTTCGATCTGAATGTCGCTGAAAACGGCACTCTTAAAGTGGTGGACATCAGGGACAACGGTTCAATCTATGAACTGGAGTGTGAAGTTCTGTAATTACAGCTTGTCATAAATTCAGATCCTGCAGACTCTCTGACGGAGTACTGCAGAGAATTCCGGCTTAAACCTGCTGCGCAGTACGGCCGGATTTTTTCTTCCTCATTTGTTTTTTAATTATTGGTAATCTGCCGGTTAAGCTCCCGGTTTATCACCTCCGCAACCGTGATGTCAGCGGACCGGTCAGCCTCTGATGCAGAATTGAAAAGAATTTTTTCCCGGGAAATTATCTGCAGATCTGCCGCCAGTGCGGAATCGTAGATTATCTGCACATTGTGCGCCAGCTGTCCCACCACGGTGTCGTAGTGCTCTCTCGGAACATATCTTGAATGAAATCCACCATCCTCCATTTTCTTTGCCCTGGTAATGGTACTCTGCCAACTCAGTTCCGCCGGACAGGTACAGATGATCACGTGCGCGGTATAACCGCTGGAGGTAAAGGTTTGAAGCTCGCGCAGCGGGATCTCGCTGGTTCTGAAGGTTCCCTCGATGGCGATATTGTATTTTTCGGCAACAGCACGGTCGCGGATCATTCCCACCATAATTCCGGCAAATTCGCCGGTATATCTGGATGACTCTTTTCCGTACTTCTGGTTGTAATATCCGTAAAGAGAGCAGAATTTTCTGAAATCATCCCCGACCACATTCAGCAGATTGCCGTTTTCCAGCTGCTGCGCTCTGACGATGGCTCGGGATTTTCCCGCACCCGGCTGTCCGCCGGAAAGGTAAAGTGAGGGTCTGTCCACCGGCCGGCAGTTTGCTGAAACAAAGGCCCATACCGTTTCGAATTTTTCCTGTGCATCCTTTCTGACATCATACTGTTCCGGACTGTGCTGAAGCTGCTCCTGATTGTTGCGGTATTTTTTTCTCAGCTCTGTGAGCTGATTGAATTCTTCAGTAATATCCAGCTCGCTGCAGTCGGTGGCATAGAACCTGTCACGGATCTGTGCCAGCATGGCAGGCTCCGCAGGGGAGTATTTTCCGGAACCTCCGGTCAGCACCATTCCGGCGGTGTCGGCAATGTATTCAAGCAGTACGTCTTTTTCTTCTATGGTACACATATCGATCTTTCCTTGTAATATTGGTAAAGCAAATCCATAAAATTCAATTTGATGAGTTATTATCTGACATATTACATGGAATAAAAAAGAAAAACAACAGATCACTGTTTCTTCGCAGTTCCTGCCGGAAGAAGTCGACGATCACATTGAAAAAATTTTTTAATAGTAAAAATTAATTTTTTTTTATTGAGAAAAAATATTTTTTTATTTTTAACCGGCATAAAAGTAAAAAAATTTCTTTAAATTTATTTTTTTAAGCATACAATTGAAGATAGAACCATTGTAATGAAAATTGATAGTTCCGTTTATTTGGAGTTTCTCGTGGATAATGGAAATTTTAAATTAGCTTTAAGCAAACAAAAAGCACCGCTCGGTGCCAGATTATATGAAGGCGGATGCAACTTTAAAGTTTTTTCGCCTGCAGCAAAAGAAGTTTATTTGTGCCTTTTCAATGAGTATGAAGAGGAGATTCAGCGCATTCAGCTGAAGGAAAGAGTAGGTCCGTACTGGTGCGGATTTGTAGAAGGGGTTCAGAAGGGACAGTACTACGGCTACAGGGTGGTGGGTCAGAATGATCCGATGTCCGGTAATGTTTTTGACATTTCAAAGCTGTTAATCGATCCATATGCCAGACTGCTGAACCGTCCGCAGGAGTGGAATTACGAGATCTACAAGGGCGACAGCCAGAAGATGATCAGTAAGTGCGTGGTTACGGATGACAGCTTCGACTGGGAGGGGGTTGAAAAACCTCATCTGTCTGACAGCGATTATATTATTTATGAAACCCACGTGCGCGGATATACCATGCTTAATCCTGATGTTCCGGCTCATCTGCGCGGTACCTATCTCGGTATGTGCGAACCTGCTGTGATTAAACATCTCAAGGATATCGGTATTACAGCAGTGCAGTTCATGCCGGTTCATGCCCACATGGATGAATCCCGTCTGGTGGATTTGAAACTCTGCAACTACTGGGGTTACAACTCAATCAGTTTCTTTGCCCCTGAGCCTCGTTATGCCTCAGATCCTCTCAACGCCATTAATGAATTCAAAACCATGGTGAAGACCCTTCACCGTAACGGAATTGCGGTAATCCTGGATGTGGTGTACAACCATACCGCTGAAGGCGGTTTCGGCGGACCTTCCATCAGTTTCAGAGGTTTTGAAAATAAAAATTTCTATCAGTATGAAAAAGATCAGCACGGCAATAAAATCTATAATCACTACTGCAATCACACCGGCTGCGGCAACAGTGTGAATGTGGATGATCCGAATGTGCTCAAACTGGTGATCGATTCCCTGCGCTACTGGTACAAGGAAATGCAGGTTGACGGTTTCAGATTCGATCTTGCAACCACTCTTGCCCGTGAAGAAGCGGCCAACGGCTATAATGTATTTTCAGCCTTCTTCAAGACTATTCATCAGGATGAGATCCTTGAAGATGCGCTGCTGATTGCCGAACCTTGGGATGTCGGTGGATTCGGCTACCGGGTCGGTCAGTTCCCGAGAGACTGGAAGGAACTTAACGATCGCTACCGTGACACCATCAGATCTTTCTGGCGCGGAGATGAGGGAAAAATGGCGGATTTTGCAACCCGTCTGCTCGGATCAAGAGATTTGTATCCGAAAACATTGCGTTCAATTCATAGCTCGGTGAACTTCATTACCTATCATGACGGATTCACCCTGCATGATCTGGTGAGCTACAACTACCGCCACAATGAGGCCAATGCAGAAAACAATTCCGACGGTCATTCCAACAACCTTTCCTACAATTACGGAGAGGAGGGTCCGACCGCCAATGTGAAAATTAATTTCATCCGTGAACAGCAGAAGAGAAACATGCTTGCAACCCTGATGCTGTCTCAAGGTATTCCGCATTTTGTGGCCGGCGATGAAATGGGAAGAACCCAGCTCGGTAACAACAATGCCTACTGTCAGGACAACCGCATCAGCTGGGTTAACTGGGAACTGTCCGATGAAGATCGTGATCTTGCAAAATTCACCGGTCTTCTGAACCGTATCAGACTGGAGTCTACAGTATTCAGAGAGCTCAAACTTCATGATGACCGCTACTTCGGAACTCTTCCGGTTGAACATGAGGTTGCCTGGTACCATGCCGACGGTCATGAGCTTACCGAATCTGACTGGAACAATCCTAATTCCAAACTGTTCACCCTGGATATCGGTGATTTAAACGGTACCGGTGAACGCTGGCTTGTTCTGTTCAATGCCTCCTCCTATGATATCGGCTACCATCTGCCGCGTCCTGGTAAAGGCATGAAATGGAATGCTAGACTTGATACCTCCGAGCCTGACGGTGTTCCGTTTGAACTGACCTCCCAGTCTAAAGATCTGCTTGGTCTGACCAAGGCGCATTCCGTAAAGATCATCAATCAGATTGTAGATCCTAACCCGGCCAAGAAACCTTCATATGTTCACCGTCAGGGTACCAGGATCAGAATGGGTATCAACGGATTCGGCAGAATTGGACGCAGTGTGCTCAGAGCGGCACTGCTTCGTGATGATGTTGAAATCGTGGGGATCAATGATCCGCTTGCAGGTGATGCACAGGGTAATGTTACCCAGCAGGGTGTTGAATACCTGGCATATCTGCTCAAGTACGATTCAACCCACGGTATTCTTGATGCTGATGTTGAGGTTTACAACAACAAGATTATTCTCAACGGCAGACCGATCAGGATCACCGCTCAGAAAGATCCGGCCAAACTCTGCTGGTATGAAATCGGTGTATCCGTGGTTATTGAGGCAACCGGCCTGTTCCTGAGTACCTCCAAAGCCTGCGCCCATGTTGATGCGGGTGCCTACAAGGTGGTTATTACCGGTCCTGTTAAGGATGAAACTCCGATGTTCGTGATGGGTGTCAATGAGAATACCTATCAGGGGGATGACGTTGTTTCAAATGCATCATGTACCACCAATGCCCTGGCTCCGATCGTGAAGATTATTCAGGATCACTACGGTATCGAGTCTGCACTGATGACAACCGTTCATTCCTATACTGCAAGCCAGAAGACTGTTGACGGTCCGTCAGCCAAAGACTGGCGCGGCGGTCGCGGAGCTGCTCAGAATATTATTCCGTCAACCACCGGTGCAGCTAAAGCTGTCGGCAAAGTGGTTCCGGAACTTGACGGCAAGATTACCGGCATCTCGATGCGTGTTCCTACCGCGGATGTTTCCCTGGTTGATGTTACTATCAATCTGAGTACTGCGGCAGACTACGAGCAGATCTGCGAAACCATCAGAAAAGAGGCTGAAGGTGCCTACAAGGGAATCGTTGCCTACGTTGATGACGCGGTTGTATCCAGCGATATACTCGGCGGAACTGCAATTTCGTACTTCGATGCACAGGCCGGTCTGTCAGTAAATGACAAACTGGTTAAACTTGTTGCCTGGTATGACAATGAGGTCGGTTATTCCAACAAGGTGCTGGATCTTGCGAAACATGTAATACTGCATCCGTAGCGGTTTAATATTGATTTGATATGTAAGCAGACAGAGATGTCTGCTTTTTTTGTGTCTGAATTTTGTGATGAATATATCTTTTAAGGTGATATCGATCATGTTTTAATCTTGAAAGTTTTAATAGAATAGTAAATATTGTTGTTTTATGCTAAAAATTAACTACTTTAAAAGCATTTCGTTTTTGGAAATTGAGAAGGGACGGTATTTATGCAGTATTTTCAAATATATCTTAATATTGGTAATAGTGATGTGGATTCAAGTGCTTCTGATATAGAGACTAATATTCTTACAAAGAATTCTAACCCTCAGTGGAATTCTAAGTCTTTGGAAGACGCAACCGAGAGAAGAAGGTCTAGAGTATCACGTCGCTGTATGAAGAGAAAAAAGGAAATAATGAATTTGCTCAAGCAACAACGTTCTGATGAATTAGATTCGTTTGATAGTTATTTTGCCCGACTTAAAGAACGCTATTGTCGGGATAAATCTAAGAAATAGCCACTAGTCAAAAATTATCAGAATGTTTTTTTAAAGTTTGTCGTTTTCAGAAGTTGAGAAGGGACGGTCTTCATGGATAATAAAAAATGGTATCTTGGTCTTGATATTGGTACTAATTCAGTTGGTTTCTGTGCTACGGATACAGAATATAATATACTTACAAAGAATTCTAAACTTCAGTGTGGTTCAAGGCTTTTTGAAGACGCTAAAGATGCCTCCGAGAGAAGACTGTACAGATCTTCAAGACGACGGATGGCGAGAAAAAAGGAAAGAATTAATTTACTTCAGCAGTTTTTTGATCAGGCAATATCAAGTGTTGACCCTGCTTTTTTTATCCGGTTGAAAGAAAGTAACTATCATTTGGAGGATAAATCAACAGGTACAGCTAGTAAATATCCTTTGTTTAATGATCCTGATTTTACCGATATTGAATACTACAAAAAATATCCTACCATTTACCACTTGCGTTGTGCATTAATGAATGATGATATTACTGATCCTCGACTTCTGTATCTGGCCTGCCATCACCTGATTAAGTACCGCGGCCATTTTTTATTTGAACAGTTTAATTCTGATTCTGATGCAGATCTTATTGGATTGGTAGATGCTATAAATGATGATTTGAATGGTATTTTCAGTGAAGAGAATGAAACCAATGATATACTGCTTTCTACTGAAAACGTTAGTCAGATTTATGAAATCATTAATGACAAAAAAGTTTCAGATAAAGATCAGTGGTTTTCAATTTTCCAAATTCTTAATCCTACAGCTAATAAAATTGTTAAAAAAATATGTGACACTCTTAAAGGATCAAAGATTGATCTGAAGAGTATTGCTCCGTCGTTAGAGATTGACGATGAATTAAAGGAATCTTTAAAGGATTTCAGATTTGGTTCTGAACAGTTCGATGATACTTATTCATTGCTTGAGCAATATTTGGATGATCAGCATCTATCTTTGTTGATGCATCTCAAACAGTTCTATGATTTTATTTCTTTAAATAGAATACTGTCTGGTTTCAGCACAGTAGCAGCTGCCATGGTCGACAGATATAACCTTCATCATGAACAGCTTCTTGCGTTTAAACGTTTTGTGAAAAAATATAAACCTGAATCTTATAACTCATTCTTTAGAAAAAATTTTGTCTATGATAGGAAAAAGGATAGTAATGGAACATATCAGAATTATGTAAAATCAAACAAATCTAACGGTAAAAAGGTTCTAGCATATTCTGCAATGTGTATAGAAAAAAAACAACAAGGGCATATTCCTGTAATTGCTACCTATGAAAC
>JAEEGI010023352.1_pt1 | contig 12149 bp, 10 predicted proteins | sample 8958751 | NCBI WGS metagenome assembly JAEEGI01 (sample SAMN16246545, study PRJNA631951) | gut metagenome | biome: gut microbiome; feature: rumen; material: KS-attached | host: Bos | place: Iran: Karaj | collected 2018-10 | reverse complement strand
CCCTTGGAGAGTACGAGGTTAGATAGGCACAAGGTGTAAGCACGGTAACGTGTTCAGCTGATGTGTACTAATAGGTCGAGGGCTTATCCAAAAAGCAAACGAGCTGTGAGAACTTGACGAGGTATTTACGAGTCTAGTTCGAACGTGTTCTGGATCGTGCACAGCACGATAGCAGAACTTCGATGTTATATAATTTCAGTGTTCGGTTTTGAAGGTACATTTTTGAATGTAAATTTAAACGAAAAACAAAATTTATAAAAAACTTATAAATCAAATCTAAAAAGACGGACAAATGCCCGTCTTTTTTGTTTTTATGTATTTATTTTCAGAAAATTATGCTATACTGAAAAAGGATATTCAAAATAATTTCTATCGGTTTTATGTATTTTTTTCTTTTCTAGGCAGTTAAAATTTTTTATACACGAGGTGAGAGAATGGAATCAAAAATCCTGCTTGAAAGTGGTAACAACGAACTGGAAGTCCTTGAGTTTAAGATTGATGACCACTGCTATGGCATCAATGTTGCTAAGATCAAGGAGATTATTGTTTATCAGGAAGTAACTCCTGTTCCAAATGCACATCCTAGTATTGAAGGTATATTTATGCCACGTGATACTATGATCACTGCTATCGATTTGCGCAATTGTTTGCAGAGAGGTGCATCCAAGGCAGGTGGACTCTTTATTATCACTAACTTCAACAAGTTGGATATTGCTTTCCATGTTGATGCTGTTGTTGGTATCCACAGAGTATCATGGGCTGATATCATCAAGCCTAATGCTACAATTTCCAAGGCTGAGGAGAGTATCTCTACCGGTATCATCAAGTTTGAGAATCAGCTTATAATTATTCTCGACTTTGAGAAGATCGTATCAGATATCAATCCTAATACAGGTCTTAATATGGATTCTCTCGGAGATATTGGAACACGTAACAGAAACGAGATTCCTATCGTCCTTGCAGAGGATTCACAGCTTCTTAACAAGCTTATCGTAGATTCTCTCAATAAAGCAGGATATAATAATGTTAGACACTTTGAGAACGGCAAACTTGCATATGATTACATCAAGGCTTGCAAGGACAGAGGCGAGCTTGACAAGATCAAATGCATTATAACTGATATTGAAATGCCTATCATGGATGGGCACAGGCTTACAAAGCTTGTAAAGAGCGACGATGCAACCAAGGATATTCCTCTTGTAATCTTCTCATCACTGGTTAACGAAGAGATGAGGAGAAAAGGAGAATCACTTGGAGCTGACAGACAGCTGTCCAAGCCAGAGATCGGAAACCTTGTTTCAGTAATTGATGAACTTGTAAACGCTTCTGAAGGCTAATATATTTTGACTTTAACTCCCTTTGCCTCTCGGTTATGAAACACGTTTTCAATGACTGTTTTGGTGAGGGGAGTATTTTTTTAAAGCGGAAGTGAGGAGAATGGAAAAAAAGTTATCACAGATCATACAGGAATATGATCAGATAATTGTCGGAATAGGCAACGAGTGGAACTGGATAAAGGATGGTATTAAGGGGGATGAAAGATACCATGAGCTTTTGCAGTACTGCGAAGATGACAGTAACAAATGGCTTCTTCCGATAATTGAGTTTGAATACGGCTATTACAACAACGATGAAAAAGTTGATGACGCTTACAGAGCTCTTAGAAAGCTCATAGGCGACAAGCCTCATTTTTTAATATCTGAGACCTTTATTCACGATGCAATACTTGATGGGTTTGAGGAAAAGTACTGTGTATACCCCTGTGGTAATTACAGATACCTACAGACCAATGATCCTTCTGATGATTTGCTGGATGTTACCATCACAGAGGATTTTAACGGAATAGTAACAAGGATCCACAAGACTATTACAGAACGTGGCGGTCATCTTACAGAAGGCGAGAGCTTTTATAAACCATTTCAGGATGGAAAATCATTATTTCTTAACCAAAAGAGGCCAGAATATAGTAATATAAAATATAACGAGAGTGCTTACCTTGAGAATTGGGGCAAGTATACTGAGTTTTTGTCGGGTACAATGGGAAAGAGCCTGTTGCTTCTTGAGCTTGGCGTATCCCTGGATTATCCAACAGTTATCAGATGGCCCTTTGAGAAGGTGACATTTGTCAATGACAAGGCGCATCTTATTAGGGTTCATGAAAAGCTGTATCACCATACCCCTGAGATAAAAGAAAAAACTGATTCAATCCAAATGAATTCAGTAAACTATATTTTGCAGGAGAGTGAAGGGCTATGAAGTCGAATAACGAAGAATATCTCGACAGTCTGCTAGATTCAGCCCAAAAATCGAATAGTAGCAATCCTCAATCTGCACTTAGCAGGATGTCAACGCATTCCTCTGGATCCCTTACAGAAGGCGACTCAGGGGATATTAGTGCGCTTGTACAAAATTCTGGCGGCAGTAACAAAGACCTCAATGATATTGGCGATATGCTTGGTAAGCTCGACAGACACCAGCTTGTTGACAGTAAGCTTGAAGATCTTTTAGATGATATTGAGACTCCAACTGATTCTTCAATTCCTCAGTTCACTATAGGAAGTGACCCAAGCATTGATGATGTAAGGGATCCTGAGGAAATAGCCCTTGATGAGGCTATTGCAGACGCAGAGAGGCTGGATGCTGAAATACAGAGCGGCAAATTTAACAGTGCACCAGTAGAGGAACCAGAAGCAGAAGCTGCACCTGAACCTGAGGTGCCACAGGCTGTTAGTGCGCCACTGGTAGATGTTGAGGAGGGCGATGACGCTCTTTTAGAGATGGCTCCGGAGGTTTCGCTTCCGGAGGATAATGAGATCGTTCTGGAAAAAGAGACAAGTTCTGACGCCAATGAGACTCCTGAGGAGATCTTAACTGACCTTCTTGATGAGATGTCTGAAGAGAATCTGATGGCACCAGAGGAAAAGTCAGTTCAGGACAGCCTGAGTGATGTTCTTGATAATATGGCGGATGATCCGGATATGGCACCAGCCATGGAAGATGCACCAAAAGAGGAGGAAGCTCCAGCACCAGAGAATACTGGTTTGGGCGATGCAGCTTCTTTAGACCTTGGAATGACCCAGGAAGAAATAGATGCTGCCCTTAGTGGTAAGCCTCTTCCTGAAAAAGAACCTGCTGAAAATAAAGCAGATGACCTTAGCCTTGACGATATGTCACTGGCAGATCTTGAGGCAGAAATGGATTCAGCAATTGGCGGCGATGACAGCCAGGATGCTGAGGCTGCTCCAGTAGAGAACCTTGAAGATCTGATGGGAGATCTAGCTCTTACAGAAGATAATGCTGCGCCAGATGATGGTGCGGGGGATCCGGCTCCAGAGGCAGAAGCAGAAGATCATGGCGAGATCCTTCTGGATTCTTCAGATGAATTTAACCTGGAAGCAATGGAGTCCAGCCTTGATAATCTTCTTACTGGAGAAGCTGCTGATGATGCTGCGGTAGATGGTGAGGTTTCACAGGTGGCTGATTCTGGTGCAGGGGAAGATGCTGGTTCATCTGATTCTGAGGAAGTATCCATGCAGGATCTGGATGCCCTTATGAATTCTCTTGCCAACGATGAGATAGAGGATATTGAAAACTCTGCAGGAATGGGCGATGCTGCAGGAGGAGAAGGGGAGAATGAAATCCCTAAAGAGGATATACTAGGCGCTCTTACAGAGGATGGCTTTGATGATTTCGGACAGGAGCCTTCCCTTGAAGACCTTGCTTCTATTCCTGAGAGAGGCGCTGATTCTGAAGATGATGAGGCTGATAATAAGGGCAAAAAAGCAGGCAAGGAAAAGAAAGAAAAGAAGAAGGGCTTTTTAGCAAAGCTCATTGAAGCTCTTACCAAGGAAGATGATGAGACCACAAACGAAGGCCTTGCCAGCTTGACTGACGAAAATCAGCAGGTTTTAAATGAACTTGGTGAAGAGGGAGACGGCAAGAAAAAGAAGGCTAAGAAAGAGAAGAAGCCAAAGAAAGAGAAGCCTCCGAAAAAAGAAAAGCCACCAAAGGAGAAAAAGCCTCCAAAGCCAAAGAAGGAGAAAAAGCCAAAGCCTCCAAAGAAGGACGATGGCGTTCCAGAAAAGGCTATATCTCCTAAGAAGATTGCTCTTTCAGGAATATTTGCAGCCAGCCTTGGAATTCTTTTCCTGATACCGGCGCTTGTACTTCCTGACAGAATAGCATCCCAGAGGGCAAGTGCAGCCTACACCCGCAAGGAATACACAACAGCCTACAAGATGCTGTATGGCAAAAACATGACTGAAGATGAGACTATAGTCTACGAGCAGTCAAGGGTTCTTGCCTGGGCACAGAGATATCTTGATGGTTACGAGAACTATACCGCTATGAACATGAAGGAAGAAGCCCTTGATATGCTTCTTATGGCAATGCGTAACAGAGAGGATCTCCTTAGCGAGGCAGCGAAGTATAGTGTTGAAATTGAAGTTAATAGCGTGTACGATAGTATAGAATCGTTGCTTACGAACAGTTATGGCCTTACAGAAGCTGAGGTTTTAGAGATCAACTCTATCAAGAAGGATAGGGACTATACTATCAGACTTATGGAAATAGTGGGAACTTTGGAGTCATAACAGCCAAGGAGCATCGATACCTTAGAAATGGAGTAGATGCAAATTGGTAGCTATTATCGATTATGATGCAGGTAACATTAAGAGCGTAGAGAAGGCTTTTGAGTATCTTGGAAGCAAGGCTCTTGTAACAAGAGATGCACAAGAGATCTATAAGGCAGATCACGTTGTCCTTCCAGGAGTGGGAGCTTTTGGCGACGCCATGGGTCGTATCAGGGAATATGGCCTTGAAGATGTAATAAGAGAAGTGACTAAAAAGGATGTTCCTTTTATGGGTATATGCCTGGGTCAGCAGCTGCTTTTTGATTCAAGTGATGAGTCAAAAGGAGTAACTGGCCTGGGCATTTTGCGTGGTAAGATCCTTCAGATCCCGGAAACTGATGGAAATGGTAAAAAGTACAAGATCCCCCAGATTGGTTGGAACAGCCTTGATTTTCCAAGTCAGGGAAGGCTCTTTAAGGGCATAGATGAAGGGGCATATGTTTACTTTGTTCATTCGTATTACTTAAGCGCTGAGGACAGGAGCATTGTTAAGGCAACCACAGACTACAACGTAACAGTAGATGCTTCCGTTGAGTGCGGCAATGTGTTTGCGTGTCAGTTCCATCCGGAAAAGAGCGCAGAGGTTGGAATGCAGATACTTAAGAATTTCCTTGAAGTTTGATGACTACATAAGAGGAGTAATATATGCTTACAAAAAGAATCATCCCCTGCCTGGACGTTAATAACGGAAGGGTAGTTAAGGGAGTAAATTTTGTTAATCTTATAGATGCAGGAGACCCGGTAGCTGTTGGCGAAGCCTATTCCAAGGCTGGGGCAGATGAGCTGGTTTTCCTTGACATTACAGCTTCCAATGAGAGAAGAGCTACTGTAGCCGATATGGTAAGAGAAGTGGCAAAAAAAGTCTTCATTCCCTTTACTGTAGGCGGCGGCATCAGAACTGTTGATGATGTCAGAGCAATCCTTAGAGAAGGGGCTGACAAGGTCTCTATGAACTCAGCAGCCATCGACAGGCCAGAACTTATAGCTGAGGCGGCTGATAAGTTTGGAAGCCAGTGCGTTGTACTTGCCATAGACGCCAAGAGGCGAGAGGATGGCAGCGGCTGGAACATATACAAGCACGGCGGCAGGATCGATGTGGGTCTGGATGCCGTAGAATGGGCTAAAAAGGGAGTTGAGCTCGGTGCGGGCGAGATACTCCTGACCAGCATGGACTGTGATGGCACCAAGGCTGGCTATGATATAGAGCTGACAAGAGCTGTAGCAAGGGCTGTTTCTGTTCCTGTCATTGCATCTGGCGGAGCTGGAACCCTTGAGCATTTCTATGACGCTCTTACAGAAGGGGAAGCTGACGCAGCATTGGCAGCGTCCTTATTCCACTTCAAGGAACTTGAGATTTCAGAAGTTAAAAAATACTTAGGAGAGAGAGGTGTTCCGGTAAGATGGGCATGATAACCGGGGATTGGCTTGAAGCTGTTGGGGATGAGTTTAAAAAGCCATATTATAAGAATCTATATGAGTTTGTGAAAAATGAGTACAGCACAAACGTCGTTTACCCTCCTTCTGAGGATATCTTTAATGCCATGCACTTTACTCCCCTTAAGGATGTAAAGGTCCTGATCCTGGGGCAGGATCCATACCATGAGCCAGGCCAGGCTCATGGCCTTTCTTTTTCTGTGCTTCCAGGCAAGGCAGATACCCCGCCTTCTCTTGTAAATATCTATAAAGAACTAAATGATGATCTTGGATGTTATATCCCTAATAACGGATACCTTAAAAAATGGGCTGATCAGGGTGTGCTTCTTTTAAACACAGTACTTACTGTAAGAGCTCACGCTGCAAACTCCCATCAGGGAAAAGGATGGGAGCAGTTTACTGATTCCATCATAAGGGCAGTAAACAGCCAGGACAGACCAATAGTTTATATGCTGTGGGGAAGACCGGCACAGATGAAGGCGCCAATGCTTGATAATCCCAAACACCTTGTTCTTAAGGCACCTCACCCAAGCCCTCTTTCTGCTTACAGAGGCTTTTTTGGGTGCAAGCACTTTAGTCAGTGCAATGAATTTTTATCGAAAAATGGTGTAAGCCCCATCGATTGGCAGATTGAGAATATTTAACTATTGCAAATTGATGCATTACTATGCTAAAGTGTGAGTTAAGTTTTATGCATCAGGAGGACATTATGAAAAAACCTTTCGTTACTAAGGAAAAAGTAGATGAGATAGTAAAGAAATATCCCACACCCTTTCATATTTACGATGAAGAGGGAATTGTAAATAACGCCAAGGCAGTATACGATGCCTTTTCATGGAACAAGGGATTTAGAGAATACTTTGCAGTTAAGGCAACGCCAAACCCAAGGCTTTTGGAGATCCTTAAGGATTGTGGCTGCGGTTTTGACTGTTCATCAATGACTGAGCTGATGCTTAGCAGTGCAGTAGGAGCATCTGGAGAGGACATCATGTTCTCATCAAACGATACACCAGCCTCTGAATTTGCTTATGCAGATAAGCTTGGAGCCATCATCAATTTGGATGATTTTACTCACATTGACTATCTGGAAGAGACTATAGGCAGGATTCCTGAGACCATTTCCTGCAGATTCAATCCTGGCGGAGTTTTCCAGATGAGTAACGGTATTATGGATAACCCTGGAGATTCCAAGTATGGTATGACCACAGAGCAGCTCTTTGAGGCCTTTAAAGTGCTTAAGGCTAAGGGCGCTAAGAGATTTGGCATTCACGCATTTCTTGCCAGCAACACAGTGACCAATGAGTATTATCCTACACTTGCAGGACAGCTCTTTGAGCTAGCAGTTAAGCTTGAAAAAGAGACTGGAGCAGACATAGCATTTATCAACCTCTCTGGAGGTGTAGGAATTCCATACAGACCAGATCAGACAGGCAACGATATTGCAGAGATTGGCAAGGGTGTTCACGAGCAGTATGACAAGATCCTTGTGCCTGCAGGAATGGGAGATGTAGCAATCTACACAGAGATGGGCAGATTCATGATGGGCCCTTATGGAGCATTGGTGACCACTGCTATCCACGAAAAGCACATCTACAAGGAGTACATTGGAGTTGACGCCTGCGCTGTAGACCTTATGCGCCCTGCTATGTATGGCGCTTACCATCACATCACAGTTTTAGGAAAAGAAAATGCTCCTGCCGATCAGGTATATGACGTAACCGGCTCTCTTTGTGAAAACAACGATAAGTTTGCCATTGAAAGACAGCTCCCCAAGATCGACATGGGAGATTACATCTATATTCATGATACCGGAGCACATGGCTATGCTATGGGCTACAACTACAATGGTAAGCTTAAGAGCGCAGAGCTTCTTCTTAAGAAGGACGGATCAGTTGAGCTCATAAGAAGAGCAGAGACTGCAAGAGATTATTTTTCAACCTTAGACACCCTTAGTATCTACGACAAGCTTGATACCATCATGAAGGAAGAGGGCATTTAAAACAAACTATGGACAGGCAGATTGACGAATTCATAGATTACCTTCGAAATGTAAAAAAGACTTCGGATAATACCCTTATCTCATATAAAAGAGATCTTGTCAGAATGATGAATTATATGAGCAATAGGGGGATAACTGATCCAAAAGATATTACTGAGGATAAGATCCTTGATTATTGCAGTAGCCTTAGGGAGGAGCACTTTGCTCCTTCCTCTATTTCAAGGCACAATACATCTATCAAGAATTTTTTCCGTTACCTTTTAGAAGTCGGTGCAATAGAAGACAACCCTTCAGAGAACATAAAAAGTCCCAAGGTAACAGCTAAAGAGCCAAGAGTTCTTAATGCAGTTGAGATTGAGAATATTCTTTCCCAGGATTTTGGGGATGACGCCAAGGGCAAAAGAGATAAGGCAATCCTTGAGCTTATGTACGCCACAGGCCTTAAGGCTTCCGAGGTGGTGAATCTCAAGCTCTCTAACGTTGATCTGGGCCTCTCATGCCTAAGACTTGAAAAGAGGCTTATTCCTTATGGTAAAAAAGCAAAAGAAGCTCTTTTTGCATACCTTACTGATGCAAGAAAAGAGCTTTCTTTAGATAATTCTGATGATGAGACAGTTTTTCTTAACTGCAATGGAACTCCCCTCAGCAGACAGGGGCTATGGAAGCTTATTAAAGTTTATGTAAAAAAAGCGGGAGAAAGTTCAGACATCACGCCTTTTACACTTCGTCATTCCTTTGCTGTGCACCTGGTAGATAATGGGGCAGACGCCTCATCAGTACAGGAGCTGATGGGATATTCCGACAGTAATACAATTTCAAGATATATGGGTAAAAACGTCAGATCCAAGGATCCATATGAGTGGGCTCGTATTAGAAACTGATCAGCAGGTCTCTGCGATCTCTAATAGGAGCCTTTCTGTATCTTCCCATCCAAGGCATGGGTCAGTAATGGATTTACCATATATTCCTTCGCCAATCTTCTGGCAACCTTCCTCTATGTAACTCTCTATCATGACGCCCTTAACAAGGCTCTTGATATCTGGATTTAAATTCCTTGAATGAAGTACCTCTTTTACAATACGGATCTGCTCCTTGAACTGCTTGCCAGAGTTGTTGTGGTTGGCATCGATGATAGCAGCAGGGTTGATGATCTCTCTCTGCTCATAGAGCTTTAAAAGAAGGCTCAAGTCCTCATAGTGGTAGTTTGGAAGGGACTGGCCATGCTTGTTGGATGAACCACGAAGGACGCAGTGAGCAAGAGGGTTTCCGTTGGTTGAAACTTCGTATCCTCTGTACACGAAGGTATGAGGCTGTTGAGCTGCGTAAACGGAATTAAGCATTACAGAAAGTGTTCCACTGGTAGGATTCTTCATACCAGCAGGAACGTCAAAGCCGCTGGCTGTCATTCTGTGTTCCTGATCCTCAACTGAGCGGGCTCCAATTGCCACGTAGGAGAGAATGTCAGCGATATATCCCCAGTTTTCAGGATAGAGCATCTCGTCAGCTGCAGTGAGCCCTGACTCTTCAATGGCTCTTATCTGCATGTGCCTCATGGCAACAAGACCTGCGCGGAAGTCTGTTTTTCCTTCTGGATCAGGCTGAGATGTGATACCCTTGTAGCCATCGCCTGTTGTACGAGGCTTGTTGGTGTATATTCTTGGGATAAGGATCAGCTTATCCTTAACTTTGTCATTGAGCTTGCCAAGGCGGGAGACGTAGTCGCATACTGCATCCTCGTTGTCAGCTGAGCAAGGTCCAACCACAACAAGAAATTTGTCGCTCTTACCTGTGAAAACGTCAGAGATCATGGCGTCTCTTTCTTTTTTTAGGGCGGTAAGCTCCCTGCTTAATGGAAATTCAGATCTAATCTCCTCTGGAGTTGGCAGTTTTTGTATATAATCGAAAGACATGATAATTCCTCCATAATTTACAGTCGTTGAATACTATAACACTTTAAATCGGAAAAGTAAACTATATTTTTTCTAGTCTACACTGTATTTTACTATGCGAGATGGCTACTGACAATTGATACGTGTTGTTATATAATATCGTAGTTTGAGAAAAGAGTTTTTTAGGGAGTTTTATGTATGAATAATGGGAAAAATAGTGGTGGAGCGATAATTGGGATTGGAATTGCGGCTTTAATGATTGTTTCCTCTACTTTGGGATATAAGTTTATCACTGCAGTAAGCCCGAAGGTTGATGAGACCTTTAACAGTACCCTTAAGGATACATTTGGAATTGAGGTTACCAGAGATGTTAAGGAAAATCCTGAAGAAGATGGCAAAGGTACAGACACTTCAGATGTAGAGACAGGAGATGATGTTGCAGGCGAAGGTCCTGATTCATATCAGAAGATTGTCAGCAACAAGCCTTACACTTACAAATCTCAGAATACAAGAACCTATACAGGTACTACAATCCATACCACAGAGACATATCTATATAATTCAGAAGGAAAAGTATTAGACAGATTCTATAATGAAGACGATCTGTCACTGCCTATATCTATGAATGTGGATGCGTCAGAAGCAATTGTATTAAAGGATAAGACTCTTTATTACATAGATGCAGACCTGAACATCAGGATCATTACTGAAAATGTAGAAGGTGCAGGCATGTGCTATGAAGGTGGGTATTTCTACTATACCACGCTTTCTGAGTCCTACATGAGGGCTGTCTACATCTATGATGTGGCTGCTGGAAGTGCAACTAAGGTTGCAGAGACCAACCTTAATCATGTGGCTATTTCTCCAGATGGACAGACTGTTGCCTATTTTAATTACATTACTGAAAAAGAGCTTTATACCTGCAAGATAGGTGGAGAACCAAAACTTGTTTACAGTGGCCTTCGAACAACCCCTATAACTGTTTCCAATGACGGTGACACAGTTTATTTTGAGTCTATAGATGAAAATGACGGTATTTACTGCTACAACAGAGGGCAGTCCATCAAGATCAGCAGAGAATATGCTTACAATGCCTTTTTCGACAGAGATTGCAAGCAGATACTCTTTGAAGAGCCTGGCAAGGTAAAATACTATAAAGCTGGAGACACTGTTGCGCTTCCTCTCTTTGACAGCTCTTATATGGAGTACAATGTCTGCAATGCGAAAAAGCAAAGGACTGATATGAGCCTTGGACATTACATAATAGATACTGACAGTTTTTCAGATGTACTAGTCATCTATGACTACGAAAATTACTTCGCTCTTAAAGGCGATACTCCGGTTTTGTTCCCTATTGCCTCAAGCAAAGACGGTATGCATGCTATCGCACCAACTATCGGAGAGAACGGACCTGTCTGCTACTACGAAAAAGACTCCATTCTTTATAGAGCAGACTACGATGGAACATATATGGTAGAGACCGCAATTACTGAAGAGGGAAAGTTTCTGTATGATAAAGTTGTAAGTGATAGTGGTGATGAAGTCTGGTTTAAAGTATATAGCGATCCAGCAATTTACTACTGCAAGAAAGGACAGGATCCTGTTAAAGTAGCTGACGGATTATCGGATAAATTATTTAATTTCAAATGGAATCCTCAGGATGGAAAGTGCTATTATATTAAAGAGGGAAAGCTGTACTCTGTCTATGACAGCGTAGATACGATAGAGTCATATGATATAGATATTAAAGAGTTTGGCTACCCGCATTACAACGAAAAAGTCATTTGTATCGTAGATACAAGTGGCAAAGAATTTGTACTTCTAAGCGGAGAGCTTTATCCATATAACTGATCAGGAAATGACTATCCTATGAAACAACCTTATGGCGGCATTAAGAATATTTCTAAATATCTGATGGAACAGTACGGAGAGAAGGGAGTTCTTGTGAAAAGAGGCAGGACCCTTCTTATGAACCAGATGTCCATGGAAGAGATAAGCGGCCGGCGCACCAGGAACTGCAGCGTAGTGGCTGTTACAAGAGTCATGGACTACTATAGGCAGACACTGGGGCTTGACGGGATACCTTCAGATATACATGAGCTGTACAAGCAGGTTGAGGATATTGCGGAGGCTTATGGTTATACTGATAAGAGAGGAACTGTTCCCTTTTTTATTGCATCGATTACCAGAGAAGCA
>JAEEGI010023346.1_pt1 | contig 12151 bp, 10 predicted proteins | sample 8958751 | NCBI WGS metagenome assembly JAEEGI01 (sample SAMN16246545, study PRJNA631951) | gut metagenome | biome: gut microbiome; feature: rumen; material: KS-attached | host: Bos | place: Iran: Karaj | collected 2018-10 | reverse complement strand
CGGCATGGGCTTGAACAAACGTACACCGGATGGGGGCATCAATGAGTCCATGTACATGGATATCAATGGTTCGAGACAATGGATCAATATCTATGGGCAGAACCTTGACAACCCCGTTCTCCTGTATCTTCACGGCGGACCCGGTAGTTCGACAAGCATACTTGACTATGCTTTCACGAGAAAGTGGAGTGATGTATACACGGTGGTTACCTGGGATCAGCGCGGATGTGGAAAGAGTTACGACAAGTCCAACCGGGAAACCATTTCCGCGGACATTATGATGGCGGACGGGGTGGCGATGACGGAGTTCCTGCGCAAGCATTTGCATGTGGACAAGATCACCTTGCTCGGACACTCCTGGGGATCCTATTTCGGTGCAAATCTGGCGCTTAAGTATCCCGACTATTACGAAGCCTTTATCGGAACGGGGCAGTTTATCGATGATGCTGAAAACGAAAAGCGCCTTTACGAGGCCTCGTTGGAATGGTCAAAAGACGACCCGGAAGGCAGGGAAATCGTTGAACGATGGTATCCCAACCGGCATGCAGGACTCGATTATCTGGCTTTGCGGAACAAAATCCTGAAGCGATACGGCTATGACATGATGAAAGACGGGACCGACTACAATGTATTCTTTACGGCGCTTTTCAATCCCAACTATTCGTTGAAGGATTATGTGACCGTTCTGGGTAATATGGATGATTGTTTTGAACCCTATTATGTATTCTTGAATTCAGAGGGTTTTAGAAACATGTCCCTTCTCGGTAGATACGATTACGCGATGCCTTTTTACAATATCGATGGTGACATGGATTACCAGACCAATTTTGAGCTTGCCTGCGAATACTTCCAACAGGTAAATGCGCCTGCCAAGCAACTGTTCGTCATGAAAAATGCCACGCATGGGCTGCTCGAATCGCGTTCAGAAGCGTTTTCCGGTTTTGTTCACGAAATAGCGGAAATACAACATCCATGACGAAGATTTTGTTCATCTGTCTGGGCAACATTTGCAGGAGCCCGATGGCCGAGGCCATCATGAAGCATCTGGCCGCCGAGGCCGGCCGTTCCGACGAATTCGAGATTGCCTCGGCCGCCGTCAGTGAGGAGGAATGGGGTAATCCAATCTATCCGCCGGCAGCGGCTATCCTGCGCCAGTACGGCATTCCTTACGACGGACAAAGAATTGCCCGTCAGATGAAAGCATCTGATTATGAGAAATATGATCTGATCATCGCCATGGATGAAGCCAACATCCGCGGCATCCGTCGCATCGCCGGCGGCGATCCGGACAACAAAATCCGCCTGCTGCTCGACTATGCCGGCGAACACAGAAATGTCGCCGATCCCTGGTACACCCGCGATTTCGAGACTGCCTTTGACGACATCCTCAAAGGATGCCGCGCCTTGCTCGCCGCCCTTCCCCGTTCAAAGGCGCAGTAATTTGGCAACCTCCTTATCTGTCGCTCCTTTATTCCGTATCAGGCTCCATCTTAATCGATACCTTTCCGGGCGGGGAAGATTGAGCACTTTCTCCATCGTTTCCATCTTTTTGCCATGACAAAGTATCAGGATCATCGTCTTGTAGATTCGATAATCTTTGGCATAGGTATCTTCCTTTAAGTCATACTCACTGCCGGTATTCGCATTCAGGGCCGTCACCATCTCTTCGTATGATCCGTAATACGCGATTGCCGCTTCATAATCGATGCAATTGTATTTTCTGATCGTGTAGTCCGTGAGCTGTTGGAGTTCGCGGCGCGGGAGATTCTCTGTAACTTTCTCGATTTCAGTATAATCCAACCATCTCCTATTTTTACGGCAAGCTTTCACGGTATAGAGCGCTTTTCGAAGCGCCCAACGGGCTTTGTCAATTCGTAATTTCTTTGAGAAAGGATACTTTTCGTTGGCATAGGCCAGGAAGTTCCACTGGCCCTCTTCTGCCCTGAGCGCCAGATGGCCTTCTACGGGATTATTGTAAACGTAGGCGATGGCCGTGCGGATCTTTTTGTGGATGAACTTGGGCGCACATCCGAATGGCGTATTGAATAACGGACCCGTCAGTCCGTAATGCCGGTTGTAGAGTTTCGTAAAGATGCTGGTATAGTCCCTGACGAACGCCCTGAACCGGTCTGGGTCCCGCACATAGACAATGAGATGGATATGATCGGGCATCATGCTGATACCCAGGATCTTGATCCCGTATCTGCAGGCAACGACCGTGATGACAGAAAATAAAATCAGATAGTCCTTGACGGAGTAGAAAATCAAGTACCCTTTCCGGGTGTTCTGATAAACATGGTGTACGGCATCTGCCCTGACAATCGGTTTTTTCCTTCCCTTCATATCGTTCGCCTCTTAAATGATTTGACAGGAGCCGCACCGTGCAACTACTGCATTTCAAAGATCGGGAACAATTTTGTTTTATGCAAATCGTATTTCGCCACCCGCCATCCCTGTCCCCTTTTCCGCTGCAATGTACACATCCGTCGTTCAGCGTCTTACGCAAAGTCCCCCTCCTTCATAAACAAGGGGAGGACTTTCTGTAAATATCTGAAAATCAGATGCGTCCGTTGCAGCGCCAGGAGCAACAAAAAATAATCAAAGCAGCACCCTGATGACGAACCAGAGTCCAAGAGTTCCCAGAAGGACGATGAGGATGGTCGGCCAGAGACCGAGGGTGGAGACCATCGAGTCCCAGACCATGTCGAAGTTGAGGGCCAGCCAGATACAGAGGATTGTAAAAAACAGGATGCCCAGAGCGTAGAGCAACGCCTTGCCTCTGTAGCCGATAAGCAGGAACCAGGCCTCGAGGACCAATGCGCCTCCGAGCAGATAAACCAGGCCTTTCCATCCGACAAGCACACGTTTCATGAATGCCTGTACGACGGGAATGGCAAAATAACTGATGACACCGACCACCACCAGCGCGATGACGATCAGCGTGCCGTTGGTCTTCCGGTCCGTTTTGTTTTTGTCCTTGGTTTTGGTCTTAGATTGTGATGCCATCAAAACGAGGGTATTAGAATATCAGGCTGAGAATGAATACTTCCAGCATGGCGGCCAGGCCGATGACCAGCGTCATCATCGTCTGGGTGCGGTAGCCATCCTGCGGAGTCAGTTCGCCGAAGCTGGTGACGACCCAGAAATAAGAGTCGTTTGCGTGGGAAACAGTCATGGCACCGGCGCCGATAGCAACCACGACCAGCGCCGCGTCGACCGGCGTAGCGAAGCCCAGGGCGGCCAGCAGCGGCGCCACAATGCCTGCCGTCGTAGTGATGGCCACGGTGGAGGATCCCTGCGCACTTTTGAGCACGGCGGCCAGCAGGAACGGGAAGAAGATACCGATGGCCTTCAATGTTTCGGCGTGAGATGTGATGAAGTTTACCATGTCGGACGAGGCGATGACCTTGCCCAGCACACCGCCCGCCGCCGTTACGAAGAGGATGGGGCCGACGGTCTTCAGCGTATCGTTGGTCAGCGTATAGAAATCTTTGCCCTTTCCGGCGTTAAACAGCTGGATAATAGCCAATACGGCACCTACCGAAAGGGCCATGACGGGCGTGCCCAGGAAAATCAGGATGTCGGCCAACTTGCTGTCACCGTGCGTCATGGACACGAATGAGGCAACGCCCATCAGCAGGATGGGCACGAGAATCGGCGCCAGAGCGTCCAGCGCACCGGGCAGTTTGCCATATTCGGCTTTCAGTTCTTCGTAGGTCTTGACGGTCTCGTTGCTGCAGGCCATCTCGTCGGCGCTCTTGACCTTCCGTCCGGAGTGCCGTGCGAAAAAGTATCCAGCAATCAGCGGAAAGATGGAGCAAATTACACCTATCCCGATGACCAGCAGCAGGTTGTTCTCCATGCCGAGCGCCTGGGCCGCAGCCAGCGGACCGGGCGTGGGCGGGATGAAGACGTGGGCGATGTAGAGGCCGCACGACAGGCACATTGTCATGGCGACGCTCGATGTCCCGGTCTGACGCACCAATGCCTTCCGGATGGGATTCAAAATAACGAAACCACTGTCGCAAAATACGGGAATCGAAACCACCCAGCCCATCAGTTCCATGGCCAGCTCCGGATGTTTCCGCCCGACCAGCCGGATGACCAGGTCGGCCAGTTTGAAGGCGGCGCCTGTTTTTTCCAGAACGGCGCCGATAAATGCGCCCAGAATGATGACGATGCCGATGCTTGTAAAGGTCCCGGCGAATCCGCTGCCGATGACGCCCGGTATCTGCCGCAGTGGAATCCCCGCCAGCAGCGCCAGCACCAGCGATACGATAAGGATGGCCAGAAACGGATGCACCTTGCATTTCGAAATGAGCAGGATCATGGCCACAATTGCCACGACGAATGCGATGATGAGGGAGAAGCCGGTCATAATTGTCTGCAAGTTACGAAAAATAACGGCGCCCTGTGCCGTCCGCCTCAACTTTCCGCTGCAATGTACACATTTGATTAACAGCCGTTTGCAAGAACTCGTCCCCTTTTTTTTCAAGGGGAGGAGTTCTCATAAAGTGCTGAATGACTGCTGCGTACATTGCAGCGGAAAGAAGGAAAAAGCTTGCTGGAACGGGAAGAAATCCGTAAATTAGCAAGCATGAAACGCAGAGACTTTATCAAGACTTCGGCGCTGCTGGCTGCGGCGGCGGGTACGGGTGAATTGTTGAAGGCATCTACCTTAGCTCCAATGGACGAAGGGCCTGAAGCTGAGGCCGTTCCGGATGCAGCACGAACCGAGGAGCCCGTAGGCGACCGACTCATCGTTTCGGCGCCGATGCTACAGAATTTCGCGGCTACGTCCATGGGTGTCGCCTTTGCCGTGAGCGCGCTAGCGAATGGCTATGTGCTTGTGGGTGAGCGTCCTGACCTGTCGGATGCCCGAAAAGTGCTGTGCGGCGGCTACCGTGTCACCGATTTGGACGACCGGGTCATCCGTGTCCGCATGACCGGCCTCAAGCCGTCCACGAAATACTTCTACCAGATTGGCGCCGACCGTATCAGCTATGAAGGCGGATACAAGATGAAAGTCCTTGGGAACGAAGAAGATCCACGAATTTATAGCTTTTCGACGGCCGGAGAAGGAACAGACGCCCATTTCTGCGTTATCAACGACACGCATGTCCGCATGGAGCCTTTCGGCCTTGCCATCGAAAAAATCGCCGAACTGGCACCGGCCTGTGTTGTCTGGAACGGCGACGCCAGCAATGTGGAGGAGACCGTCGAGGACCAAGTCCGCATTTTCCTGAATCCTGCCATTGAGCGGAAGGATTATGCTGCTGAGATACCGTATCTTCTCTGTCCGGGCAACCACGACAACCGCGGAATGGCCAACCGCCATCTGGAACGCGTGTGGATGTTTCGACAACCTGAGGAGCGGCTGCCCCGCGACTGGGACCTGGGCCGGAACTATGCCATTCGTCTGGGAGACATAGCATTAATCGGTCTGGACACCGCTGAGGACAAGCTCGATACCAACCCGAAATTCGCAGGCTTGTTTACCAGCGGGCCCTACCGCGAAGCACAGACAGAATGGTTGCGCGACGCGCTTGCGCGCAGTGAGATCCGTTCGGCTCCTTATCTAGTGGCGTGTTGCCATATCCCGCTGTTCGACAGCAATCCCCGGCACAATCCGGGTGATGTGGCGCCCGCTGACAGCGATCCGCAGTATAGCACGGACTATGCTTACTGGCAGCGCACTTGTGCCCGCATGTGGATGCCACTATTGGAAGCGGCAGGCTGTCAGCTGATTATCACCGCTCATCAACATCGTTACCGCTACGACGAACCGACGGCCGACCGCCCCTGGGCGCAAATCGTCGGCGGCGGACCTGAGATGGGCTTCACCGGCTCAGGGGACAAACGCCACGAGGACGCAGGAAAATTCCCGACCGTTATCGAAGGTGCTATCCGCGATGGTAGACTGGTCATCACCGTCCATAACCTCGTGACCGGCAACATTCAAGACCAGTTTGCCTTTTTACCCCGATGACAGGCTGCTGAACCACTTTTTTTCGCTGCAATGAACGCAGCTGATTGTCAGGCGCTTGTAAAAAGTCCTCCCCTCTGCGACGAAGGGGAGGACTTTGTGTAAGGCGCTGAACGACTGATGCGTACATTGCAGCGAAAAGAAAGCGACCCGACGGACGGTAGCAGGAAGAAAGGGTAAAAAAAATCAAAGGGAGGCGATGAGGCGGATAAGGGTGTTGAGCAGATGGAGGAGCCAGCGGAGGGCTTCGATGATCCGGGAAGAGATGGGATCAAGAATGGGCAACAGGGCGGAGAGGCCGGCGGCGGCGAAGGTGGCGGCGGAGGTATAGAGAATGAGGGTGGTCAGGGGGATGGCCAGCAGCGTTGTCAGCAGGAAGTAGCGCGGAAACGATCCGAAATAGAGCCAGGCCAGGACGCCGCAGGTGGCCTGGCAGCAAAGGCTGACGCAGAGCAGCTCCCACACGCGGCGCAAAAGACGCGAACGCGTCTGCAGGAGACCGGAGAGCCGGGGATGCAGCAGAAGGATGGACAAAACGGCCGTGTAGGAGAGTTGGAAACCGATGTCGCGGGGCGACTCGGGACGGGAGAGCATGAGGAGCAAGGCGCTGCCGGACAGCGCAGAAAGCGCGTCACGGTCGCCCGACAACAGACCCGATACTTCATAGAACGTAATCATCAGCACGGCACGGGAGATCGACGCGCTCAGGCCCGTGATGACAGCATAGGTCCATAGAAAGCCAAGGATGGACAGGCTGCGCAGCAGCCGGGCCGGCCGGCTGCCGCCCAACGGCCGCAACAGCCAGCCCAACAAGGCATAAACCAGTCCGACATGCAGCCCGCTCAACGCCAGCAGATGCATGGCCCCGCTTTCGCGATAGGCGGCACGAAGGTCACGGTCCAGCCCGCTCTTGTCACCGATCGACAGCGCCTGCAGCACCGACAATTCGTCGCCGGCCGGCAGAAGGCGGCCCAGCCAGGCGGAGAACGATGCTTTGCAGCCGGATGCCCAGACCGCGAGCGATGAAGGCCCGGCAACGGGCGGCATCCGCCCGACCTGCACTGCCGCCGCGCCCAGCATTCCCATGCAGACCAGCAGCCAAGATAAGCGTGTCCGTCGTACCGCAACGACGGCAAAGACCAGCGAAAGAAGCAGATATACAAAAGGATGAAGTTCAAGCAAATCGCCCAAAACATTGCCGGCCAGAACGGCCAGCGCACACCAGATGATCATCCTACCTTGCCGCATCCTTTTCAATTTTTCAGCAAGATACTGAAAATTTCCTAACTTTGCATGATAAGAATCCCCTAAAAACAAAAAAAGATATGATTATCCTTGTCCTGAACTGCGGAAGCTCCTCGCTGAAATACCAGCTGCTTGACATGCGGAGCGCCGAAGATTTCACCCTCATGAAAAAGGGCCTTGTCGAACGGATCGGTGAATCCGAAGTCCCCGACCACGCCGCCGGCATCAAGATCGTGCTTGACGCACTGGTCAGCCCGGAAGAAGGCGTCATCGAATCGCTCGACCGCATCGATGCCGTCGGCCACCGCGTGGCCCACGGCGGCGAATTCTTCGACCGGAGCGTCCGCGTGACCCCCGACGTGATGGACAAGATCGGCCGCTGCTGCGAACTCGCGCCGCTCCATAATCCCGCCAACCTGATGGGCATCCAGGCCGTCGAAAAACTGATGCCAGGCAAACCGCAGGTCGCCGTGTTCGACACCTCGTTCCACCAGACCATGCCGGACTATGCCTACATGTATGCCCTGCCCTATCGCTTCTATGAGAAATACCGCCTGCGCCGTTACGGTTTCCACGGCACAAGCCACAAGTTCGTGGCCCAGAAAGCCTGCAAATTCGTCGGCATGGACATCAGGAAGAGCCGCATCATCACCTGCCACCTGGGCAACGGCAGCTCCATCACCGCCATCAAGAACGGCGAGAGCATCGATACCTCGATGGGCTTCACCCCGGTCGAGGGCGTGGTAATGGGAACCCGCGTGGGCAACCTCGACGTCGGCGCCGTCACCTTCATCCAGGAAAAAGAAAACCTCGATTTCGCCCAGGTCAACGCCCTGCTCAACAAGAAGAGCGGCCTGCTGGGCATCTCCGGCGTATCGGCCGACAACCGCGACATTGAAGCCGCTGCCAAGACCGGCAACGAACGCGCCATTCTCGCACGCAAAATGCTGGCCTACAGCATCAAAAAATATGTCGGCGCCTACGCGGCCGTCCTCGGCGGCGTCGATCTTATCGTCTTCACGGGCGGCATCGGCGAGAACGCCTGGCCGGTCCGTGAGCAGGTCTGCGAAGGCCTCGAATTCCTCGGCGTGGACTTTGACGCCCAGGCCAACGCCGTCCGCGGCAAGGATGTCGTCATCACCCGTCCCGGATCGAAAGTCAAAGTCGTGGCCGTAACGACCAACGAAGAACTGGTGATTGCCACCGACACCATGAATATTGTAAACAATAAATAACCCGATACTGAAATGATTACCAATTTTAACGAACTGTTTGAAACCCTCCGTTCACGGGATAAGAAACGTATGGTCGCCGCCTGGGGCGTGGATGATCATACCATCACCGCCGCCGCCAAGGCCTTCGAAAAAGGCATCGTCGAAGTCACCCTTGTGGGTGACAAGGACAAAATCCTCGAAGTCTGCCGGAATGAGAAGATCGACCCGTCCATCTTCACGATCATCGACAACAAGAAAGAACTGGATGCCATCGCCCAGGCCGTGGCCATGGTCCGCGACGGCGATGGGGACATCCTGATGAAAGGCCTCTGCAGCACCGACAAATACATGCGCGGCATCCTCAACAAGGAGCGCGGTCTCCTGCCGCCGAAGGCCGTCCTGAGCCACGTAGCCGTGATTGAGAACCCGAACTACCACAAGCTCATGATCGTCAGCGACATGGCCGTCATCCCGGCCCCGGACTTCAAGCAGAAACTCGCCATTTGCAAGTACCTTGCCGCCACCGCCAAGGCCCTCGGCATCGAGAAACCGAAAGTCGCCGCCATTGCCGCCACCGAACAGATGCTCGACGGCATGCCCGCCTGCGTCGAGGCCGCCCTGCTGGCCAAGATGTCCGACCGCGGACAGATCGCCGGCTGCGTCGTCGACGGCCCGCTGGCCATCGACGTGGCCATCGACCCTGAATCCGTCGCCATCAAGAAAGTCAAGAGCGAAGTGGCCGGCGACGCCGACTGCCTCCTCTTCCCGAACATCGAGAGCGCCAACGTGTTCTACAAAGTCAACTCCAAGCTTTGCACCGGCGTCCGCCAGGCAGCCATCATGGCCGGCGGCATGGCCCCCTGCGTGCTCAGCAGCCGCGCTGACAGCATCGACACCAAACTCAACTCCATCGCCCTGGCCGCACTGACAGCCAAATAAGCCGACAAAATGAAGATCCTTGCCATCAATCCCGGCTCCACCTCGACCAAGATCGCGGTGTTCGATGACTACGAGCAGGTGTTTACCAAGACCCTCCGCCATTCTGCCGAGGAAATCGGGAAATACCCCAACATCGTCTCGCAGTTCGAGTTCCGGAAGAGAATGATCGTCGACGCCCTGAAGGAGAACGATATCGCCCTCAAGGAAATCACCGCCATCGTGGGACGCGGCGGCCTGCTGCGTCCCATTCCCTCCGGCGTCTATGAAGTCAACGAACGCATGCTCGCAGACCTGCGAAGCGGCGAATACGGCGAGCACGCCAGCAACCTCGGCGGCATCCTGGCCCATGCCATCGCCCAGGAAATCGGCTGCCGAGCCTTCATCACCGACCCGGTAGTGGTCGACGAACTCTGCGACCTGGCACGTGTGGCCGGTCATCCCCTCTTCAAACGCATCTCCATCTTCCACGCACTCAACCAGAAAGCCATCGCCAAGATGTATGCGGCGCAGCAGGGCGTGAAATATGAAGACCTGAACCTCATCGTCGTCCACCTGGGCGGCGGAACCTCCGTCAGCGCCCACTGCAAGGGCCGCGTGATCGACACCAACAATGCCCTCAACGGCGACGGCCCGTTCAGCCCCGAGCGCTCCGGCGCCCTCCCAGCCCAGCAACTGGCCGACATCTGCTTCTCCGGCAAATATACCCCGCAGGAAGTCAAGAAGATGATCAACGGAAAGGGTGGCACGGTGGCCCACCTGGGCACTAACGATTTCATGGAAATCGAACGCAAGATGGTGGACGACCCGCACTTCAAGCTCATCGCTGACGCATACCTCTACAACATCGCCAAGGAAATCGGCGCCATGGCCGCCGTGCTCAAGGGCAAGGTCAACGCCATCCTCGTGACGGGCGGCATCGCCTACGGCAAGGGCATGATGGCCGACCTGGCCTCCTATGTCGACTGGATCGCCCCGGTGAAGATCTATCCCGGCGAAGACGAGATGGGTGCACTGGCGCACAACGGCCTGAGCGTAATGCAGGGCCGCGAAGTCGCGAAAGTTTACTGACAATGAAAAGAATACACTTGGCAACGGCCGTGCTCGCCTTCACAATGGCGTGCACGGCCGCTTTCGCACAGCCTGTCGCGCAGAAAGCCGGCGACAAAGGCTATTACAAAGACCTCTTCATGGACGGCGGCTGCTCGCTCAACTCCTACCCCGACCTGCCCGCCGCCGACTGGCTGGGCCTGACGATGGAGCAGCTCTCCACCGCCGAACGCCTCCAGATGACCTCGCTCGACACGCTGATGCAGAACTATCTCCTGGTAGGGAACCGGCTTGACGAGAACGGGGCCCTTCTTTACCCAGACGGCGCCCCTCGCTTCCGCGTGGTATACGTCAATGGCGGCAAGGCCCTCGGCCACACGAAATCGCTGACAGCGGAAGGCCGCGAACGCTTCCGTACCTTCCTGAAGAATGGTGGCAGCTACGTGGGAACCTGTGCCGGCGCCTTCATGGTCGCCCAAGGCTCGGTGCGCGACACGGGCTATGTCCCCCGCCCCGACTATCTGTGCATCTACCCGGGCTGGGTGGTGGGCACGGGCCTGGAGAAATCCGCCACGGGCATGACCGTGGAGCCGGGCTCTCCCCTGCTGCAATACTATGATTTCGGGGGCGACATGCAGATCGACAGCATCCGGCACAACGGTGGCTGCTACGCCTACATGGAGGAAAATGTGCCGGAAGGAACGGAAATCCTGCTGCGTTACATCGGCGACACGCTGAAACTCAAGAAATCCATCCACCAGAAGGTCAGTGCGTGGGCCTGGAAGGAGAATGCACAGACGGGCCGCATCGTGGTCATCGGCTCGCACCCCGAACGGATGGTGGAAGGCGACCGGCTGGAACTTATGGCAGCCCTGCTCCGCTACGCGATGGACGGCAACGGCACGCCGCGCCTGAAAGGCGTCCTGAAAAACGGGGAAACCCGTGAGATGGTCCGCTCCACAGATGAGAACGACCCCGACTTCACCCGCATCGGCGACCGCCAGTACCACCATTTCGCCGTGGATGTGCCCAAAGGTGTCTCTGAAATCAAAGTCGAGCTCACCGCCCCGGCCAAGTGGACCGACCGCTTCGATCTCTGGCTCTTCGCGGACGGAACAGACTACGCTTTCCGCGACAACGCCCGCTGGAAGGACCTCCGCCACGGCAGCGACAAAACCCTGACGATTCCCGTCGAGAAGCCCGGCCGCTACTATATCTCCGTCTTCTGCGACACGACGGTCGATACCGTAGATACTTTCTACGGCGTCCAGTACATCGGCCGCACCGATGTCCTGAACGGTGTCCCCTATTTATTGAAAGTCAGCTGGTAGCCTGACGAAGCAAACAAAAAGGGCGGTCCCGAACGGGCCGCCCTTTTTCATTGTATCGGATCCGGTTATTTGTTCACGTTCGGATCGATCAGGTCGTTGGCGTCGATCTCGTCCTGCGGGATGGCGAACTTCCAGCGGATGTCACCGGCAGGAACTTCCATCACCGAGGCGACGGCCGGCACGTGGTTGGCGCCGGTACGGTCGAGGGCCATGTTGAGGCGCTTCAGGTCGAGGAAGCGGTGGCCTTCACCCCAGAGTTCGATACGACGGTAGGTGTAGATCTCGTCGAGGAGGTCGTCGCCGGTCTTCGTGCTCTTCTGGTACTCGCTGTCGCGGGTCTTGTTGAGGGTGTAGAGGTAGTCCTGTACTGCGGAGGGGTTGCCAGCTTT
>JAEEGI010023343.1_pt1 | contig 12152 bp, 5 predicted proteins | sample 8958751 | NCBI WGS metagenome assembly JAEEGI01 (sample SAMN16246545, study PRJNA631951) | gut metagenome | biome: gut microbiome; feature: rumen; material: KS-attached | host: Bos | place: Iran: Karaj | collected 2018-10 | reverse complement strand
TTTTCTCATTGGTTAATGCTTCTCTTATAAGATTTTTTAATACTTTATTTTCTTCTTTTTCTTTTTCTTCTTCATTGTTTGGGTGTTCAAATAAATGGGAATTTTTTGATTTATATTCTTTTAAATCATCATCAAGTTGATTTTCATCGTTTATTAATTTAATTTCAGTATATTGGGTTAATGATTTAATATTATTTTTTGAATCATTTTTTGAGTTGTTTTTTTTATTTAATATCGAATGTTCATTACAATTTGAATTATCATTTGTATCATTATTTTCTATTTCTTTATTTTGGTAATTATTTGCTTTTAAAGTTAATATTTCTTTATTATTATTTTTATTTTCACTATTTGGTTTTTTTGTTTTGAGATTATTAATTCGATTTTTGTTCATTAATGACATTTATCAGTTTATTAAAAATAAAAATATAATTGAATAATGTGAATGGCTCAGTCATTGAAAATAAATTTTAACTTTTAGATATTTAGAAATATAATTAAATATATAATAATTTATATATAAATTTTTCATAATTTTAAATAAATAAAAAATAATTCATTTAAAATTTTTTAAAAACTAATTGAAAATAAATTTATAATAGAAAAATAAAAAATTAAATAATAAAAATTAAAGTCTATTTATTAAAAAATGTCGAATTCTTTTATATCTTTATCAATTGAATCTGAAATAAAAGACAAATTCAATGTTTTATTTGAATTGACAGTAAATCAAAATCAATTAAATAAAATAAATCCACAAAATTTTATTGAAGAATGTAAAGATATAGGAGAGCAAATTCATTGTTTAAAATGTTCTTTATTTTCATTAAATTCAGTTCAATGTTCTAATTGTGAATATCTAATATGTGAAGATTGTAGTAAAGATATAAAAGAATGTTTGTTATGTGAAAGTAAATTTATTCCAAAAAAAATGGATAAAACATTATTAAGAGTTATACAAGAAATAAAAGTAAATTGTATAAATTCAGATCTTTGTCCAAAAATAAAAGTAAAAGAATATAAAGAACATCTATTAAAATGCGATTATGCAGATTTTTTATGTTTAACTTGTAAAAAAGTCATTTCTGGCAAAAAAGAATGTATTGAACATGCAAAAATTTGTGGTTATTCTAATAGAAAATGTAAATATTGTTCAATTGATATTAGATATTATGAAAAAGAAAAACATGAAAGTAAATGTGGTGAACAATTTGTTCCTTGCCCTTTATGTAAAATTCAAGTTAAAAATAAAAATATAATTACTCATAAAAAAAAGGAATGTGAAATGAGAATTATTAAATGTAAAGAATGTTCACAAGAATTTCCTTATAAAAACAAAAAATATCATACCATGGAAAAATGTAAAAATAACCAAATTAATTATTGGAAACAATTATATTTAAAAGAAAAAGGAAAAAATAAGAAAAAATCATTAGCAGAGCTTTTAGATTCATCAATGTTATCGAATAGTATTGACAATAATAATCAAAGTGATAAAGATGATGGAAATGATAGTTACAAAGAAATTAGTAATGATGATGATGATGAAGAAGATGATGAAGAAGATGATTATGATAAATTTATTAATTTTCTTGAAACTCCAAAAACTAAAAAGGGATTATCGAAATCTCCTATAAATAATAGAGGATTTAATAATAAACAATTAATTAATAACTCTAGTTATTATCCAAGATATAATTATCATGTTAAAAGGGAATTAAATATTGAAAGTGAAATATTATTAGAATCTGATAAAGATTTTCTAATAGATTGTTTCCCAAAATTTTTTAATGTACAGTTTAAATTAAAATTCAAAATGTATAACAATATAAAATGTGAAAAATTTCATGAAGAATGTGATAATATAGGAGCAACTTTGACTTTATTAAAAATAAAAGAAAAGGAAAATGAAAATGGAAAAGATAATAATACTAATATTAGATTAGGTGGATATGCAAGTGTATCTTTTGATACTAAAAGTAATGAAAAATATGATAAGCATGCTTTTATTTTTTCATTAAATTTTAAAAAAAAATTTAGAACTAAAATTCCTGATAAATCAATTTTTTGTCATGAAGATTTTGGTCCATTTTTTGGAGGAAATAACGAACATCCTCAATTATGGACTTATGGTAATACTGGAGGAATGTATTGTCATGAATTTTATGATGACAAAGATTATTTATGTACAAAAGGACTGAACAATTTTTTTATTGAAAAAATTGAAGTGTTTAAAGTCATTATAAGAAGAAAAAAACGTTAATTGATTATTATCAAATATTTTATTGATATAAGAAATATTATATTTAAATAAGATTTGATTATAGTTTCAAGAAATATAGAATTTAAAACTATATTAGGAGGAAAAATAGAATTGGATTTTTATTATTATATTTATTTATTATTAAATAATGAGTTTATTTATTTTAAATTTTCTAATTGAATAATAATTATTTTCAATTCAATTATATTAATGAATTTTATATTTTAAATATATTAATTCATGGGTAATAGCCATTTAAATTTGTTTGATTAACAAAAAGAAAAAAATATATATTTGAAGAAGATTATTTAAAAATGATAGGAAGTTCAATAAGAAATATAAATATATGAGTAAATGATACAAAAGAATTTAAAAATGATGTAGATTATAATAAATTATCTTTAATATAATAAAAAAGAGTAGGCATTTATGGAAAAGTGAATTTTTTAGGAGACCTAAGAATTATAATGATATTTTATTTTCACCTACTAAAAATTTATTAAAATATTATACATGAAGTAACGAATATTTTTGCAGATAAAAATATCATTTTTGTCCCTATTTTAGTTTTGAATGATATGAATTATCCAGATGAGAGAATTATTGAAAAAAGGAAATGTTTTGGATTGGTTATATCAAAGCTTTAACTGATAAATAAAAATTTTTTAAATTTTTGGGAAATGTAAATCTTAATATAAATAATTTATATATTCATATATAAAATTTAACTTAAAAAAATTCTAAAAATGAACCCAAAAAATAAAAACAAAAGTAAAAAACCTTATTTAATAACCTTACAACAATTATAAATTGTTAAAAAGTTTAAAAAACCAAAAATAGAAAAAAACAAGAAACGTCAGAACAAGAATCCTCAGAAGAAAAGTGAAACAATAGTAAATATAGATGAATATTTGCCGGAAATATCATCTCCAAAGAAAGAAGAAAAGAAGCAAATGTCATATCAAATAAAAAATCCTTTAAATTTTACATATTACAATCAAAAACAAGTAAATTTACCAAAATATACAGATTCAGAAAATAGTGAAGATGAAGGATTAAGTGATTATAAAATAAATGGTTATCACCCAGTTCATGTAGGAGAAATATTATTAGATAGATATATTATAATGCAAAAATTAGGTTTTGGTCATTTTTCAACTTGTTGGCTAGCTTTAGATGTTAAATATAATAATTATGTTGCTATTAAAATTCAAAAAAGTGCACAACAATATATTGATGCTGCTTATGATGAAGTTGAAATATTATTAGAATTAGAAAAACATAATTTCGATAAAGAATGGGTTAATAGCTTAATTAATTATTATAAAGATGAACCTCAAAAAATTAAAAATGGAATTAAAAAAGATCATAGTAATATTTGCCAATTATTAAATAGCTTTATTTATCATGGACAAAACGGAAAACATTTTTGTTTAGTTTTTGAAATTATGGGAGTTAGTTTATTAGAAATTATTAAAAGATATAATTATAAAGGAATTCCTATTCCTTATGTTAGAATAATTGCAAAACAAATTTTAATTGGATTAGATTTTTTACATAGAATTTGTGGTGTTATTCACACTGATTTAAAACCTGAAAATATATTAGTTTGCTTAACTGAAAATGAATTAAAAGATATTAATGAAAATGGTTATTTTGATGTTTCTAAACTTAAGAATAAAAAAATGAAAAAAAGTAATTCCAACAAAAAAAATGATGATAATGATTCTAGTTCCACTGATAATAATAATCAAAGAAATAATACAACTGGGAAAAAATTAAAGAAAAAAAATCAAAAATATAAAAAAAAACAAATTAAAAAATTAGAAAAACAAGGTTTATCAAAAGAAGAAATTGATAAGCAAATAATAGAAATAATGGCAAAGAAAAAAAATGAATTATTACAGGAAAAAATAGAAGGTGATATAGATATTAATAATTATAATATAGATGAATTAATAGAAAGACCTCGTTCATTAAGTTTACCAAAATTAATATTAAAAAATAATTGGAAAGATGAAGATGAAGAAGAAGAAAATGAAAATAAAGATCATTATTATGATGAAATTAAAAATTATAGTAATCAAATAAGTAATTATAAAAAAGAAAGAAAGAAATTATTAACAAACATAAATTATAGAAAGGAAATTATATTACGTAATAAAATGTTAAAAGAAGCAAAAACAGAAGAGCAAAAAATACTAGTATACAAAACATTAAAGGAAAAAATGAATAAAAAAGGAATTGAAATAAATAATAAAATAAAAGTAAAAATATGTGATATGGGAAATGCATGTTATATAAATAAACATTATTCAAAATGTATACAAACAAGACAATATAGATCTCCAGAAGTAATATTAGGAATAAATTATAATGAAAGTTGTGATATATGGTCTTTTGCTTGTATAATATTTGAATTGATTACAGGTGATTATTTATTTGAACCTAGAAAAGGAGATAATTATATTAAAAATGATGATCATTTAGCTCAATTTATTGAATTATTAGGAAAAATGCCAAAAAAATTTGCTTTAAGTGGTTCTGAATCTTATAAATATTTTAGTAAAGATGGGAAATTAAAAAGAATTCAAGGTTTACAATATTATCCTTTAAAAAAAGTTTTATTTAAAAAATATCATATTAAAGAAAATGAAGCTAATGCTTTAAGTGATTTTTTATTACCTATGTTAGAATATTATCCTGAAAAAAGAGCTTCTGCTAAAACAATGTTATCTCATCCTTGGTTAAAAATGGAAAGCAATTTTGATTATAAGTTAAGTGAATGGGAAATTGAGAAAATCAATATGATACAAAATAATTTAAATATTAATATTAAGGAAAGTGATGATGATGATAATAATAGATATATTTATTCTAGTGATGAAGAAATTTATGAAGGTGATAATGAAGATAATGATAAATATAATAGTAATGATTATTCTAGTGATGATAGCATTGATGAAAATCCTGATAAAATTAATATTTTAAATTTTAATAATAGTTTTGCTCAATATGGACAGTTTGTTGATCTTTCTATGTTAGATAAATGTAATCCTCAATTTGATAATTTAAGTAGTAGTAGTAATTAGATTCTTTAATTTTTAAATTTATTTTCTTTTAAAATTTTTTTTTTATTTTAATATATCAGAAAATTATATATTATTTCAATAATAATAAATATTCAAATATTTATTTATAAATATATTTTTAAATATTATTCGTCAGCTAACATTGAATTAATAGAATAAAAAGTAGCATTCTTTTTTTCAATTTCCACATTCTTTTTTTTTTGGAAAATTAAAATAACAAAAATAGTTATTAAAAGGATTAATAATATTATAAAAATTATAATATTATAAATTCCTAATGAATTTTCATATAATATTATCCCATTAATATTATTTTTTCCAATTGTAACATCACCAAATTGTAAAGATTGACAAGATACTTTATTTTTGTCTTTATCATTTCTTATAGTAATAACTTCAGAAGAAGTAAATCGAACATTAGAAGGATAATTTTCCATAAAATCTTTAAGATAACCAAAATAATAACAATATTGATTACTTTTTTTAACATTATTAAATTCAAATCTAAATCCATAAGTGAATGGAAGCATAGCATAAATGTTATTATCGTTTTTTTCTTCTTTATAACTTAATTGATAAACTTTATTATAAAATTCATTTTTCTTTTTATAATTAAAAAGAGGATAATTTTTAAATTTTACAAAACAATAATGTTTACTCTTAGTTTTAAATCCTGCATTAAAAGTAACATTAACATTTTCATCTAAATAATTAATAGTATTTAAATTTTGAGAAACTATAACTATATAATCATAATTATCAAATGAAAGAAAATATTCTTTTTCAACTCTGATAGAAGAAGGATAAATAAATAAACCACACAATTTTTTTAAAAGATGAGAAATTAAAGGAATTATATCATTTTTAATTAAGTTATTTTCATCAAATTCAAAATTATTTTCTATTAATTGAGAAAATATTACTGATGAAATTAAATTATTGATTGAAGAAAAATATATTCTTGACACAAATATTTCTGAATAAGAATTCATTTCACTTTTATCATAATTAAATATATTTTTTATTATTGTAATTAATTTTAATGTTGTTTCCTTTGAAAAAGAATCTGAATTTAATGTAAAATAAAAAAATGAAAAAAATTTTCTGGGGAAATAATATATTTTTTTTTTTGGTTGATTTGTTGGAAAAAGTTCATTAAATAAATTTGTTATTTTTTCTGTTATCATTTGTTTTTCTTTTTGACAATATTCATAATTAATATAATCTCTACATTTTAACATATATAAAAAATCTGAAACCATCTTAAAAAATTTTGAAATTCCAGAATCAGTTGTTTTTTTTTCGTTTTTATTTATATATTCTTTTATGTAATTAATTGCTAAATATAAGTTATCTGTTTTGTTTTGAAAATCCATGATTTCAGATTTATTAATTCTTAAATTCAATGTATTAACTATGTTAATAGAAATTAAACTTGTTTTTAAAAGTCTATTAAAGCATTGAGGTAAATATTGATTTTTTGAATCATTGCAATTTGGAAACAAAGCAAAATTTGATGATATTAATTTTTTATTCGTTATTTGAAACACTATAAATGATGAATGAAGATAATGATAAATGAAATTTGGTAAATTATAACATTGAAATATTAAATTAATGGTAATATCACTTTGATTAAATTCTGAAGGAATATCTATTGAATATTCATTTAGTTTATCATTTATAATAATATATGAATTATTTTTTGAAAATTCTATTTCTTCAATAATTTTATTTGATAATTTATAATAGCATTGAGAACTTGTGTTTTTGTTATTTTTAGATTTAAATTTTATTGTATTATTATTCAAACTATAATCTGAAAATAAATAATTCTCTTTTTTTGGTTCTTCATTATCATTTTCTAAAGAATAATCTTTGAATTTATTTGTGATATTATCTGATATAGATAATTTTTTAAGTTTTTCTGTAGAATTGATTGAATCAATAAAAGTATTAAATATGTTTTCAAAATTATTATCTTTAGTATTATTATTTTTGGCAATGACACAAATTCCCAAATTATTTTCGAATTGTCTTTTTATACATTTATTCCAAATTTTCTGAGCGTAATAAAAAAAATAATTGTGACAATAATTAATAATTATATTTGTAAAATTTTTTTCTTCTTCATAATCCAAATCTTCAAATTTAAAATTAATACAATTTGTTGGATTAATATTATTATAATATTTTGGTTTAAGTTTAATACGAAAATTAGATCCAGGAAAATCACCAAAAGTAAGCGAATTTTGTATTTTTTTTGATGTTGTGAAATTAAAAACACATTTTAATTTATATTCTTTATACATATCTAAATTATCAAAAAATATAAAACTTTTTTCAGTTGAATAATTTTGAAATTTAAAAAAATTATGATATTCTTTACTTTCATTCTGAGAAATTATATCTGTTTTATTAGGAAATTCTTTATCAATATCAATTAAAGAACAAAATAAAAATAAATAATTAAAATCAAGATTTATTGAAATATTCAAAGAATTTATTATTGTACTATTTTCAACTCTCATACTTAATATAGAATTTTGAAGAAAAATTCCTTCAAATGAAGAAAAATTTACATTATCTCTATAATATTGTCTATCAATTGATATATTAGAAATATTTTTGAAACAAGTGTTATCACTTAAAATATTAAAATTTGAATAATTAAATTTAAATAATGAAAGTTGATTTTTTTTATAAGGTGAAATATTAAAAGAAATATTATTTCTTGATGAAATATCTGAAAATGTTAAATTTATACCATCTATATTTTTAATACTTTTTGATTCAGAATATAAGATTATATATTCAGAAGTACTTGCTCTATATTTATATATATTTAATTGTAAATCTGGTGTTTCCTTCTTAATTTTAATTGTAAATTCTTCTATTGTGAAATTTTCATTTGAAGAATTTAATTTAATTGTATAATTTTTATTTAAGTCAATTTTTGCCTCACATGGAATCCCAATTTCAAAAGGAAAAATATTTCCTTCTGTTATATCTATTGTAAAATTATTATTTAATAATTGAAAAGGGGTTGAATCATTCAAAGAAATTTCATTATAAGTTAGAGTTAAAAAATCTTTATTATCTAAGTTATTATCTTTAATAAATACTTTTGCATATAAAGTTTTATATTGACCTTGGAAAATAGTAATATCTTTATTAATTTTATTTGCTTCATTACTAATTATAATGTTATATCTAATTGAATAACAAAATTTAATCAAATAAAATATAAAAATAAATATTCCATTCATTGATTAAATAATTAAAAAAAAATATTCCATTCATTGATTAAAAAAATAAAAAAAAAATTACAATTATCTAAATAGAATTAAAATATTAAAAAAGAAAAAAAAAATAAATAAAAAATATCATTAATTAAAAATTGCAACAAAAATTGGAAAATAAGGGAATCCAATTAGTAAAAAAGGAATAGAGCAAATAAAAAATATAATAGTAAAAAAATAAACAAAAATCCAAAAATACCAAGAATCATAATTTTTAACACAAAAAATCTTTTGAAAAAACAATTTAAAATATTTAAAACTTCCAACAAACAAAAAAGAAAAACTAGCAATGACAAAAAATAATTGAATTAAAAATTCAAATATACATGAATTCTTTTCAATGTTCTCATTTTCTAATCGATAATAAACTTTACAATGATCTTCATAAGCAATATCCATATGAAATTCATCGAATTCTTTTAAACAATATTTACATATTCTATGAAAGCAATTTAAACATTTAATAAAGTGACCTCCAATTTTACTGAACAAAGAACTTTCATTACATTTTGAACAAAATTGATTTTTTGCTTTGTTAAACATAAAAAAATTTTGATTTGAATTTATATCTAAAACATGTCTTTTTGTATATAATTTTAAAGTTTCTTTTTCATCGTAAATTGAATTATAATTTTCTTTTAAATGATATGATGTTAATTGAGTAATCTTATTTGGTTTTCCATCTAATAAATTATAATGATGAATACTTATTATATTCTTTAATAGTAATTTATCAAAAGGAGAATCACAATAAAAAATTGGACATTTAATTTTTCTTTCTCCTTGTTCTATTAGATCTTCATAATAATTTTTTACACATCTTCTACATATTTTATGATTTTTACTTTGGCAAGAAAATATATTATTATAAGGGATCTTTCTTTCACATATTATACATCTTTCATATCTTTGATTATCTTCTTCTTCACTATATGAATCATTTCTTGAATTATATATTATATATTGAGGAATTTGTATTTCTTCTTTTGAATTTTTTTTTTCTTTAAATGGATTATTTTTATTATTATACATTTGTAATTTAATATTTTGATTTGTTTTTTTTATTGTTTTTTCATCATCAATTGTATTATTTGAATTATTTTCTTTTTCATTTTTTTCATCTTTTTCTGAATTTTTATCTTTTGGTGTTTCATTTTCAATTAAATGAATATTATTATTTTCCTCATTTAATTCATTTGAATTTGTTTTTAATTTATAAAAATCTGGAATTTCTTTTGAATTTTTTTTATTATTTTTATATATTTCAACTGATTTTTCTATATTTTTTAATGTAATATCTATTTTATCTTTATTTAAATTTTGACTATTCAAACCCATATTATATTGTACTTTATATGCTCCTTGTTCAACTGTTAATGTACTTCCTTTTGCTTTGGCACTATTTATTCTATCTTTTTTTATTATTATTATTTTAGATTGACTTTTACTTAATTCTTTTTTTCCTGATAATGGTCTTGACATATTTTTTATTAAATTTAAATTTTTTTAATTTTTATTTTTTAGGGTTTTAATTTTTTAATATATTATTATTATTGAAAATTTTCACTGATGATTTTTAATAAATTATTTTTTGAAATTTAAAAAATGAAAACTAACAACATTCAAGAACTTAAAAAAATGAATAGTGAATTTAAAAATCAAATAAGAATGGCTCTTTTAAAAATAGGAAATTTAATAAAGAAAAAAAATGCTCTTGAAAAACTTAAAAGTAATATTAATTTAGATAAAGAATTACATTATTTAGAAAATAATTTAATATTAAATGATTTACCATTAAAACAGCAAATTTCAATTTATCAAGAAAGTAATTCTATCCTTAAGAAAAAAATTTCAAAAATTGAAGAAGAATCTAAATTTATTTTTTATAATAATAATAAAGCAGAAATTTTTAGTCTTTCTCATTTAAATAATGAAATAAAAAAAAAGAGAGAAATTTTATATAATTTAAATAAAGAAAATGAAATACTTGAAAAAGTAAAAAAAAATAATGATGAAAATTATAATTATCTTTTATTAAATAATGAAGAAGGGATTATTGTAAAAAAATTTAAAGAAGAAATTAATATTAAAAAAGAAGAATTAAAATTAAAAAGAATAGAAGAAAAAGAAGGAGAAAAGACTTTAAAAAAAATAAATAAAGATATAAATAATTTAGAAAAAAATATAAGACTTATAAAAGACAATATTGATTATAAAAGAGAATTAAATAAAAAAAATATGTCTGCAGAAAATATTAAAAAAAACAATAATAATGAAATAGAATCTCAAAAAGAAAAATTAAAAGAAATAGAATTGAATTATAATAAGGAGAAAAATTTATATTGTAATTTAATTAAAAATCAAAAAAATAAAATAGATTCTTTAGTTCATTTAATTCAATTTATTGAAGATAAATATAGAGAAATTATAAATTTAGAAAGATTAAATAAAATGAAACAAATAGATAAAATAAGAAAAATACAAATAAAACAAAATGATAAAATTCATAAAATTAATCTTCAAAAAAAAGAAAAATTTTATATTTTCCCAATAATAAGAACTTCTGTTTCTCAAAAAAAATCACGTTCAAAAAATTTAAATATGAAAATTGAGAAATTAAAAAATAATAATTCTTATATTTTACCTAAAATAAATACAAATTTTACTAAATCAAGAAAATTAAATTTAAATAAAAGTAAAAATAATACTGAAGAAAATATATGTAAAATTCCTAATACATTTATTAGATCTAAAACTCCTGTGAATCAAATTAGAAAAGTTTTTAATTAATGTAATTTTTAATTTTTTTCATATAAATTAATATAATGAATGTAAATAACAGAATATTATTTATTAATTAAATAATATAAATTCTTCAAAGAAAATATATTAATTAACGTATTTATTAAAAAGTTAAAATCAAAGAAATAGAAAAAAATAATTATTTAATTAAATAAAATTTGTATTGTTAATGTAAATATAAAAAAAACAAAAAAAAATATAAGATGTTAAAACACTTTTTTAAAATTTCCATTTTTTTAAATATTTTTTAAACTAATTTTTAAATAGTAAAAAGAAAAACTTAAGACAAAGGAACTTGACTAAGACTTTGTTTAACATCAGCCCATAATCCTGTAATATTTTTATCATTTTTTCTTTGAAGAAGAATAAAAATTTTTAAATGTCTAAAATAATTATCAACTTTATCTTGTCTAAATTGTTGAATATAATTTTCTAAAGCATAAGTAGCAATTTTAATTAAATCACTTAAATTTTGAATATTATCTTCATTATTTTCTTTTTCTTTAGAAATATCAGTAATAATTTCTTCTTTTTTTTTAAATAATTTTTTGAAAAAACTTGGTTGTCCAGATTCAGTTTTTTTAAGTTCTAAATCAAGAGAATCATTTTTTTGATTTAATTTATCTAAATTTTCTTGTAATTTATTTAAACTTCCAATAACATTAATCATTGCTTCAATATCTAATTTTTCTT
>JAEEGI010023342.1_pt1 | contig 12152 bp, 8 predicted proteins | sample 8958751 | NCBI WGS metagenome assembly JAEEGI01 (sample SAMN16246545, study PRJNA631951) | gut metagenome | biome: gut microbiome; feature: rumen; material: KS-attached | host: Bos | place: Iran: Karaj | collected 2018-10 | reverse complement strand
TTAGCTGGCGGTCTGGGCTGTTTCCCTTTTGACCACGGAACTTATCTCTCGTAGTCTGACTCCCAGACATCTTCTATACGGCATTCTGAGTTTGATAGGAGTTGGTAACCTGGTAAGGCCCCGCGTCCATTCAGTGCTTTACCTCCGTTAGAATAATCTGAGGCTAGCCCTAAAGCTATTTCGGGGAGAACCAGCTATCTCCGAGTTCGTTTGGAATTTCTCCGCTACCCACAGCTCATCAGAGCCTTTTTCAACAGACACCTGTTCGGTCCTCCACCAGACTTTACTCTGGCTTCAACCTGTCCATGGGTAGGTCACCCGGTTTCGGGTCTATTACACGCAACTTCACGCCCTCTTCAGACTCGCTTTCGCTTCGGCTCCGTACCTCCAAGTACTTAACCTCGCCGCGTACAATAACTCGCCGGACCGTTCTACAAAAAGTACGCCATCGAGCTTTAACGCTCTTTGACTGCTTGTAAACACAGGGTTTCAGATTCTTTTTCACTCCCCTCCCGGGGTTCTTTTCACCTTTCCCTCACGGTACTATACTCTATCGGTCACTGAGTAGTATTTTGCCTTAGGAGGTGGTCCTCCCTCTTTCCTACAAGATTCCTCGTGTCTCGTAGTACTCTGGAATCCGGCCTCGTATCTTCGCTTCCCCTACAGGACTTTCACCTTCTTTGGTGGCGGCTTTCATTCCGCCCTTCGGGTCGCTATTGTCCGATTTCGCCGGTCCGAACCCCGGGGTGTATCGCTACATCCCGGTTTGGGCTCTTCCGCGTTCGCTCGCCACTACTTGCGGAATCACTTTTGTTTACTCTTCCTGAGGGTACTTAGATGTTTCAGTTCCCCTCGTATCACCACCGTACGCTATGGATTTACGTACGGTTGACGGTGTTTATCCACCGCCGGGTTTCCCCATTCGGAAATCTGCGCTTCATCGGATATTTGCTCCTTCACGCAGCTTATCGCAGCTTGTCACGTCCTTCATCGTCTCTCAGTGCCAGGGCATCCTCCCTGTGCTCTTAGTAGCTTGACCTGTTTGATCTTTTGATTCTCCGTAATTTCTTTCCGTCTAAGATTGAGTTGATCCTAAGAGTCTCGTCTTTGAAATTTACTTCATAAGACATTACCCTTATTTCTTTTTTTGGATTCTTCCGAATCCATGTCTTCTCATCTTGTTAATTGTAATATTCATTTTTCAAGGTACGATCGCGATCCTCTTTTGAATCGCACGTGGAGATAATGAGATTCGAACTCATGACCCCCTGCTTGCAAGGCAGGTGCTCTCCCAACTGAGCTATACCCCCATAAATAGATGGACAGAACAGCGTAAAGGCCGTTGGCAGCCTCTTCCTTTCGGAAGCAACATGTACTTTCGTCTTGTCGGATTCATACTACTCGCAGCCTCCGGCTTTCGCCTTCCTCGGCTGCTTTCGCGTTTCTCCATAGAAAGGAGGTGATCCAGCCGCACCTTCCGATACGGCTACCTTGTTACGACTTAACCCCAATCATCAACCCCACCTTCGGCAGCGCGCTCCTTGCGGTTACGCTACTGACTTCGGGTGTTGCTGACTCTCATGGTTTGACGGGCGGTGTGTACAAGACCCGGGAACGTATTCACTGCAGTATGCTGACCTGCAATTACTAGCAATTCCGACTTCATATGGGCGGGTTGCAGCCCACAATCCGAACTGGGACTATCTTTGGGGATTCGCTCCGGCTTGCGCCATCGCTGCCTTCTGTAATAGCCATTGTAGTACGTGTGTAGCCCAAGACATAAGGGGCATGATGATTTGACGTCGTCCCCACCTTCCTCCGATTTCTCACCGGCAGTCTCAATAGAGTGCCCAACTTAATGCTGGCAACTATTAACAAGGGTTGCGCTCGTTGCGGGACTTAACCCAACATCTCACGACACGAGCTGACGACAACCATGCACCACCTGTAGCAGTGCTCCGAAGAGCTACGCCGTTTCCGGACGTATTCACTGTTATGTCAAGCCTTGGTAAGGTTCTTCGCGTTGCTTCGAATTAAACCACATACTCCACTGCTTGTGCGGGTCCCCGTCAATTCCTTTGAGTTTCAACCTTGCGGTCGTACTCCCCAGGTGGAATACTTATTGCGTTTGCTGCGGCACAGAAACCTAATGGCCCCTACACCTAGTATTCATCGTTTACAGCGTGGACTACCAGGGTATCTAATCCTGTTTGCTCCCCACGCTTTCGCGCCTCAGCGTCAGTTACTGTCCAGAAAGCCGCCTTCGCCACTGGTGTTCCTCCTAATCTCTACGCATTTCACCGCTACACTAGGAATTCCACTTTCCTCTCCAGTACTCAAGATCCACAGTTTCAGATGCAGTTCCGAAGTTAAGCCTCGGGATTTCACATCTGACTTGCGGACCCGCCTACACGCCCTTTACACCCAGTAAATCCGGACAACGCTTGCCACCTACGTATTACCGCGGCTGCTGGCACGTAGTTAGCCGTGGCTTGTTCTCAGGGTACCGTCACTGTCTTCGTCCCCTGCCAAAGAAGTTTACAACCCGAAGGCCGTCATCCTTCACGCGGCGTTGCTGCATCAGAGTTTCCTCCATTGTGCAATATTCCCCACTGCTGCCTCCCGTAGGAGTCTGGGCCGTGTCTCAGTCCCAATGTGGCCGATCAACCTCTCAGTTCGGCTACTGATCGTCGCCTTGGTGGGCCGTTACCTCACCAACCAGCTAATCAGACGCGGGCTCCTCCTTCACCGGATCGCTCCTTTGATCTTCCTAAGATGCCTTAAAAAGATGTTATGCGGTATTAGCACAAGTTTCCCTGTGTTATCCCCCTGTGGAGGGCAGATTGCCCACGCGTTACTCACCCATCCGCCGCTAATCTCAGAAGAATCCGCCCGAAAGCCTCATCTTCCGATCATCGCTCGACTTGCATGTGTTAGGCACGCCGCCAGCGTTCGTCCTGAGCCAGGATCAAACTCTCAGATTAAATATCTGCAAGCTTAAAGCTTAGCTCTTTTACTTTAGCACCTTCCGGTGCACTGGCTTGTGATTTTTTAACGAGCTTTTCTTGCTCTTAAACTCAAATTTTGACGAGTTACATGTTATTTTTACGCTGTTCTTTTTTCAAGGTTCCGTTGCTGTCCGAAGCCCTTTTTTCAGGTGCTCTCTTGAGCGACAGCTTTGCCATTATACTCTTGTGCTCCGGCCGTGTCAACAAAAATTTTCGCTATTTTCGTTGCTAATTTTTGCTTTTATTACCACTAAAAAAGCAATCCGCCCAGACGAAACCGCCGGGCGGAAATGGCTTTGATCTTTCCTCTGAAGAGGGCTGTGATCAATCCTCTGAAGATAGTCCTGATCGATCCGCAAAAGAACGGGACACCGTTAATCGTCAGAAGCGATATTGACCTCTCCCATATGGTTGTTTACTTTGATCGTGATCGTACGGATCGTAACGTCCGCATCCTGGCGGCAGTTCACGTCTCCCATCGAACTTGACCCCGTATCGAGCTCCACGTGCCAGTTTCGGGGGATGTGAACGGTAGTCTCGCCAAGAGAATTGTCAACGTTCAGTTCGAGCGGCTGCGACAGATCGCCGATGTCAATATTCTGATAATACACGTTCAGCTCGCCCAGGCGGTTATTGACACGGGCAAACGGACGGCAGGCGTCAATATAACAAACGTTGTCCCCCATACGGAACCAGTACGACTGCCCCTTCGCGCTTCTCTCGCCTTCTCCGCCATTCTCGCCGCTCCCGCCGGAACATATTTTCCCTTTATTTGTAAAATGAAAATCAGAAAAGTTTTTCTGGTTCTTATTCCTGAATATAAAATACACACCTATATCCAGCAGCACCGCCGCGGCAAGCAGTATCCAGTTATTAACGAAATCCGCCCCGAGTCCGGCCGCGGTACCGATCTCCTTTTCAAACAGCATGAACAGGAGCGCGAGCGGCAGAAAAACGGTGATCCTGGTCGTCAGTCTCCAGCCTCCTACGATCTTCCAGATGATGCAGTACACCAGAAGGAAGGCAATGATCCATTTCCAGACAGGCACGGTAAATATCGCCAGGTCAGGCCGTATAGCGAAAACAAGCAGTCCCGCCGCGGCAATAAAAATCAGTATCCCCCATACGATTGCTTTATTCTTTTTCATCGAAGTATCCTCCTCGTTTCTTCTAATTTTTCTCTGAACGGCCGGTAGTACATCCTCGACACGTACGCCTGCTTCGTGCTTCCCGTGAATCCCACGCGGCACGGTCCCGTCAGCTCTCTGCGGAGCCACTGGACTGCCTCGAGATTTATCACGCAGCCCTTAGACACGCGCATGAACGTGTTCGGCAGCATCTTTTCCAGCTCGTACAGCTTCATATCCGTGTAATAGATACGGTTATCTGTGTGAGCAGCCACGCGGTTATCCGCGCTCTCGAAGAACAGGATCCGGCTCAGTTCGACGAAGTATTCTTCTTCGCCCAACTGGAGGGCAAGCTCTTTAGCCTGACCGTCCGCACTGCCGCTTTCTATTGCGGCCTTGAGGGCGAACACCGACGGGGTCGCGTTTCTGCAGCGTATCACGACTTCTTCGGCACCGTCCGGGTCGATCTCGATCCTCACCTTTTTTATCATTCCGTTCTTTCCGGCGTTTTCCACGTTTCTCTCCTGCTCTCTGACGCGGTGACAATTTCCGACCGGTCTGTTTGTTTTGCCCCGGCGTCTGAGACGATTTTATAGGACGTGGCGGACGTTGTCAACTACCCCGGGACCAAGTGGTCGTTTCTGCGTGGTAAGTGGTAGAAATCAGCCCTCAAGCCGGTTCGCAAAGCGTCTTTTTCTGCTTCCGGCTGCTCGTTCAAGTGTTTACTTTTAGCCGTAATAATAGTATAATTAATGAAGACTGTCCGTGACCGGCAGATGCGGACGGAAGTAACACGACACGGGGAAACAATATGAAGATCATTCAATTAAAAAATCATACGCCATCCCAGATGACCGGTTTTATCGTGGTGACCGAAGACAGGCACGTTATAGCCGTTGACGGCGGCATGCCCGGAGACACAGAAGGATTCCTTTACCGCCTGAAAAAAGCAGCGGAGGAATACGGATGCGAATATAAGATCGATCTTTGGCTCCTGACGCATCCCCACGATGATCACTACGGCGTATTCCGCAGATTCTCTCAGCTTTCGCGCATGGGCCGCAGCGATCTGCCTCCCGTGACCAGATTCGCATACTTCCCGCTTCCGGATTCGTTCGGCATCACCGAACATCCTTCGCTCGGTTTTCAGCTTCCGGAGATCAATGCGGAGCTGGCGGTCACTAATATCCCCCTTTACGCGCTTAAAAAGGGCGACAGGTTCGTGTTCGGCAGTCTGACGGTAGATATTATGCGCGTCACTAACCAGAATATCACGCAGAACACGTTCAATAATTCCTCCCTCGTCATCAGATTCACCGAAAAACGTGACGGGAAGGCTGATTTTACGTGGATAATACTGGGGGATCTGGGCGTCGAAGGCGGCCGGGAGCTTCTGAACATGTATCCGGGGAAGCTTAAAGCAGACGCGGTACAGATGGCACACCACGGACAGAACGGCGTTGACCGCCCGGTTTATGAAGCGATCGCCCCCAGGTTCGCGTTCTGGACTACTCCGGACTGGCTCTGGACGAACACGCTCCCGGGACAGGAACCGGGAAAAGGCCCGTGGGCTACTCTTACCGTTCGCGCCTGGATGGATGAACTGGGTACCGTACCCGTTCGCGCCACGGATAATGATATGGAACTTGATTCGTTGACCGAGACGGTTCGGCCGCTGGAGTAACTGATAATATGAGCAGAATATTTAAAAAAGCAATAAAAAACAGAACGATATTGACCGCGGCGTCAATACTTCTCGCATTGACGCTCTCGATATCCGCGGCAGTCTTCTCCTCCGGTGTGAACGGAGCTGCGGCAGACACCTTAGCGGCATCAGAATCGACTGCCTCTCCCGGCGCGATGCTCGTACTTAACCGTCAGAATTACACCATCCTCACCGATACGACACATGACTGGTACGAGAACAGACCGTCGCAGAAAGGGCTCTACCAACTTTCGGCAGAGTATATCCCTGACGAAGGCGTTTCGTTCGGGTTCCTTAAAAACGGTTCGCACGCCGATCCGATGATCTACCTTCCGGTTTACGACGTCTGCTACAATATAAATCTGAAGGACTACCCGTATTTTGCCGTATGCTATAAAAGCACCGCGACGAATAAAAACGGAGTATGTTATTTTGCAACGTCCAAAAATCCGGGGCTGGATGAGAGCAAGAATTTCAGTATAGATATGTCCCCGTCCGAGGACTGGACGATCACGGCCGCTCACGCGAGCAAGAATAAAAACTGGGACGGAAGGCTGACCCAACTGCGGTTCGATATATCGTCCGGCGAGTTTTCCGGTAATTATACAGTAAAATGGGTCGGATTTTTCAAATCGAGAGATGAAGCGAACGCTTTCGGTGTTAACGGACAATGGACGAAAAACGTCATTACACCGGATAAGACCGTTTTCGGCCGCGGCGAGAATATCACATTCTCCGTCTCCGGCGCGAACAAGGGCGACTGGGTCGTCCTGATTCAGAAAGGCGATGCATGCTATGCACCCCCGGTCAATAAACTTGACCTCTACGTGAGTGATTGTATGCCGCTGTACTACGCTCCGCTGGATGGAAGCCGAGGCGATATCGATATTGACAATTCCGGCGGTATCTATAAGGGCGAGCTGCTGCCCCCGGGCGATTACGATCTCGTGTACATGCCCAGAGGACGGTTCGTCGAATCCGCGAGAACGACTATCACGATCAGCGAAGAGATCGTACGCGAACCCGTTGTCAGCGAGATCGTATACGTAACGAGAGGCCCGGATCCTACGGAAGAACCTCCCAAGACCGAGGAGCCTTCCGAAGAGCCGTGGTACGCCCCTACCGCGACAGAAGGCCGTCAAAGGATCACTCCTGCTCCCACCGAAGTTCCGTCTGACGGTTCTGCGGGAAAGGCCGGTCTGATCATCGCGATCGCCACAGCTGTCCTGTGCGCCGCGGTCCTGGCGGTCTTCTTCATCCTCCGCAAAAAGAAACTTTCGGAGCGCGGTCAATGAAGCTCTCTGCCGGTGAGAAGCCGTTTTACGCGAGGCGGATGACAATAACCGACGCCAGAAGCGTATGTACGTGGCGCTACACCGGGGAGCAGGAGATATACAACACGGAAAACACCCCGCAGGCCGCGGAAGAATTCCTTGACGGCTGCCACTTCGCTCTCTCGGAAACCTTCGGCGGTCCGATCTCGGCCTTCGTGAATTTCGGAGAGAGAGCCACGCTCCCGCTTAAAGAGCTGGCTGACATTTACCGGGACGAATCGTACACCGATATGGCGCTCGGTCTGATGCCTGAAAAGTGCGGAAAAGGCATGGGGAGAAGCCTTATAAAGGCCGCAATGGAGCTCTGCTCGAAATTCTTCCCCGACGACGGATTCAGAGTGACCGTCGCAAAAAACAACGTTCCTGCCGTTTCGGTATACCGGAGCCTCGGGTTTGAAACGATCGCCGAATTTACGGCGGTGGTGGAATACCCGGACCGCGGTGAGAAAATACGGCACAAATCTACAGAAATGGAGATAATGATAGCGCTGCCTGATGCGCTGGAGAAAAGATGAGCACGAACGGAACAAAAGAAAAAAACAACAACTCGAGAAAAGGGTACGCAATTGCCATCGCGATCGCGTCCATAGTTATCATTGCCCTGCTTATTGTGATAATCACGATGCCTAAGGGCGGTACGCCAGACCCGTCGCCCACGGACAGAGTAGTGATATTGTCCCCCGTCGCCACAGCATACGTGACCGAAAACGTGACGCCCGCTCCGACCGCGACCGAAGTACCCGCAACAGACGTACCGACGGAGATCCCGACTGAGACTCCTACCGCGACACCGGAACCGACGCCTACGGTCGTCCCGACACCTCCGCCGACTGAGGTACCTCCGACCGAAGTGCCTTCCCACAAGCCGAGAGTGATCGACGGGACAACGTCCGCAAATCCTGCTTACGCCGGTAAACGTTTGGTTGCGCTCACGTTCGACGACGGACCGCAGCTCGGGGCAACGGAATTCATGCTTGACGTCCTTAAAAAACACAACGCGAAGGCAACGTTCTTCTGCGTCGGATATCAGCTGTCGTACGGTCCCAACGGCGAACTTGCCACCCGTGCGGCCAACGAAGGTCACCAGATCGGCAACCATTCTTACAGCCACCCTTCGTTCGGTAAGCTTTCTGACGAAAAAATAATCGAACAACGCGATAAAAACAACGAACTGATTAAAAAACTCACCGGCCAGGACGTCACGGTCTTCCGCATCCCCGGCGGGTACAGAAGCAAGCACGTAAGAGAAGTGATCGATCTCCCGATCGCGCAGTGGGATATCGACCCGCTCGACTGGAAGTTCCTTAACGAAGATTACATTAAGAAATATGCTGCGGAAAACGGCATGTCTTACGACGAGGCCGAATCGAGGCTGATCGACATCATACTGTTCGAAGGACTCTACACGGACCTTGACGGCGAATACATATTCTCCCCGCCGGTCGCGTATGAGATGAAGCACGGATCGATACTGCTGTTCCACGACATTTACCCCGCATCAGCAAAAGCCGTTGACCGCCTGCTTACTTTCCTGGAAGAAAACTACGGCAACTTCGTATATCTGACGTTTGATGAATTTATATTGACCGAAAACGACACGATCGACGCCGCTAAGATCTATTATTCGCTGTGGCGTACGACTCCTTCTGACTGATCAATCCGTTTTTTGCCCGGACGTTCTGGAGGTTTGCTTATGAAAGCTTTTATTTGTTCCTCGCTTCACCTGGAAGCCGCTTCGCAATACACTGATAAGGAAAGCCCGGCAGATGCGGTTCTCGATACCCTCTCAAGGATCGCCGGAGTTCTTCGTGATTCCGGCCGTGATGCGCTTTTCATCGCAGGCGGACTGTTCTTCGACCACCGTTTTTCGGAAGAACTATACAATAAGATTTATAATTGTCTGAGCGCGCTGAACGGGATACACGTTTTTATCTGCCCCGGTCCGTCCGATCCGTACACGCCCGATTCGCCGTACGTGCTGCGCGACTGGCCGGAAAACGTCCACATTTTCAAAAACCGCATGAAAGCGTTCGAGATCGCCCCCGCAGCCGGATCCGGCGAGTCTGTCGTAAGGGTGTACGGCATCGGAACGTCGCGCCACCGCCCCGGTATCTGCGAACTGAACAGGGACAAGCTGCCGAAGCTTGACGATAAATTCCTGAACGTCCTCGTTTTACCGGCGCCTCCTGTGGACAATGGCGGTAATATCGATATTGCGCTCCTTAAAAAGATGCAGTTCGACGCCTATATCATTTCCGTGCCCGACAGCGAAGCCGCTTCGGCCGCAGCGGATGCGGACAATATCATTTTCGTTTCCGCGGGGCTCGCCGGTGCCGTTTCCGGTTCGATCAGCAAGACAGGAGTTTCAGACGTCGGTTCAGTCTTCCCTCTGGAAATATACAAATACGCTTCGGGCGCTTTAGATGCGTCCATGGCCACAGACGCTGACCGAAGCGTAAATATTGCCGAATGCGATCCCGAAGCGATCAGAATATATAAATCCTGCGAAAGAGCGCTTGAAAAAAGCAAAGTCAATAAATCCGCTGATGCCCGGACAGTAACCTGCGCGAAAAGGCTGCTCTTCGATGTGCTTTGCGGAAACGACGTACCGGAGGTGAGCGGAAAATGACGATCAATTCAGTTTATATTTACGGATTCGGAAAACTGACAGACCTGCCGCTGAAATTGACCGCAGGCCTGAACCGCGTGCTTTGCAGCGACGAACAGAAAAAGAAAGACTTTGCTGCCTTTATTATTGCCGCCTTCTGCGGCTTCGCAAATGATTCCGTGGATGATGACTCCTCCCGATCCGGGTCCGTCCCGGCGTCCGGACAGGTGCTTCCTTCGCGGAAGGAGATGCTTCCTCCTGACGGCGTTTCGTTCGGCGGGGAGATCAGTTTCAGCGATAATAATAAAGAATATATGATCTCCGCCAAGTGGGGCGAAAATTCCGGGGACGATATCGTCTCGCTCGTCACCGCGGGAGGCTCGTCGGAGATACTAAAAAGCGGCGAGACCGTGTGCCGTAAACTCTGGGGCCTTTCTCCGGATGAAGCGTTGTCCGTTCTGGCAATGCCGTCGGACGGCCGCGACGTTTCGCTTTTACTGAGATCGCTGCTGTCGCTTCCCGAAAAAGAAGCATGGTTCGAGCGCGAGCAGACCGAAAACCCCCGTGTCAGCGACGAGACCGGTGACAAGGTAAGATCAGCACTCGAACGCCTCGAAATTGTCCGCCGTCAGCTTAAAAATGACGTCAATACCGGCTCGCTCGATATGGCGAAGGCACATCTTAACGACCTGAAAGAAGAGCTCGCCATCGTTGACCGCCTGGAGGAAACCGCCTCGCGCCTGAGAACACAGCGACGCGATGCCGAAAAAGAGAAAAACGATCTCGCGAAAAAGGCCGGATCCGATCAGAATATCGAACAGTTCCGTGCGCTTTCGGACAGCCAGCGCGACAGCGAGCAGGCAGCGGCGATACGAAAGGATATGGCGGAGCTGGAGGAAGAGATCGTCGACGAAGAAAAATACGTGAGGCGCGGTCAACGCCCGTGGCTCGTCCTTCTTTGGATCCTGGCCGTGATCGACGTCGTTGCCATCGTTATACTTACAGTCTATCCGGTAAAAATACCGTGGCTCAGCAAAATATTGACGGCTATCGCGCCTTTCAGGTTCCCTGCGCTTTACGTGGCTGCGGGACTGTTCCTGCTGTTCGTGATATTGATCGCTGTCGTTTCAGGCTCCGGGATGCGGCGCCTGAACCTGCTGAAAGGCGACATGGAATTCAGAAAACGCCAGCTCTCTGAACTGCTTACCGCGACCGAGTCGTTCAAACAGCTCGATCCCGAGACTGCAGATATTGTCACGCGCTGGGATGATTCGGAGGAAAAAGAGTTCCTCGCAGCAGCGGACCGGGCTCTGGGCGTTCTGGAAAAGAAGGCCGCTTCCGCAAAAAGTTCTCTTTCCGGATTCGCAGGAACTTCGGGAGCTTTTGCTTCGATCCGAACTAAAAACGTGGATGCATCCGAACGGCTCAGCGCGATCGAAGCGGAACTTGCCGCGTGCGAAGAACAGCTTAAACTGCACCGCCCATACCCTGTCATAGAAGAAAAATGCGCCGGATTAGAAGAATTCATCGAACGGAGCGAGATGCAGCTGGCGGCAATATCCCTGGCCGAAAACGCGCTTACTACCTCCGGAGACGATCCGGACGCCGCAAACGATCTCTGGACGCCGTCAATAATTGCCCGCCGCGCGAATGACATCCTTATCGGTCTCTCCTCCGGAAGTCTCTCCGGCCTCAGGATCTCGTCCGAAATGGTACCGTTTATTGACCATAACGGCAGTCTCAGGGGGCTGGGAAGCGTCAGCGCGCTTACAGCTGATCAGATACTGCTCTCGATCAAGCTTGCGCAGCTTTCGCTCTCCGGATCGGGCCCGGCAAGCCTCGCGCTTCTCGGACAGGCACTGGACCGGTTCGACACGGACAATGCTCCCGTCGCGCTTTCCTATATTTCCTCCGTCCTTGCCGGCTCAGGCGACGTTCAGCTGATCGTCGACTCTCCCGCAGCCGTGCAGTTGTCAACGCCCGAGGCGGGTGCTTCTGCCGGAGCCATACTGGAACTTTGATCTAATAAATAATTATAAAGGAGACAACAATGAACTCATCCAACGATCTCATCCGCTTTGACGCATCCCGCGCCTCGAACTTCTTAAAACCCTCCGAACTCAGCTCGCTTAACGACGCGGTCACCGCCGCTCACTATAAGCTTCATTGCAAGACCGGAGCCGGAAGCGATTTCACCGGCTGGGTAGACCTGCCGCTGAACTATGATAAAGAAGAGTTCGAGCGCGTAAAAAAATGCGCGGAAAGGATCCGTAAGACGTCCAGGCTGCTGATCGTTATCGGGATAGGAGGATCGTATCTGGGCGCAAAAGCCGCGATCGAAGCACTCAGCCCGAGCTTTTATAATATTGA
>JAEEGI010023340.1_pt1 | contig 12153 bp, 4 predicted proteins | sample 8958751 | NCBI WGS metagenome assembly JAEEGI01 (sample SAMN16246545, study PRJNA631951) | gut metagenome | biome: gut microbiome; feature: rumen; material: KS-attached | host: Bos | place: Iran: Karaj | collected 2018-10 | reverse complement strand
ACTTGGCTGTGGGCGGCAGCTGGGTTGGTTATCCGAATGATGATACCTATGCGGATATGAACAATCAGGAGTTCGACGTGGATTATGTCCGCGTATACCAGAAGTCTGCTGAGGAGTATGCCCGCGAAGAGGCTGCTGTTACCCGCCCGGAAGCTGCTCCGGTTTCTTACCGCGAGGCGGATGCGTCCGGCAACTTCGTAAAGAATGGTGATTTTGCAACAGATATCAAGATGGATGGCGCAGCGGATGCATCCCCGGACAATTGGAAGTTACATTTAGAATCCGATGCTGCTGCAACTACTTATACCGTAGCAAACAACAGAATCCGTTTGAATCCAAGTGCGGTTGGTTCCCAGAACCACAGCGTTCAGCTGAAGCAGGAAAATATTCCGATGCGCAAGGGCTGGGAATATGAATTGACCTTCGATGCGGTTGCGGATGAAGCTCGCGATATCGTTGTTGACGTGGAAGGCCCGGATCGTGGTTGGATGCGTTACATGCAGGATACCAAGGTGAGCGTTGGTACCACCAAGCAGAGCTACAGATACTCTTTTACCATGAATGAGAAGAATGACCCGAAGGCCAGCTTGGAGTTCAACTTGGGTAAGCAGGGCAGCACAGCTGCAGTAACGCTTTCCAATGTTCGATTGGTACACAAGTCCGGTGATGAAGTGCCGGAGGACAATTCCAAAGTGATTCGCCCGGATGGCAACTACATCTACAACGGTGGTTTTGACATGGGCGACAAGCGCCTGGGATTCTGGGAGTATGATGCTTCCGATGCTTCTAATATTTCCGTTACCAATGCAGGTAACGTACGTGAATTGAAAGTGGTTGTTCCGGAGGGCAAGACGGTACGCCTTACCCAGAGTGAGTTATCTCCTCTTGGTTCCGGAGAATATGAGTTAAGTTTTGATGGATATACTGCAGCGGGAACCGATGCAGACGGACTGACCGTGAAGACGGGCGGCAAGATGTTCACCCCATCTTTGTCTGCAAGTCGCTCACATTTTTCCAAGAAGATTGTTCTTAGTGAGAGCCTGGATCGCAACGCCTCCAATGTGGAGCTTCTCTTCTCTAAGCCGGGTACTTACTACATCGACAATGTTTTCTTGTGTGAGTCTGCGCTGATTAAGAATGGTTCTTTTAACGCGGGAATTGCAGGTTTTACACCATATATTTATGATTCCGTTACTGCGAACTATGTGATCGACAACATGAATGGCAATGACAATGCGTTTGCCATCACCATCGATGATACGGTAGCGGATGACGGCGGCAATTCCTGGTATGTCCAGTTGAATCAGGACGGAGTGACCTTGGAACAGGGCAAGCAGTATCGCCTGTCCTTCCGGGCGAAGTCCAGCATCCAGCGTGTGATCTCCGTTGCGATGCAAGAGTTTGAAGGTAATTGGACCAACTACAGCAAGACCGGTTCCGTTGAGATTGGACCGCAGTGGAAGGATTTCTCTTTTGACTTTACCATGGAGAGCCCGACCGATACCGCGGCACGATTCAACATTACCATGGGCTCGGTAGACGGTGTTCGTATTACCCAGCGTCATGATGTATTTATTGATGATATTTCCTTAGTTGAATTGGAAGAGGAGCCAAGTGCTCCTGCGCCGGAACCTGCGCCTAGTGCATCTCCTGCACCGCAGCCTGCTCCAAATCCGGCGCCAAGTACAGCTCCTGCACCTGTAGTAGTTCCTGCTCCGATTGCAGGTATTGCAGTTGCGAATGCTCCTGCAACTGCAGTAACCCCACCAGCTCAGGTGACGGAGGAAGCTGCTGTTGTTGCGCCGGCTCGTCCACGTACCTCCCGTACGAATGACACCAAGCCGGCAACTACGGCCAGCGCTGATGCAGAAGATGCGGAAGAGATTCCGGAGACAGCAGTATCTGAGAATGCTCCGGCAGTTACCCAGAAGGAGGAGACCGAGTCTCCAACCGAGAATGTTGAGGCTCCGAAGAAGGAGAAGAAGCACGGCGGATTCTTTGCAGCCATTGCGAACTTCTTCAAGTCCATCTTCGAAGCAATCTTGGGCTGGTTCAAGTAGGATGTTCTCTGGGGAGAGAATAAGAGGATAAAAAGGTAATAAGTAATAAAGCATATATGCATTGGGCCGCGGAGTTCTTCCGCGGCCCTTTGTATTGCGGAAGGAGGAAGATTAACTTGAGCCCAAGTATTGCATAATATACATGCGTGAATAATTTTACACTAGCACATGAAAATTATTGACTTTAAATAAGAAGACCGATAAACTTTAATCCATCTAATCTGTTGGATTTACAACGCACGATAAAAATGCACCCGGCGTGATTAGGGACACGCAGGGTGCTTTTTTATAAATATTTCACGGGAGGAAAATAGAAAGCTGATGAAAAACAAACACACAAAGCAAGCGATTGCTGTGGTGCTTAGTGCAGCTCTTGCATTGACACCGTCTTACACAGCATTCGCCACAGAAGTGTCGGAGCCGGCTGTATCTGAAAGTAGCGCAGAGACAGAGACTTCGAATGTTGCAGAAGAATCCGTAAGCGAAACAACCACGCAGGAAACTGATGCAAACGATGAGGTAAGCTTCGAGCAGGTAGACCCAGAAGCAGAAGGCATCGACGTTCACGCAGACTCCATTGAGGGGGAGACCACCGAGGTTGCAGAAGCCAATCTCGACCCGGACCAGGAGACGAGAGTAATCATCGTGTTAGAGGGCGACAGTGTATTGGATGCCGGATTTGACACGGATGAAATTGCTGAGAACAAGCGCGCAGTTGCGCTTTCTGAGCAGATTGTAGAAGAGCAGGAAGCTGCTGCTGAGAAGATTTCTGAGGAAGTCTTGGATGGCGAGGAGCTGGATGTTAACTACAACTTCACATTAATGACCAACGCATTCTCTACCGATGTTACCTTCAAGGACATCGCAGAGATTGAAAAAGTAGATGGCGTTGCTGCTGTATATGTAGCACAGCAGTATGAGCCAATGGTAGACGCCGAGCCACAGACCGTTACATCCGGTGACATGGTTGGCGGATACACCACTTGGGATGCAGGATATACCGGAGCAGGAACCCGTATCGCAATCATCGATACCGGTATTGATTCCGATCATCCATCCTTCGATGGCGGTGCATATCTTGCACACTTAGAGGAGACTGCAGAGGATGCAGGCAAGTCTGTTGAGGACTACAACCTCTTAGACGAAGAAGAGTTGGATTCTGTATTACCACAGTTAAATGCAGCAAGAAGATTCGACGGACTGAGCGGAAACAAGCTGTACTTAAGCCCAAAGATTCCATTTGCATTCAACTACGTTGATAAGAATCTTGAGATTACCCATGACAACGATGACGAAGGAGATCATGGTACACACGTATCCGGTATCTCTACCGCCAATGTTTATGTGCCAAACGCTGCAAGCGAGAGTGGTTATTCCAAGCAGGCCAGCGGCGTTGTTGGTGTTGCTCCGGATGCGCAGTTGATTACCATGAAGGTATTCGGTGCCAACGGCGGCGCTTACACCGATGATTACATGGCAGCTATCGAGGATGCCCTAGTCCTTGACTGTGATGTAGTGAACCTAAGCCTTGGTTCTTCCGCTGCAGGATATTCTTCTGCTGAGGAAGAATATATCAATGATATTTTCAAAAAGTTAGAGGGCACCAGCACAGTTGTATCCATCTCCGCAGGTAACTCCGGACGTTGGGCTGACAGCTCTGTATATGGTGTGAACTTAAGTGAAGATGTAAACCAGGATACCGTTGGATCTCCGGGATCTTACATCAACGCATTCACCGTAGCAAGTGCTGTTAACAGCGGATACACCGGATTCTACGTTGTAGTAGACGGTAATGAGACCTTCTTAACACCGGCCGGCGATTCTAAGTCTAAGGACTTCCATTTCTTGGATACCTCCGCAGACCAGAACGGTACCGATTATCCATTCGTATTCTTCTCCGGAAAAGGTGAAGCAAGCGATTACGAGGGCATCGATGTAAAAGATAAGATTGTTCTTGTATCCCGCGGTAATATTACTTTCGGTGAGAAGCAGATGAATGCGGAAGCTGCAGGTGCGAAGGGACTTCTGGTATATAACAATACTGCTGGAACCATCAGCATGACCTTGCAGGGAAGTACAGCAACCAACTGCCCGACCGCTTCTATTCAGTTGTCCGAGGCACAGGCCATTGCCAAGACCGGTACAGAAATCTCCGAAGGTGTCTTCGAAGGAACCATGACCGTTAAGGGCAATGCCAAGACCAGATACAACGTTCCGGAAGGCTATACCATGAACGATTTCTCTTCTTATGGTGTTCCGTCTTCCTTAGACTTGAAGCCGGAGATTACTGCACCTGGCGGTAACGTATTCTCCACCATCGACCATGGTCAGTACGACAATAAGAGTGGTACTTCCATGGCTGCTCCGTCCATCTCCGGACAGAGTGCATTGTTGTCCCAGTACATCAAGGAAAACAACCTGGCTGCAGACAACGATATCTCCATTCGTACGCTGGCTCAATCCCTAATTATGAGTACAGCTACACCGTTACATGAAGGTAATGATCCGGAAGCTCCGGTATATTCTCCACGCTCTCAGGGCGCTGGACTTGCCAATATCAACGATGCCATCAATTCCCCATCCTACATCTTGGTAGGTGACAAGGAAGGCAATGACGGTAAGGTGAAGGTTGTATTGGGAGACGACCCGGAAAAGACAGGAAATTACTCATTTGATTTTGACATCTACAACATGTCTGAGGATCCTCAGTACTATGTATTGGATTCTACCGTTATGACAGAGAAGCTCTACGAAGAAGGCGGAGTCACCTACTTCAGAGGAACTTCCTATGAATTAAGCCCAGAGGTAACTCTGACTGCTGACAACACCTCTTTGGTATACGACTTGAACGAAGACGGTCGCATCAATGCCAAGGACCGTAAGGTATTCTTACAGGTAGTCAACAATTCCAAGGAGTTATCCAAGATTAGTGGCAATGAAAAGTACTACGACTTAAATGGTGACGGCGTTGTCAACACCAAGGACGTATACGCTTTTAACAAGCAGTTAAAGGGCGGCGCAGAAGTTGCAGACTTAAGCCTTGAGCTGGTTGAAGTAACCGATTCTACCAAGATTCATGCATCCATCAACCTCAGCGATGAGGATCGTGCATATCTTGCTGGATTTGAAAATGGTATGTACGTAGACGGCTTCATCTATGTGAACGGTAACGTGAACCTCTCTGTTCCGTTCCTGGCATTCTACGGAAGCTGGATGGATTCCTCCATGTTCGAGCACTATGATTTCATGCGTGCTGCTCATGACCCGGCATATGCTGCAAATGCAGTAACCTATACCGGCGTAGCAAAAACCAACTTCCTCTCTATTTATCCTGAGGGAGATGAGGAAGAAATGTACTACGTTCCGAACCTCATCAAAAAGGATGCAGAGTACATCGCTGACCGTAACGCAATCAGCTCTGAGAACGGCACCAAGCTTGGTGGACAGTACTACAGCTTGATGCGTAATGCGGGTCGTGTCATCTTGACCGTAACCGACCGCAACACCGGCGAAGTATACTTGGAGAAGACCGATAACGAAGGTCACGCTTCCTTCTTCGCACAGGGCGCATGGCAGAATCGTATGCAGGTAGCAAAGATGATGTGGGCAGGAACCGATGCATCCGGTAATCCATTGCCGGACGGAACCCAGGTAGATATCACACTTCAGGCAGTTCCGACCTACTACAACAATGTAGAGGATCCGAAGACCTTGAAGGCTGAGGGTATGTATCTGACTACTCCAATGACCATCGATAACGAAGCTCCTGCACTTGCAGGCATGAAAAAGACGGACGACGGCAAGATCACCTTGTCCTTAAACGACAATCGTTACACCGCAGCTGTTCTTGTAATCAGCGGCGACAAGAAGACCGTTCTTGGAAAATACGCTGTGAACCAGACTGTAGCAGGCGAAGATTGGGATGTGACCATCGATGCTCCGGAAGGAACCTTCTATGTAGAAGTATTAGACTACGCAATGAATTCTTCCATTTATCGTTTGTCCAACAAGGCACCGAAGGCTGCTGACCAGGCTCCTGCAGATGAGCAGAAGACAGATGATAAGAAGGCTGAGGAGAAGTCTAACGACGAAGATCGTGAAGATGCCAAGGCAACCGATGATGTTGTAATTCCAACAGAAGAGAATGGAGGAGAGGGCGATGAATAAGTTATTGAAAAAAGCAGCTGCCCTTGTTCTTGGCGCAGTTATGGCAGTAACTGTTGTTCCTGCACTTCCGGTACAGGCAGCAGATGCTGCACCGTTACATACCGTTGTAACTACAACAGGTAAGGGAGATGACCTTAAGATTACATATAAGCTGAACTTGGATAAGACCGTTTTATCTGACGGACGCGTTGCTATCTACTATGATGAGAACGTGTTGAAGCTTACCAAGGATAGCGAAGCAAATCTTTTTAGCGAGAAGGATGTAAACAAAAAGTTCGTAAGCGGGGAAAATAAGGGTCTTGCGATCGCATTCTTAAACGATGCTCCGAAGAAGACCGGCGGTACCGTTGCAACCTTGACCTTCGGTGTGAAGGCCGGATTAAAAGAGCAGGAGACCGTAATCTCCACTCAGGTCTTCGGACTGAACAATGAAGAGAATGCAGTGCTTGCAGATACCCTTCTTACCGATTCTGTAAAGGTTGGTAAGCCGGCTCTTGAGAAGCCGCAGATGAAGAGTCTCGATCAGACCTTAATCGGCGTGAATGTGACTTGGAAAAAGTTAAGCGGCGCAGAAGGCTATGAAGTATACCGTGCAACCAGCGCAAACGGCAGCTATTCCAAGATTGCTACCGTTCGTGATCAGGATTACTGGGATATCTTAATTGCCAACAAGAAGACCTACTATTACAAAGTTCGTGCTTTCCAGGGCAGCGGCAAGAACCGTGTATACTCCGAGTTTTCTGACGTTAAGTCCATCAAAGTACAGAAATTTAAATTGTTCTAATCAGAACTTACAGAAGACATCCGTCCAACTTGGGCGGATGTCTTTTTTATAGTTTTTTCACTTTTTTACTGCGACAGAATGGTGTAAAATGTTGCATGTTAGGTATAACAAATTTTGTTTTAAAGGAAGTAGCATATTATGGAACAGAAATTACCAAAGAGATCTGAGGTCCCGGTAGAGCTTACCTGGAGACTGGAAGATATCTATGCAGATGAGGCTGCATGGGAAAAAGATTTAGAGAAGGCTGTAAAGCTTGGCGAAGAATTTGCTGCATTGAACGGCAAAACAACCACAGACGCTAAGGCATTTTTACAGGCTTGGGATTTGTATGAGGAGACCTACTTGGTACTCTATCGTGTGGCAGAGTATGCAATGCGTGTAGGTGACCAGGATACCGCAGACAGCCACGGACAGGAACTTCGCGGCAAGGCAATGATGGCTGTTGCTAAGGTAGAAGAGATGTGTGCATTCTTCGCACCGGAGATTCTTAGTGTATCAGAGGAGACCTTGGAGCAGTTCTACAAGGATGAGCCGGGTCTGAAGAAGTACGAAGTATCCATTAAGGATATTGTCCGCACCAAGGATCATGTTTTATCCAAAGAGATGGAGGCGCTGATTGCTTCTGCAACAGAAGTATGTGAGGCTCCGGCCCGCGGAGCAGAGATGTTGCGTGATGCGGATTTGAAGTTCCCAATCGTTAAGAATGAGAAGGGCGAGGATGTTCAGTTAACCAACGGCAGATTCGTTCCGTTGCAGATGAGCGCTAATCGAGAGGTTCGTAAGGAGGCTTTCGAGAAGCTCTATGAGAGATACAAGGAGTTCGGTAATACCTGGGCTGCTATGTACGAAGGCGAAGTGAAGAAGCGTATGTTCCAGGCGAAGGCCCGTCATTACAACTCCACTTTTGAGGCTGCTGTTGACGAGAACAACGTATCTCCTGTTGTTTGCGACAACTTGATTGACAGCGTACATCGCGGATTTGATAAGATGCATCGTTACGTAAGACTTCGTAAGAAGTTGCTGGGCGTAGACGAGCTTCATATGTATGATGTTTACACTCCAATGGTTGCTGATTACGATGCGAAGGTAACTTACGAGGAGGCCAAGGAATTGTCCTTGAAGGCATTGGCTCCTCTCGGTGAGGATTATCTGGAAATCGTTAAGCGTTCCTATGATGAGCGTTGGATTGATGTTATGGAGAACGAGGGCAAGCGCGGTGGTGCTTACTCCGCAGGTTGCTACGGTGTTCATCCTTACATGCTTTTGAACTACAACAATACCCTGGATGATGTGTTCACCTTGGTTCACGAGATGGGACACTCCATGCATACCTGGTATTCCGAGAAGAACCAGACCTTCCTGAATTCTCAGTACAAGATCTTCGTTGCGGAAGTTGCATCTACAACAAATGAAATCCTTCTCTTGGAGTACATGTTGAAGAACGCAACTGACAAGAAGGAGAAGGCATACTTAATCAACCACTACCTTGAGAGCTTCAAGAGCACGCTGTATCGTCAGACCATGTTCGAGGAGTTCGAGCGCAAGACCAACAAGATGGCAGAAGACGGTATTCCGTTGACCTTCGAGGCATTGTCTGAGGTATACTTGAACCTGAACAAGGAGTACTTCGGTGAAGATATGGTATCCGATCCGCTCATCGCTTATGAGTGGTGCAGAATTCCGCACTTCTACTACAACTTCTACGTATACCAGTACGCAACCAGCTTCTCTGCTGCAGTGGCAATTGCACACCGCATCTTAGAGGAAGGCGCACCGGCTGTAGAGCAGTACAAGAAGTTCCTCTCCAGCGGATGTACCGAAGATCCGGTTAGCCTCTTGAAGATTGCAGGGGTTGATTTTACCACCGGTAAGCCGGTCGACGAAGCATTGGAAGTCTTCGAAAAAGCCATTGAAGAAATGGAGAATTTATAAGATACTTAGGGGCCCTTTTCTCTTGAAAAAAGGGCCCTATTATTATACAATTTTAGCGATATTGGGACGACTTTAGTTAAGTAAATTTTTATAAAGGAGTGACAGAGATGGTATCTTGGAACAATTTTGATAAGCTGAATGCTTATAAGACTCTGCAGGGATTGAAGAGCCAGGTAGAACTGAAGAAGGTGATGGCCGGTGCAAACGGTGCGAAGCGTGTAGCTGAGTACTGCGTACCGATGTCTAACGGCATGGTATATAACTTCGCTTCCAAGCAGGTAGATGATGTAGTTCTTGATGCGTTGGCTGATCTTGCAAAAGAGGCTCAGTTAACCGAGAAGTATGAGGCACTCTACAATGGTGAAGTAATCAACACCGGTGAGAAGCGTTTGGTTCTTCATCAGTTAACCCGCGGACAGCTTGGCAACGATGTTGTTGCTGACGGTGTCAACAAGCGTGAATTCTATGTGAAGCAGCAGGAGCGTATCGCTGAGTTCGCTAATAAGGTTCATGCAGGTGAAATTGTAAATGAGAAGGGTGAGAAGTTCACTTCCGTAGTACAGATTGGTATCGGTGGATCTGATCTTGGCCCTCGTGCAATGTATCTTGCACTTGAGAACTGGGCTAAGGTGAACAACACCTTCAAGATGGAAGCACACTTCATCTCCAACGTTGATCCGGATGATGCAGCTGCTGTATTGGCCGGCGTTGATGTTGCACACTCCATTTTCATCTTGGTTTCCAAGTCCGGTACAACCTTAGAGACCTTAACCAACGAGTCTTTCGTTAAGGATGCTCTTGCTAAGGCCGGCTTAGATGCTTCTAAGCATATGATTGCTGTTACATCCGAGACTTCTCCACTTGCTAAGAGTGATGATTATCTGGATGCATTCTTCATGGATGATTACATCGGCGGACGTTATTCTTCTACTTCTTCCGTTGGTGGCGCTGTATTGTCTCTTGCATTCGGACCGGACGTATTCGCTCGTTTCTTGAACGGTGCAGCTGCTGAAGATGCACTTGCTAAGAATACCGACATTCGCAAGAACCCAGCATTGTTGGATGCATTGATTGGTGTATATGAGCGTAACGTATTAGGATATGAGACTACTGCAGTTCTTCCATATTCTCAGGGACTTTCCAGATTCCCTGCACACTTACAGCAGTTGGATATGGAGTCTAACGGTAAGAGCGTAAACCGTTTCGGCGAGAAGGTTGATTATGTAACCGGACCTGTAATCTTCGGTGAGCCTGGTACCAACGGACAGCACAGCTTCTATCAGTTGTTACATCAGGGAACCAACATCATCCCATTGCAGTTCGTAGGATTCAAGAAGAGCCAGATGGCTACTGACGTTGTCATCGAGAACAGCACTTCCCAGCAGAAGTTATGTGCCAACGTAGCAGCACAGATCATGGCTTTCGCTTGCGGTAAGGATGATGAGAACGCTAACAAGTACTTCGAAGGTAACAGACCTTCTTCCATCATTGTTGGTGAGCAGTTAACTCCTGAGACCTTAGGTGCATTGCTTGCACACTTCGAGAACAAGGTTATGTTCCAGGGATTCGTATGGAACGTAAACTCCTTCGATCAGGAAGGTGTTCAGCTTGGTAAGACACTTGCTAAGAAAGTTCTTTCCGGTGAGACCGCTGATGCACTTGCTGCATACGCAAAATTGCTGGAAATCTAAGGTTTTTGAAAAAGTCATATTAGAAAAGTCACACGGGCGACCAGAGTAATCTGGTCGCTCTTTTTTTACGTGTGACCACAGACGAGTATTTTTCCTCGTCGCGTTTCATTGAGGCAATAATTCGTAATTCAACATAAAGAAAAAACTGTTGCGAAACGCCTATATCTTACAGAAATGTTACGGAAAACTGCGCGTTTTAGAATATTGAAAAATGTTTCAACCACGTGGGTTTAATCGGGCAACAATTTGTAGTGAAAACGTATTCGTAGAGTGCTAACATTATTCGTGTGTAACAAATACGTAATAATTTGCGTGGGGGCGCGAAGGAAGGAGGGGATGAAGTTGAGAACTAGGGAGCATAGTTCATAGTCGTCGGCCTCAAACAAATTGGTGGGGAATGTTACATATTAGAGAGCATGCTAATATCAACATCTTGGTAGTTGCTCCAAGCAGAAACATATTATAAGGACATAAAAAAAGGAGCATATTATGAACAAAAACAGAAAAAGAGTTACGGGTCGCGTCATTGCGACTGCATGTACCGGACTCATGCTGATGCAGGGAGTGGTCACACCGACTGTTCTGGCGGCTGAGTTGCCCGGAAGTGCGATTGAGGCGAATGCTTACGGCGAGAGCAGTACTTTTACGTTGGACTCCACAGTTAAGAAAATCAAACTGTACGAGACCGTACATCTTCAGGCTACATTGAATTCTAAGAATGTAGAAGATCGATATCTGAAATGGGAGTGCGACAATGCAAATGTAGCGAACGTATCCAACGGCTACATTACCGGAATGAATACCGGTAGAACGAACATTACCGTTACCTATCTTCCGACAGGGGAGACGGCACATTGCCAATTAACCGTTGGCACCATTCCGGGAGAAGATGGTAACGAGTTCAAACTTGATAGTTCTGAAAAGAAGATTAAGTTATACGAGACGATTCAGTTGAAGGCATTAGCCGGTGATGATGTCGTTCAGGATCGCGACCTAAAGTGGGAATCTTCAAACAAGGATGTTGCAAATGTTAATAATGGTTATGTAACCGGTATGAACAATGGTAAAACAACCATTACCGTTACATATGTACCGACCGGATTAACCGCTACTTGCGAGTTAACCGTTGGAACAATTCCAGGGGAAAATGGAGCAGAGTTCAAGATTGATAGCTCCACCAAGGCAATTCGCCTTTGGGAAACTGTTCAGTTGAAGGCTATGGCCGGAGACGACGTTATGGCTGACAAGGATATCAAGTGGGAAAGCTCAAATCCGAGCGTTGCTACCGTTAACAATGGATATGTTTCCGGTATTTCTGTTGGAACAACAACAATTAAGGCAACATATCTTCCTAGCGGATTGGTTGCAACTTGCGAAGTTGCCGTATCTAAGGACGGAAGCGTAACACCGGAACCTACACCGGGACCTGGACCAGAAGATCCGGATCCAATCGTTAATGACGGTGAGTTAGAAGTAAGCCAGAAGGTTGTAACCTTAGAGGAAGGCAAAACAACCAAGG
>JAEEGI010023338.1_pt1 | contig 12154 bp, 13 predicted proteins | sample 8958751 | NCBI WGS metagenome assembly JAEEGI01 (sample SAMN16246545, study PRJNA631951) | gut metagenome | biome: gut microbiome; feature: rumen; material: KS-attached | host: Bos | place: Iran: Karaj | collected 2018-10 | reverse complement strand
GGGGAGGAAGGAAACGCCGCCGTCCGGTAAAGATGGCCCCCAGACGCCGCTGACGGCATGGGGAAATCCGGCAAAAATAACAAAAATGACAATTTTTATGAAAAGCATCTTGACGCGCTTTTTCCTTCGGCGGCAAAACCGTGCTGCTGAAGGGGAGGGCGCGTTGTTTTCAAGATATTGTTATTTCCGGTATGTGCCTGCCAATATCTTGATCACGGAGATGAGAGGGGAACACACTCGTATACATAGTTGACATAATCTAATTTACATAACATTTTGACATAATTCACAAAATATTTATTTTTCCATGAAAAATCTTGCGAAACCGGCATTTTTGGCCTATATTATTGAATACGGACTTGTGGGGCCCGTATTCATAATCTCCGTGCTTGTCTCATATAATCCCATGAGGTGAGTACGTTGAGAAGAGTGCGCCGCGTTTTTTGGATGATGCGTCCGCCGGAAGTGTTTCGGGCGGACTATCTTATTCTCTCGCTGCTGTTCATTCTGGGCGTCGTCGGCGGACAGTTGGTCGGCGGTTTGATCCGCACCGAGGAGGCCGCCGAATTGTCCGGTTATCTGCAGAGCCATTCCCAAGCGATCTCTGCCCGGCAGGGGCCTTCTCCCGCCGCGGTGGTTTTTGCCTATTTCCGTTTGCCGGCTCTGCTGATCGGGCTGTCTCTGGTCTCCTGGGGCGCCTGGCTGATCCTGCCGCTGGCTGCGGCCCACGGATTCCTTCTGTCGATGACCGTTCGCTGTATGACGGCAGCCCTTGGGCGCGGCGGAGTGCCGGTTGCCCTTGCCGCACTGGGGATCCGCTGCTGTTTCGTTTTGCCCTGCTGCTTTTATCTGGCATCCCTGGCGCTGCCCTTTGCGGGGAAAGGACGACGGTTCAAGCCTGCCTCCGGCAATGAGGAGAAGAGGCGCCGCCTGATCCTGTCTGCCGTCGGCTGCGCCGCCGTGCTGCTGCTGGGATGCGCTGCAGAGATTTCACTGGTCCCGCGTCTGTTTGCCTGGGCTCTGGGCCATATTACTTAGGAGAGGAGTGAGTGTGTTGGCCGGTACGGATTACATCGCCGCCTATCAGAACTATCTGGAAAATGAAAAGCACGCCTCGGCCAACACCAGCAGTTCCTATCTTCGGGACGTCAACCAGTTCCGCGACTGGCTTCTGGAGCACGGCGTTGCGGATCTCCGGAAGGTGAAAAAGGACCTGATCTCCACGTATCTGGACGCCATGACGGGGCGCGGCAAGTCCCCGGCCACCGTTACCAGGGCCACGGCCTCCATCAAATCCTTTTACGGCTATTTGATGTCCGTGGGCGTCGTGAAGAACAACCCCGCCAAGTCGGTAGCGTCTGTAAAGGTGGAGCGCAAATACCCGGAGATCCTGACCAACCGGGAAGTGGAGCTGTTTCTGGACCAGCCGAAATGTGTGGACGAGAAGGGCTACCGCGACCACGCCATGCTGGAGCTGCTGTACGCCACGGGCATCCGCGTCTCCGAGCTGATCGGGCTGGATGCGGGGGACGTTAACCTGGAGGCGGGATTCATCCGCTGCAAGAGCAAGGGCAAGGAACGGATCATCCCTTTGTATCCCACCGCTATCCGCGCCCTGCAGGATTATATCCGGGATATCCGGCCCCGGATCATTGCAGATCCCAACGAACAGGCCCTTTTTGTCAACATGAACGGCGAGCGCATGAGCCGACAGGGCTTCTGGAAGATCATCAAGTATTATCAGGAGCGGGCGGAGATCAACAAGGACATCACCCCCCATATGCTGCGCCACTCCTTCGCCGTGCACCTGCTGGAAAACGGCGCGGATCTGCGGTCCATCCAGGAGATGCTGGGCCACGCCGATATCTCCTCCACACAGATCTATACCCGCGTGGTGAAAAAACAGCTGCGCGATGTCTACATCAAGGCCCATCCCCGCGCATGACACGCTGCCGTCTGCCTTTGCAGACGGCAGTTAAACTGTCAAAAAACGGCCGTGCCGTTTTTTGACAAATGGGATTGCAGCCTGCCGCGCGCACTCGCTTGCGTGAGACGCTCGCACACTTGCAGGCTGAGCGGTGTATTTTGCCACGTCGCCAGTCTTTGTCTGCGACGAAGGAGCAGCAACAAAGACAAGTGCCCTTGGGGTACACGCCGCGGCAAAATACGATTTGATATCTTCGCGCCGTGCGCGGCGCGAAATCTGCGATGCTGATTAACGTCAACTGCCGTCTGCCTTTGCAGACGGCAGTTTTCTGTTGCTATTCCCGCCGCTTTTTGGTATACTGATAACAACTATTGGGTGGAGGATGCGCCGCATGCGGATTTTGGGAATCGACCCCGGCGTGGCGATCGTGGGCTTCGGTGTGATCGACGTGGAGGGCAGCCGGCAGCAGATGGTGCAGTACGGCGCCATCAACACGGAGGCGGGACTGCCCCTGGCCGCGCGGCTTTTGCAGATCGGAAAGGATCTGGAGCAGCTGATCGACCTGTTTGAGCCGGACGAGATCGCCATAGAAGAGCTGTTTTTCAGCAAGAATATCACCACCGGCATCGCCGTGGCCCATGGCAGAGGCGTGATCCTCTATACCGCCGAGAAGAGACAAATCCCCATCTACGAGTACACGCCCATGCAGGTCAAGCAGGCGGTGGTGGGGTACGGCCTGGCGGAGAAAAGCCAGGTGATGGACATGGTACGCCGGCTGCTGAAGCTGAAGGCCCCCCCGCGGCCCGACGATGCGGCGGACGCTCTGGCGGTGGCCATCTGCCACGCCCGCAGCGCCACCAGCCTGCTGCGGCGCACCGATCCCAGTGTAAAGGAGACCATCTGATATGTTTTACTACGTGTCCGGCACGGTGGCCGAGATCGAGGCCAACCTGGCCGTGATCGACTGCGGCGGCGTGGGGTATGCCTGCGCCACCACCAACTATACCCTCGCCCAGCTGAAGAAGGGGGAGAAGGCCAAGCTCTACACCTACATGAACGTCCGGGAGGACGCCGTGGACCTGTTCGGTTTTGCCAGCCAGAGCGAGCTCCATACCTTCAAGCTGCTGCTGGGGGTATCCGGCGTAGGCCCCAAGGCGGCGCTGTCCATCCTGTCCTCCACCACGCCGGGGAACCTGGCCATGAGCGTGGTGATGGGGGATGAGAAGGCCCTCATGGCGGCGCCGGGCATCGGCAAGAAGATCGCACAGCGCATCATCCTGGAGTTGAAGGACAAGCTGGCCAAGGACCAGCAGACAGGCGGTTTCAGCGGCGGAGCCGCCGCCCCGCTGCCCAGGGAGAACACAAAGGCGGGGGAGGCCGCCGCGGCCCTGGCCGTCCTGGGCTACGGGTCCCAGGACATCTCCGCGGCCCTGCGGGGCATCGATATGGAGGCGCTGTCGCTGGAGGATATCATCCGGCAGGCGCTGAAGAAAATGGTACGGTAAGGGGGGAGCGGCTTGAGCATCGACTTCGGAAACGACATCTACGAGGAGCCCATCGTGGCGAAGACCTTCCTGGCGGAGGACGGGAACGAGAGCTCCCTGCGGCCCCATACGCTGCGGGAATACATCGGACAGGAAAAGGCCAAGGAGAACCTCTCCATCTTCATAGAGGCCGCCAGAAGGCGCACGGAGGCCCTGGACCACGTGCTGCTGCACGGACCTCCGGGCCTGGGCAAAACCACGCTGGCGGGCATTATCGCCCAGGAAATGGGCGTCAACATCCGTATCACCTCCGGACCGGCCATCGAGAAGCCGGGAGACCTGGCGGCGCTGCTGACCAACCTCAGCGAGAACGACATCCTGTTCGTGGACGAGATCCACCGGCTGAACCGGGCCGTGGAGGAGATCCTGTATCCCGCCATGGAGGACTACGCCATCGACATCATCATCGGCAAGGGCCCCTCCGCCAACTCCATCCGCCTGGATCTGCCGCATTTTACCCTGATCGGAGCCACCACCCGGGCGGGCTCCCTGTCCGCTCCGCTGCGGGACCGGTTCGGCGTCACGCTGCGGCTGGAGCTCTACACCGCCGGGGAGCTGGCGCAGATCGTGCGCCGCAGCGCCGGGATCCTGAAGGCGCCCATCGAGGACGACGGCGCCATGGAGATCGCCAAGCGCTCCCGGGGCACGCCCCGCATCGCCAACCGCATTCTGCGGCGGGTGAGGGACTTCGCCCAGGTCCGGGCCGACGGCGTTATCACCAGGGAGGTGGCCGACGTGGCCCTGCGGGCGCTGGAGATCGACTATCTGGGCCTGGATCCGGTGGACCGCAGGATGCTGCGGGCCATCATCGAGAACTACGGCGGCGGTCCGGTGGGCCTGGATACCCTGGCCGCCACCATCGGCGAGGAGTCCGTCACGCTGGAGGACGTCTATGAGCCGTACCTGATGCAGATCGGGTTCCTCACCCGGACGCCCAGAGGGCGCTGCGTGACCCGGAAAGCATACGAGCACCTGCACATCGACTATATGGGGCAGGAGCAGCTGTCATTGTAAAAAACGAGTATGGGAGATAGAAACTATGGGTAAGCTATTTGGAACGGACGGCATCCGCGGCGTGGTCGGCGAGACGCTGACCGCCGAACTGGCCTATCAGGTGGGCCGGGCCGTTACGACGGTCCTGACGGAGAGTCTGGGCCGCAAGCCGATCATCACCATCGGCAAGGACACGCGCATCTCCTCCGATATGCTGGAGTCGGCGCTGATGGCGGGCATCTGCTCCGTGGGCGGCGACGTGATGCCCTTCGGGACCATCCCCACGCCGGCTGTGGCGTTTCTGACGGTACAGGAGCACGCGGACGCGGGCATTGTGATCTCCGCGTCCCATAATCCCTATGAGCACAACGGCATCAAGGTGTTCAACGGGCAGGGATACAAGCTCTCCGACGAGATGGAGGCCAGGGTGGAGGAGCTGATCCTCTACCACACCAATATCCCCGCCAAGACCCACGGGGAGATCGGGACCCGGTTCCACGGCATGCGACAGATGAAGAAGGACTACATCCACCACCTGTATTCCACCCTGGACTGCGATCTGACCGGCCTGCGGGTGCTGGTGGACTGCGCCAACGGCGCCGCCTCCGCCACCGCGCCCCAGCTGTTCGGCATGCTGCCCCTCCAGGCGGACTTCATCCACGCCGAGCCGGACGGCATCAACATCAACACCGACTGCGGCTCCACGCATCTGGAATCCCTGGCGGAAGGCGTGGTGGCAGGGAAGTACGATCTGGGCATCGCCTTCGACGGCGACGCCGACCGCTGCCTTATGGTGGACGAGACCGGCCGCACCATCGACGGCGACAAGATCATGGCCGTGTGCGCCACGGAGCTGCGTCGGCAGGGAAAGCTGACCGGGAACACCGTCGTGGCCACGGTGATGTCCAACCTGGGGCTCCACGAGTTCTGCCGCAAGAACGGCATGGTCCTCGTCTGCACCGACGTAGGCGACCGGCACGTGCTGGAGAAGATGGTGGAGGACGGCTATATGATCGGCGGCGAGCAGTCGGGCCACATGATCTTCCGCCAGTTCGCCACCACCGGCGACGGCGAGCTGACGGCGCTGCAGTTCCTGCAGGCGCTGAAGCAGTCCGGCCTGCGGGCCTCGGAGCTGGTGTCCTGCTGCGCCCAGTACCCCCAGGAGCTCATCAACGTGAAGGTGGCCCCCGACGCGAAGCAGCGTATCATGAAGAGCGACGGCCTCTGGGAGCAGGTGCGCCGCTGGGAAGCCCGTCTCAACGGGGACGGCCGGATCCTGGTCCGGCCCTCCGGCACCGAGGCGCTGATCCGGGTCATGGTGGAGGCCAAAACCGACGAGATGGCCCTGGCCGTGGCGGAGGATCTGGCGGAGTTCGTCCGGAATATGACCCTGTAAGATTCTTCTACAATTTTTTCCAAATCACTTGACAAAACAAAATACGCAAAGGTATAATACACAATGCTTATTGAAAACTGGGTGGAATCTGCACATTTGCATGAGATGACCGACGAGGAACTCTGCGCCAGAGCGGCCGGAGGAGATCGTCAGGCGGAAGAGACCCTCGCAGCCCGGTACCATCGCCTCGTCAGATCCTGCGCCAGGCCGCTCTTCCTTGCGGGAGGCGACACGGAGGACCTGCTCCAGGAGGGGATGCTGGGCCTTCTGAAAGCGGTGCGGGAATTTGATCCCGGACGGGAGACGACCTTCCGCACCTTTGCCGAAACCTGTGTCAGACGCCGGATGTATTCGGCGATGAAGGCGGCGAACAGCGGTAAGCATACACCACTCAATCAATCGGTCCCCTTGAATCCCTCTCTCTTTGACGCAAGCTCTTCTTTCGCACAGATCGATCCGGAACGGATGCTGATCGACCGGGAAAAAGCTGCCGGTTTGCTGGAGGATACCCGCAAGCAGTTGTCCGACTTTGAGGTAAAGATTTTAGGGTATTATCTGGACGGTCTCACACAGCGTGAGATCGCGGAAAAAGTTGGTAGGCCGCCGAAGTCGGTGGACAACGCCATACAGCGGATCCGGCGCAAGGTGGCCCGGAAACTCGGCGATATCAGCAAATAGCTGACGCAATATAATTTTCTCAAAGAGAGGGTAAAGAATCATGTACGAAGACAAGACTTTGGTTTGCAAGGAGTGCGGTAAGGAGTTCGTTTTCACCGCCGGCGAGCAGGAGTTCTACGCTGAGCGCGGCTTCCAGAACGAGCCCCAGCGCTGCAAGGCCTGCCGTGACGCTCGCAAGAACGCCGCCCGTGGTCCTCGCGAGTATTTCACCGCTGTCTGCGCCAACTGCGGCGGTGAGGCCCGGGTTCCCTTCGAGCCCAAGACCGATCGTCCCGTTTATTGCAGCGATTGCTTCGCCAAGATGCGCGCGAACGGCTGACCATCTGTCAGTCATATCGGTATGAAACGGCGGCGTGTTCTGTGGAATACGCCGCTTTTTCTTTGAATATCTGTCAGGAGGTTTAATACGATGCAAAAGAAGCTCTATCGTGTGCGGGAAGGGAAATTGCTGGCCGGCGTCTGCGGCGGTATCGCGGAGTATTTCGATCTGGATCCCACCGTTATCCGCGTGATCTGGGCCCTTTTAGCCGCTACCGGCTCCGGAGTCCTGGCATATATCATCTGCGCCCTGATCATCCCGGAGAAGCCCTGGGATGCGGAGAATTGAAACTTCCTGTTGAAACCGAGCGCAAACAGGTTTATACTGGCTCTGCGATTTACTAATGATCTACTAATGGAGGTATACTACAATGATTGAGATCACCAAGGACACCATCATCGGTGATATCCTGGACGTGGCCCCCCAGACCGCTCCTATCTTCCTCGCTATCGGCATGCACTGCCTGGGCTGCCCCTCCTCCCGCGGCGAGACCGTCGAGGAGGCCTGCGCCGTCCACGGTGTGGATTGCGAGAAGCTGCTGGAGATCGTGAACGAAGAGGCCAACCGGACCGCGCGGTAACGGAAGAACGCATACGGCAGCTACGCCGTATGCGTTCGTTTTTACTCACCGGAGAAAGGACCCGGCATGGAAAACAAAAAGCTGCAGCTGCAGCCCCGGCTGGCGCTGTTGGCGGAGCTGGTCCCCCGCGGGGCTAAAGTGGCCGACGTGGGGACCGATCACGCCTATCTGCCCGTGTGGCTGGTGCAGGAGGGGCGGATCGCCGGAGCCATCGCCTCGGACATCAACCCGGCGCCGCTGGAGCATGCCCGCCGGACGGCGGCTGAATACGGCGCCACAGACAAAATGGACTTCCGACTGTGCGCGGGGCTGGACGCCGTCGCGCCGGGAGAGGCGGATACCATCGTCATCGCGGGTATGGGCGGGGAGACCGTCATCTCCATCCTGGAGGCGGCGCCCTGGACAAGGGAGCAGGGCGTGAATCTGCTCCTACAGCCGATGACAAAGGCGGAAATGCTCCGTATATGGCTCGCTGACAACGGATATACCTTTACAGGGGAGCGCCTTGTCCTGGACAAGAATCATCTCTATCCCGTGTTCTGCGTGACAGGCGGAGAGAGGAGATCTATAACGGAAGAGGAGGCATACGGCGGTTTGCTGCTGGAGGGAGATCCGTTGTACGGAGACTATCTTGACCGGCAGATCGGCAGGATCCGGCGGCGGATCGAAGGATTGCAGAGATCCGGGAGAGGCACTGCCGGGGAGGAGATCGAACGCCTGCGGTCGCTGCGGCGGGCGCTGGAGGAGAGAAGGGAAAGGATCGAATGTACACCGTAAAGCAAGTGGAATATTTCCTGTTTGACTGGGCGCCCCGGGAGTTGGCTGAAGAGTGGGACAACGTGGGGCTGCTGGTGGGCGACCCGGAGGCGGCCGTGAGCCGGATCCTGGTGTCGCTGGACGTCACGGAAGCCGTTGTGAAAGAGGCGGCGGCCATGGGGGCCCAGCTGATCGCGGCCCACCATCCGGTGATGAACAACAACTGGAACCCGGTGCAGACGCTCCGCACCGACGACCGGCAGGGGAGGATCCTCACTGGACTGGTCTGGAACGGGATCGCCGCCATCTGCATGCACACAAATCTGGATGCCGCCGACGGGGGCGTCAACGATCTTTTGGCGGAAAAGCTGGGGCTGAGCGGCCTGGTGCCGCTGAGCGAGGTAAAAATCGGGCGTATCGGCACGTTAAAATGCGAATTACCCCTTGCCGAATTTGTGCAGTCTGTGATAAAATCTTTAAGATGCAATGGTTTGCGCTACACCGACCGGGGCAGACCGGTCCATCGGGTGGCGGTAGGCGGCGGCGCCTGCGACGATTTTATTCCCCAGGCAATTGCCGCCGGGTGCGATACCTACGTCACCGCCGACCTGAAATACCATACGTTCCTGGATACGACGGAGATCAATCTCATCGACGCGGGCCATTTCCCCACGGAGGATCTGGTCTGCGCGGAGATCGTCAAGCGGCTGCGGGCAGCGTTTCCGGGAGCTGAAATCGTAAAATCGACCGCGCACAGCGAGGTCATCCAATACTGCATGAAGGAGAACTGATACCATGTCCGGACATTCCAAGTGGCACAACATCCAGAAGACGAAGGGCGCGGCCGACGCCAAGCGCTCCGCCGCCTTTACCAAGATTGCCAAGGAGATCATCGTGGCCGTCAAGCAGGGCGGCAGCGGCGATCCCGCCAACAACTCCCGCCTGGCGACGGTGGTGGCCAAGGCCAAGGCCGCCAATATGCCCAACGACAACATCCGCCGCACCATCGACAAGGCGCTGGGCGCCGGCAACACCGACAACTACGAGTCCGTCACCTACGAGGGCTACGGCCCCTGCGGCGTGGCCGTCATCGTGGAGGCCCTGACCGACAACCGGCAGCGCACCGCCCCGGAGGTCCGCCACTACTTCGACAAGTTCGGCAAGGGCATGGGCGCCCAGGGCTGCGTCAGCTGGTCCTTCGACCGCAAGGGCGTCATCGTCATCAACAACGAGGACGAGGAGCTGGACGAGGACACCGTGATGATGGACGCCCTGGAGGCCGGCGCCGCCGACTTCGAGGCGGACGGTCCCGTGTTCGAGGTCACCACCGATCCCGACAGCTTCAACGAGGTGGTCGCCGCCCTGGAAGCCAAGGGCTATACCTTCGTCAGCGCCGACATCGAGATGGTGCCCCAGAACTACGTCACCATCACCGATCCCGACGATATCCGCAGCATGGAGAAGCTGCTGGACATGCTGGAAGACAACGAGGACGTGCAGAACGTGTGGCACAACTGGGACAACGACTGATCCCGGGAAGCGATCGGAAAAATAGAATGAAACATCCCTGCCGCAGATGCGGCAGGGGTGTTTTGCTGTGTGGAGGGGGCCGTGGGGGTGTCGGCAGAGGGCGTGCTGCGGGAGATCATGGCGCAGACCGAGACGCAGCGGAAGTAGGCCAGAGGGCCGCCTGAAGGGCAAAAAAAGACCGCCCGTGAGGGCGTGGTGAAGTATTCCCGCGCTGTTGACGCAGAGGGAAAAAACATAAGGAGCCAAATAGCAAGATATGCAGAGCAACTCAAAGCGATGGCACCAGTCTCTGACCAAAAGATAATTGAGGCGCTGAATGAAATGGACAAGCCTGCGAGAAGACGTTGGGCAGTGGACAGATTGAAAACGCGAGGATTTGCTGTTGAAAGGGAAAATTTTGGTAAGATCACTTTCACGGAGAAGGAAATCAACGACGCTTCAAAGTATTTGGGCACGGCTGGAGAAATGGCAGCATTTGCCGCACTTCCCGATGTGCTGAAAAGGGGAATCCAGGTATATCACGATGTAAACCATGAGGGGAGAGGCTACGATACATTTACGTTTGCAGCGCCTGTTGTTATCAATGGGAAGCGGGGAAATATGGCGGCAGTTGTTAGAAAAACAAACAGATACAGATACGATGTTCACAGAATTGTGATGCCGGATGGATCAATATTTGTTTTTGAAAATAACAACGCAGAGCCTACATCTCTACCCGCGGCCACGTCACAAAAGAAGGACGCGCATATCACACGGGCCATCAGCTCTGCGTCTAATAACATTATACCCGGTTCTGCCGAAAAAAGCAACCCAAAAAATGAAGAGGGAAAAACTTCCCGGGCGGCGGACAGCCTGGAGGAGCTGCGGACGGAGAACCGGGAGCTGGAGAGCCGGGTGAAGGAGCTGCAGAAGGCGCTGCGGGCCACGGAGCGGAAGCTGGCGGACACCCGGGAGAACCGGGACAACTGGCGCAACAGAGCCACCTTCCGGCCGGAGACCGTGGCCAGGGGGATCATCAAGGCCTACGAGGGCACGATTTCCGAGGCCGACATCCACGACCAGTTGAAGGAGCTGATCGAGCGGGCGGCCCGGCGGGACGGCGTCACCTTCGAGGAGATCAAGGAGATGGCAATGCCCATCGCCAGGAAGGTGGTGGAGTCGGCCAGGGTGGCGGCCAACGGCGAGGAGGCCAGGACCTGGGAGGCCATCAAGAAGCACCACAGGGAAAACAAGATCCGAATTTCCACCGAAACGCTGGCGGAGTTCCGGGACGATCCGGACTTCAAATGGGACTTCCGGCGGCAGTACGGACGGCCGCTGAACCTCTCCGGCACAGAGGGGACGCCCATCGACGTGGCCTACGCGGAGATGGGGGAGCGGTTCGGCAAGGCGTACTACCCGGACAGCATCACCCATCCGGCGGATCAGCTGCGGCGGATGGCGGAGATCCGGGAGAGCCTGGCGCCGGTGATGGAAAACCCGTACAGCGTCAACATGGCGATGGCAACGGAGCACTGCGCCAACGAGCTGGTGGACACGGTGATGGGGGAGGTGGCCAGGGGCTACCGGGCCACCTACGCCGGCAGGACGGAGGAGCAGCTCTACCAGGTCCGAAAGAGCGCCCGGGAGGCCATCGCGCGGGAACGCCAGCGGAGCGAGGAGCAGGTGAAGGCGCTGAAGGAGCACTGGCGGGAGCAGCAGCGACAGCAGATGGAGCGCCGGAGCGAGAGCGAGGACCGGGACAGACTGCTGACAATCGCCAGGCGGCTGCAGAACAGGAAGCTGCCGGCGGCCCAGCGGAGTCTCATTAAGCAGTACATCGGAGAGCTGGACACCGTGAGCCGGAAGCTGACAGGGTGGACGCTGGGAGATCTGACCTGGCTGGAGCACTGGTACAACGAGCAGAAGGCGGACCCGGACTTCATCCCGGACGCGGCCACGGAGGCGAGGATCCGGCGGCTTTACCAGGTCCACGTGGACGACATGAGCCGGGCGGACGTGCTGGAGCTGACCCGGGTGCTGCTGAATATCGAGAACGAGATCCGGACCAGGCAGGAGTTCATCGAGAGCAAGGAAAAGCGAGACGTGCGCGAGGCGGGCCTGGCCCTGATGCGGAATCTGGAGAACGCGCCGGGCAGCAAGGCCAGCGGGATCCGCAGCGCCGCGGACCGGCTGATCGTGACGGAGACCCTGTCCCCGCTGCGGCAGGTGCGGCGGATGACGGGATACGTGGACAACGACCCGATGGTGATCGCCACCACGGCCCTGGCCGACGGACAGAGGGCCATGTCCGACTACAAGATGAAGGCCACGGCGCGGTTCGCGGCCTTCGCCCAGGACAAGGAGTTCACCAGGGAGATCACCGGGCGGCACGCCAGGGAGATCACCATCCGGGGCATCGGAAAGGACGGGCCCACGGAGGTGAAGATCA
>JAEEGI010023337.1_pt1 | contig 12155 bp, 9 predicted proteins | sample 8958751 | NCBI WGS metagenome assembly JAEEGI01 (sample SAMN16246545, study PRJNA631951) | gut metagenome | biome: gut microbiome; feature: rumen; material: KS-attached | host: Bos | place: Iran: Karaj | collected 2018-10 | reverse complement strand
CATGACTCTGCTTGAGATTGAACTGGTAACGGGACGACCCCATCAGATAAGAGCCCACATGGCTTCAATCGGACATCCCGTCGTCGGAGACCCGAAGTACGGAGACGCAGCGTTTAATCGCATGGCGGCGAGAGAGCACGGGATAAAGCATCAGGTGCTCACGGCATGGAGATTAAAGTTCCCCGAAATTGAGGAACTAAAGGGGTTATCGGGTAAGGAGTTTAAGTGCGGGACACCGGAATTCGCGGAAAATCTGTTTAAGGGGATGATCGGAGAAAAGGTTTGATGCAGATGGTCACGGACATGAGGGGGAGTTGGGAGCGTTTATTGATAGATGGATAGATGGCTTTTCAGAAACAATAAAACGGGTCGATTTGTAAAAGGTCCGGAGATTTGATATAATAACAAGGATAGGGTTTTGACAGTAATAAAACAAAGGAGATACAGAACATGATTTTTTTGCAACACTACGGTAAGAAAAACAGTACAGGGAATCGCTTTATAAGGATGATCGCTGCATTGTTTGCAGTGGTTTTTGCGTTCACATCGCTCCCTTCGGCGGATGCCTTTGCCGATACGACGTCGAAGGTTATGAATCCCGGATACATTTTCAGAGATGAAAGACCGGAATCTACCGGAATTCCTGCGTATTATCATAAAGGTGCAAAGTATACGGAAAACAGAGAGTATCTGACCGGAACTCTGGGGAATGTATATATTTTAAATGAGGACGAAAAGAAGTTATATGATCAGGTCGTTCTTCTGCACATGTATCTCATTGATGCAAACAGAAATCAAAACAGCTTTTTGAGTCAGTTCAATTCGGCATTTCATAGCGGTGAGACCATCAGATTTGTAAGAGGTTTACCTGATTCATGCCAGTGTTTTCAAATTGAAAATTCACGGATGCCTGATGTATACAAGATTCCTGATAAGGAGATTAAGATTGAAAAACCCGGAACGGCAAGTGGTGGCGCAGTAGAGTACTATACAAAAAGTGAGCTGGATTCTCTTGGGAGTTCGTCTACCGTTCTTAGTGATGCTATAAGCGGTCAGTTTATTAATCTCGGAAGAGTAATGGAAGCACTTTTTGTTGATCTTCCGGATCTTTTCTGGTGGGATAAAACTCATGTGGCATGGAATTACAGTTATAGTGATGTAACTAACGGTGGAATCAAAATAGACGGGATTGTGGTATATCTCGCAAGCCAGCCTTGTGATCTGAATCCGGGATACTATACGAAGAATACAATCCCTCAGACAATGAATTCAATAAACGCTTTTGCTAACAGAGTTATCTCTGAAGTAGCATCGAAAGGTTTCTGGGAAACTGTTAAAGGCGGTGAAGAAGCTGTTGTGACAGAAGTACCCGGTGTATTGTCGGATTATGACAAGATGGTGGGTACAGCACTCATACTTGAAAAACTGATCAAGTATGATACCGCTTGCCTGGCTGCAGGAGGGGATGTTAACAGAGCAAAGCATTCTTCTCTCGGAATTGACTGTGTGGCACAGTATAGCGGATGGGGAACTCATCTCTATGATTCGTCAGATGTTCTCGAGGCAGTATGTGAAGGCTACGCTGAAATATATAAGTATATCTGTGACAGAACCCGTTTCTACAACGATGTAAAGATGGGAATTGAGATCGGTTACGTTGAAGGTAGTGACGGAAATGGTAATCCGGCATATGGAAGACATGAATGGAACATTGCAACAATAGGATATGATTCTTATGTGATCGATCTTACAAATGACGATTTCAATTGGTTACGCACTGATTTGGGTGTTAGTTCCGGAGATGAATATAAGTATAAGAAAGCCTTTTTGTTGAAGGGCAGAGCTACGGATCCATTTATTAGCCAACCGGAGTATGGGAAAGGATACCATTTATATTATGGCTTTGAGAGCAAGACTGATGGACAAAACCATGGAATAACTCCTTTTTATATCTTTGACGGAGCTACCGTTGGCAACTATTCACTACCTCTCGTTACCGAAGCAGTGGGCTACGATCCTTCGTATAACGGAGATTTTATAAAATGTCTTTCCGGGAAGTATTACCCGATATTGCAACTAAAGGACAGCAATAACTATTGGGATGACGATCCTTTGTTTGATAACACAAACGGCGTCCCTCAGATAATATATAAGGGTGGGGAGTCTCTAAACAGGGGACTTTATATTGGTATTCAGACCGGATATGGATCCACTTATGAAACGAGTTATGAATACGAACTGATTAAAGTGGATGAGTTTGCAGACGGAGTTAATCCGCCCAAGAACGGGACTGTTGTAAAAAGCGGAACCCTTACAGATGTTGGGTATTACCCCATGGATGTGAACTTTGGGGATCCTCACGATCTGGCTCCTGGAAACTATACAATTTACGTTGTTGCTAATACTTGGTCTGGCTACAGTTATCCATTGAAAGGACAGAGCTTTACTGTCCTTCCCGCAACACTGATTCCTTCTGTTGCGGTTAAGAACGGAAACGGCAAGGTTACTATCGCTTCGAGCGAGATCAACAATGATCTGAAGGATCGTTTTGAGATTAAGCTTGAAGGTGTTGCTTCAGGAGATACAGTGAGTGCAGAGATTACTAGTCTGACGCTCGCAAATATAGTTGACTCTACAACAACAACCGAAGGCTCGGCAGGTGTCAGCGCGACATTCAGCCTGACCGGTTCGGACGCTCAGAATTATGTGCTTGCAAGCAATTATACAACCAGCGTTACGCTCGCTAATGCCATAACTATTTCGAAAAAACAGCCGGCTAACAATCCCGAGCAGGGCGGAACCACAGAAGGTGGCGGAACCTCAGGTGGTGGAACTGTAGGAGGAGGCACCGTAGGCGGTGAAACCACAGGAGGTGAAACTGTAGGCGGTGAAACCACAGGAGGTGAAACTGTAGGCGGTGGAACTGTAGGAGGCGGAACCGTAGGCGGTGGAACCTCAGGAGGTGAAACTGTTGGAGGCGGAACCGTAGGAGGCGGAACCTCAGGCGGTGGAACTGTAGGAGGCGGAACCGTAGGAGGCGGAACCTCAGGCGGTGGAACTGTAGGAGGCGGATCTGTAGGAGGTGGAACCTCAGGCGGTGGAACTGTAGGAGGCGGATCTGTAGGAGGTGGAACCTCAGGAGGCGGAGCAGTCTCGGGTGGAGGCGGAGCCGTCTCAGGCGGAGGTGGAACAATCTCAGGCGGAGGTGGAGCAATCTCCGGAGGAGGAGCAACTTCAGGTGGCACCGACTCGACCAAGAAAGATGATAAAACTGCCGAGAAGAAAGACAATAAGGCAGCGGATGATAAAAAGGATGACAAGATAACAGACGACAAAAAGGAAAACGACGGAACTGTGGTGGTTGAAAACGAGGACGGCTCGGTCACTACCACGAGCATAAGCGTTAATAAGAAGGGTTCGGTGATCGTTGAGTCGGTTACCGAAAACACCGACGGCTCAACGGTCGAAACCAGGGTTAAAACAACAAAGTCGGGTAATGTTACCGAAACTACCACAGAGAAAGACGCGGACGGTAATGTCCTTTCGACGGTCGAGAGCACATATTCGGTTTCAAGCAAGGGAACGGTCAAGATGACCGCAATCGAGACTGATGAAAAAGAAGTTGAGATCCCTAAGACTGTGGAAGTTGCCGGAGAAGAGCGCACTGTAACACAGATAGCCAAGAATGCTCTTAAAAACAACAAGACCATGACAAGCGCCCGAATCGGTGAGAACATCACATCGATCGGAGCGGGAGCATTTAAGAACAACAAGAAGCTCAAGACCATCGAACTTACGGATTCCGTAAAGAAGGTTTATAAGAATGCATTCAAGGGAATCGCAAAGAATGCGGTCTTCAAGATCAAGGCTTCTTCGAAGAAGAAGTTCGATAAGATCGTAGCCCTTCTCAAAGCATCCGGTGTGAGTGATACCGTGACTTTTGAAATGGTAGAGTAAAAATGACCCGTAACCCCCGTCCCCATGGGACCATCGAGAGGAAACTGATATGCCTGCTTGGAATTCACGAGGCCTGAGAGGGTCGGCGTTTGAGGAGAGGATCAACCTGACAAACGAGAAGCTGCGTGACCGCGGCCTTGCACTTGTACAGAAGATACCTACTCCCATTACGCCCATCGAGATGGATAAAGAGCACGGCCACATAACGCTTGCCTACTTTGACAAGAAGAGTACCGTCGATTATGTGGGTGTTGTTCAGGGCGTGCCGGTGTGCTTCGATGCCAAGGAATCTGCAACCGATACTTTTGCCCTGAGTAACGTTCATGAGCATCAGGTTAAGTTCATGGAAGACTTTGAAAAGCAGGACGGAGTGGCATTCCTGCTCATCAACTTCACAGGCAGCGGGCGACTTTACTATATGCGCGCCAAGGAACTGAAGGTTTTCTGGGACAGAGCTCAAAACGGAGGCCGGAAGAGTGTGAGAGCGGACGAACTTGACGAAGGTTACTTCTTCGGGCAGGGTGACGGACTCGTGATACCTTATCTGGAGATGTTGCAGAAGGACCTCTCTGAGAGAGAATAAACAGAAAAAACAATAATAAGTCATAAAAAACAGAAACAGGGAGAAGACTATGAGAATTGAAAGATTAACAGAATATACACCGGAGATCGCAAATAATGTGCGTCAGCTTTTGATCCAGCTCTCACGCAGTAAGAAAGACCGTGGTGAGATCCCTCGTGAGTGGTTTGAAGAGATTATCAGTTCCCCCTATCATGATATGTTACTTGCCATTGATGATAATAATAGAATCGTCGGCATAGCCACACTTTCGATCATCATGGGACCTATTGTCAGGAAGAATGCCTACCTTGAAGATTTCGTTACCGACGAATCGGTTCGTGGTCAGGGGGTAGGTGGTAAATTGTGGGATGCAATGCTTGCCTGGGCTGCTGAGAAAGGCTGCAAGGAGCTCAATTTCACATCCGGAAAAGGCCGAGAAGAAGCGTGGAGATTCTACCAGAATAAAGGCTCTGAGATATACGACACCAATTTCTTTAAGAAGAACATTTAAGAATCCGGATGTTGATTTTTTGTTGATAATTGATGAAGAAGCCCCGAAAGCAACGTTTCGGGGCTTCAAAAATTTCAGCTTTTCAGCGAAGAATCTGATTATCTATCAGTCTTCTTTTCTAGCCTTCTTTGTAGCAACTACGCCGCCACCGATAAGGAGTGAGCCAAGGCCGTAGAATACAGCTGCCGAAAGAACGCCTGTCTTAGGAAGAGCACCTGACTTGCCGTATGACTGAAGAACGTTGCCGTCTTTGTCAAGCCACTCAGCACCGATGATAGTGAACTCGGGACCACCGTTGTTCTGGATGCAGATCTGAGCGTAAGAATCAGTTGTCTTGAAAAGTGTGCCTGTAGCGTTGCTGTATGTTGTAACGTAGTTGTCGCCTGCTGCGTCGAATGTAACATCAACAGGGCTCCAGCCTTCTGCTTCGCCGTTGTTTACAAATGCAACATTGCTGGGAGCTTCTGCACAGGATACAGTCACGCGAAGAGCGTAGATCTGATCAAGAGCGGGGCATGTTCCCTCGGGAACGCCTTCACCGCCGTTGAGAGCTGTGATCTTGTTGTTGTTCCACTGTGAATCGAAGTAGATCCATGTGCAATCCTTGGGAAGATTAACACCGTTGTCTGCCTGAGCGGAAACGCCTGCTGTAGCAACTACACAAAGAGCTGCTGCAAAGAGTACTGATAAAACTTTCTTTAACATAAAACACCCTCCTATGTTTTTTTGGGGATCATTCCCCTAATTTGGTAGATTAATTATACACCATAACTAATTACACGACAAGCAATTTTTAGCTAAACAACTGCTTGATTATTGCTATCATTTTAGTTGGGTGGTAAGTTGGGTATAAAAAACACTTGACGAAAAGATTGCGTTTCCTTTATAATACGTTTTAATTTACTACCTTGCTACTATAGTAGCAAGGTGACGCGTTAACACACTAAAGCACGGAGGAACATATGAAGGACAGACTTTTACACACACCCGAGGGTGTCAGAGATATATACGGCAGCGAGTGCGTGCTCAAGCATGGACTTGAGGAAAGGCTGCAGGGGCTGATGCGTCTTAACGGCTACGACATGATCGAGACTCCTGTTTTCGAGTACTTCGAAGTGTTTGGCGAAAAGCGCGGAACGGCTCGACCGAAGGATATGTACAGATTCTTCGACAGAGAGGGCAACACGCTTGTTCTCCGCCCCGACATGACTCCTTCCGTTGCGCGCTGTGCAGCCCGCTACTATAAGGACAGGAAGGACCCCGTGAGGATCGCTTACTGCGGCAGTACATTCATCAACAGCAGCGAGTACCAGGGCAAGCCCCGTCAGAGCACACAGCTCGGTGCTGAGCTTATCGGTGATTCGAGTGCTTTCGCGGATGCAGAGATGATCGCGCTCACTGTTGAGTGCCTGCTCGAGGCAGGACTCACACAGTTCCAGGTTGAGATCGGCGAGACAGCGTTCTTTGCTGCAGTTGCTGATGAGGCCGGGATCAAGGGCGAAGAGTACGACGAGCTCGTAAGGCTCATCACGGACAAGAACATCTTCGGTATCGAGGATTTGTTGAAACGCGAGGGTCTCGATGAGAAATACAGGAAGCTTTTCCTTGCGCTTCCTTCGCTTTTCGGTTCGTTTGAAAGACTTGAGGATTTCAAAAAGCTCACTGACAACAAGATCGCGACCGAAGCGATCGAGCGCCTTGAGAAGATCTACGAGATCATGAAAGTCTACGGTTATGACGACTACATCGGCTTCGACCTCGGAAAGCTCAGCAGCTACAGGTATTACACGGGTATTATCTTTAACGCCTATACCTACGGTCTCGGCGAAGCACTCATTGCCGGCGGACGATACGACAAGCTTGCGGGGCAGTTCGGTAACGACAGACCCGCAGTCGGCATGGCAGTTTATGTGGAGCGTATGATGGAAGCGCTTGTTAGAAACGGCTGCGTAAGGGGCGAACACGAGAAGACAAAGACGGCTGTCGTTGCTCCGGATGAAGCTTCCTACGCAAAAGCGTTAAAGAAAGTAAGAGAGCTCAGAAAAAACGGGAAGGCAGCGTTCATCCGCGTGGACGAGAAATGCTCAACAAATGATCTTGCTGAGGATACGGGAGCAATCATAATAGAGTAGTATATAAAGCAAATTGCGAAGCAATTCGCGAGTTTGACGGTTATGTCAGACAGACCGATCGCATGGTAAATGTCACTTGTAACAGTACGGAAAAATGTGGATCGGATCCTAAACAGATACTTTGGAGGTTATAAATGAGATACATCACAATAGCACTTGCGAAAGGACGTCTTGCCAAGCAGACGATGGAGATCCTCAAAAAGCTCGGCATCACATGCCCCGAGATGGAGGACAAGGACTCACGCAAGCTCATCTTCACAAACGAGGAGCTCGGATTTAAGTTCTTCCTTGCGAAGGCAAATGACGTGCCTACGTATGTTGAGTACGGTGCAGCCGACATCGGTATCGTCGGCAAGGACACGATAGATGAGGAAGGAAGGTCGCTCTACGAAGTGCTCGACCTCAACCTCGGAAAATGCAGGATGTGCGTTGCCGGCCCCGAGTCGGCGAGGGCACTTCTCGATTCGTCGCTCCCCTTAAGGGTTGCCACGAAGTATCCCAAGATCGCGAAAGATTACTTTTACAACGTACGACACCAGTCCGTGGAGATCATCAAGCTCAACGGTTCAATCGAACTCGCACCGATCGTTGGACTTGCGGAAGTCATCGTAGATATCGTTGAGACAGGCTCGACTTTGAGAGAAAACGGACTTGTAGTCCTTGAGGAGTTTATGCCGATCTCGGCACGCATGGTTGTCAACCGCGTGAGCCTCAAGATGGAGCAGGAGCGTATAGGAAAGCTGATTGAGGATATGAAGAAAGTCCTGCAGAATGCGTGAGCATCCCGAAAAATGATAAGGTTTCACAGGGAGACTTACACAGGAGATTGAAAGGAGACGTTTTATATGAAGATAGTTAAACTTGACGAATCATCAAAGAAGAACTTACTCAAAGAACTTATAAAGAGAAGCCCCGGCCAGTACCGCGAATACGAGGACAAGGTTGCGGCCATCGTCGGTGATGTGCGTGAGCGCGGTGACGAGGCTATATTCGAATACACAAAGAAGTTCGACGGGTTCAATCTTTCGCCCGAGAGAATCCTTGTGACACAGGCTGAGATCGATGACGCATATGTGAAAGCAGGCGAGAAGCTCGTCTCAGTCATCAGAAAAGCAGCAGCGAACATCCGTAATTTCCACGAGCGTCAGAAGCAGAACAGCTGGTTCGAGACTCCCGCTGACGGGATCTTCCTCGGACAGAAGGTTACGCCTCTTAAGCGCGCCGGCGTTTATGTGCCCGGAGGCAAGGCTGCTTATCCTTCGTCGGTTCTTATGAACGTTATACCCGCAAGAGTAGCCGGTGTTGACGAAGTCATCATGTGCACACCTCCCGGAAAAGACGGCGTGATCTACGATGGTACTCTCGTTGCAGCCAAGGAAGCCGGAGTTGACAAGATCTACAAGGTCGGCGGAGCACAGGCAGTTGCAGCCATGGCATTCGGAACTGAGAGCGTGCCGAGGGTAGACAAGATAACCGGACCCGGTAACATATACGTTGCGCTTGCAAAGAAAGCCGTTTACGGCAATGTCAGCATAGATTCGATCGCGGGCCCGAGCGAGATCCTCGTGCTTGCCGACGAGACCGCGAATGCGTCCTATGTTGCGGCAGACCTTCTTTCGCAGGCAGAGCATGACGAGCTCGCATGCGCGATCCTCATCACGACGAGCAGTAAGCTTGCCGAGGAGGTTAACAAAGAGACAGAGCGCATGACGAAGGAGATGCCGAGGGAGAAGATCATCAGCGCATCACTGAACTCATACGGTTATATACTTGTTGCCGACAACATGAAAGACGCTATCGATGCAGTTGACGAGATCGCACCCGAGCACCTTGAGATCCAGACAAAGGATCCTTACGGCGATATGGCGAAGGTAAGAAATGCCGGAGCAATCTTCCTCGGACCTTACTCGAGTGAGCCGCTCGGCGATTACTGGGCAGGACCCAACCACATCCTTCCCACCAACGGAACCGCAAGATTTTTCTCGGCAGTGAGTGTTGATGATTTCATTAAGAAGTCAAGTGTGATATCATATTCAAAGGAAGCGCTCGAGGCAGCACACGAAGATATCGAATTCTTCGCGAGGGCAGAAGGCCTTTACGCACATGCCGCATCAATTGCGGAGAGATTTAAGTGATCCGAGCGTGTAAAAACCTGCATTGCCATATCGGAAGGCATGATGGATGAGAAGCTGAAAATGTGCCGTATCCGAGGTATATCAGAGAGACAGATGAAAACTCAGAGGAGGATGAAATGGGCAGAAAAGCTACGGTAGAGAGGAATACAAACGAGACAAAGATCGTTGTGAGCGTTGATCTGGACGGAACAGGCGCATCGCAGATCTACACGGGCATCGGGTTCTTCGATCACATGCTCACGCTTTTTGCTAAGCACGCATGTATCGATCTGTCGGTAAAGACAGAGGGTGACCTGTTTGTTGACGGACATCACAGTGTTGAGGACACCGGGATCGTGATCGGCCAGGCCATTAAGAACGCACTCGGTGACAAGGCCGGCATCACGCGTTACGGCAACTTCCTCCTTCCCATGGATGAGACACTTGTTCTGTGCGCTGTAGACCTGTGCGGAAGACCTTACCTCGGGTTTGATCTCGCGTTCACGGCTCCCGTGATCGGCGGTCTTGATACGCAGCTTGTCCGCGAGTTCTTCTACGCACTTTCATACAGCATCGGAGCAAGCATACACTTAAGGCAAATGTCCGGTGTCAACGATCACCACATCAGCGAGGCTGCTTTCAAGGGCTTCGGAAGGGCACTCAGACAGGCGGTCAGCTACGACAGCCGCGAGAAGGGGATCCCTTCGACCAAGGGCGTGATCTGAATCTTGCAGTCACCTGATATGCATGTCTTTACAAAGAATTGGAACATGTTTTGGCAGGACATATGTCGGTGAAGTGTTACGATATGAAAATGGGAGCAGGGTATCAGAATTTTAAAGAGGATGTAAAAAATGAGAATTTACCCCGCAATAGACATTAGAAACGGAAAGGCCGTCAGGCTCAAGATGGGCAACTATGACGACATGACCGTTTACGGTGACGATCCCGTTAAGATCGCACTTGATTTTAAGGCACTCGGTGCTCAGTACATACACGTTGTTGATCTTGATGCGGCACGTGTCGGCGAGTCCGAGAATTCCAAAGTGATCGGAAGGATCGCAACCGAGACCGGCCTGCCCGTTCAGACAGGCGGCGGTATCAGAAGCCTTGAGAACATTGAGACCAAGCTGAATGCCGGAGTTGCCAGAGTTATCATCGGTACACGTGCTGTTCAGGAGCCTGAGTTCGTCGGCAAGGCGATCGAGCGCTTTGGTGCTGACAAGATCGTTGTCGGACTTGATGCGAAGAACGGAATGGCAGCGGTCCACGGCTGGGAAGTCGAAAGTGACAAGACCGTTATCGACCTTGCGGAGCAGTTCCGCGATATGGGCGTTCAGACCATCGTTTATACTGATATCTCGCGTGACGGAATGCTCAGCGGTCCCGACGTGATGACGACCGAGAAACTTGTGGACATCACGGGCCTTGATATCATCGCTTCGGGCGGTGTCGGGTCGTCCTTTGATCTTGAGAGGCTTGAAGAGATAGGAGTCGAGGGCGTTATTATAGGGAAAGCCTACTACGAGGGTAAAGTTGACCTTAAAAAAGAGATTCCCAAATATTTGTAAAACGATACTACCGGCTCTCCCTGCCACATGTATTGTTCCAAAAACGCTGACGCTTTAATTGTTTTTGGAACAACACATGGTCGCGGTCGAGCCTGTGAAAAAATGTACCAATAGCAGCAAAAGGGTGCCCGGTATTGTTAAATAGCAGGGTGCCTGGTATTGTTAAAAAGATGTTAGGAACGAAGTTCTTAACAGGTTTTTAACAGTACCTGGCTCCCGGAAAAAGAAAAAGAAACAGTACCTGGCTCACGTAAAAAGAAGGAATAAGGAGTAATAACATGCAGAAAAGACTGCTTGCATACATTAACGCGGAGAACGGCATTAAGGATAATCTTATTGAGACGGCTGCTCTCTACGAGAATCTTGGTATGGACGGCCTGTTCGTCTATAACCACAGCGAGAACGAGACTGAGAGAGAGGAGTTTTTGCTCCTCGTGAAGGATATGGCGAGAGTTGTCGATATCCCGATCATCATCGGAAGCCGTGTCGGCAGGTTCGAGGATGTTAAGAAGGCGTTCTATACAGGCGCCGTTGCTGTTTCGATATTGCTCGGCGATATCAAAGACACAGCACTTCTCAAGGAAAGTATCGACCGCTTCGGAGCCCCTAATATCTACGTCGAGGCAGACATGACACAGGGCAATCTTGCTCCGATCCTTGAGGCATATAAGAGTGGAATGATCACGCCCTCTTGTAACATAATCGCTAAACACACATCTCAGGATGACGGACTTAAGGCACTTGTTTCACAGTGCGCAGGCGACCTGATCATTCGTGACAGCCTTGTGCGTAACGATATCGAAACGCTTATATCCATCGAAAAGGTCAGCGCCGTTGCGACCAACTTCTATGAAAGCACGCTTCGTCCCGGTGAAGACGGGGCAGAGAAGCAGAGCAGCATCATGAAGATCAAGAGGCAGCTCGAACGCGACGGGATCGAGATCAATACGTTTAAGAGCGCCATCAGCTTTGATGACCTTAAGACTGTCGACGGACTTATCCCCTGTGTTACGCAGGACTACAGGACCGGTCAGGTGCTTATGGTCGCATACATGGACAAGGAAGCGTTCGAGAAGACTGTTGAGACCGGTATCATGACCTACCATTCGAGGAGCCGTAACGAGCTTTGGGTAAAGGGTCTCACATCGGGTCACTACCAGTACGTTAAGGAGATCAGTGCAGACTGCGACAAGGACACGCTCCTCGCAAAGGTGCGCCAGATCGGTGCAGCATGCCATACAGGCGAGTATTCATGCTTCTTCAATACGATCGTGCATCACGATTTCGACGAGAAGAATCCTTACGCAG
>JAEEGI010023333.1_pt1 | contig 12156 bp, 6 predicted proteins | sample 8958751 | NCBI WGS metagenome assembly JAEEGI01 (sample SAMN16246545, study PRJNA631951) | gut metagenome | biome: gut microbiome; feature: rumen; material: KS-attached | host: Bos | place: Iran: Karaj | collected 2018-10 | reverse complement strand
TAAGTGACTGATATACATTTAATTAAAAATGAATTCGCTGATATATAGAGCATTTGCAAAAATGGGGAAATTTCCAAAAATGTAATCCCCACGGGTTCACTATTATTGTTTGATATATTTGATTAACGCACTGAAAATCAATAATATATAAAATCATTAAGAGGGTGATTCTTAATTTTTGGCGACTTTTTGGTGAGTTATTTTTCCAAGAGATATTATCTGGCACCAGGATCGTCAATGTCGTTTATGCTAATCAAAGAACGATTTTTAGGTACTATGAGCTGCAAAAACCTTAATTAATCCCAAAAGCCACATGGCCTCCATGTCCTCGCTGGGGAGTTCAAAGTCAAAGATGTCCAGATTGCTTGCCATGCGCATCAATGTGCTTGTCAGTGCGATGGACACCTACAAGCGCCTGCTGCCGAAGTACCTGCACAAGAAACTGGTGGGATTCTGCTAACCTCTTGATCTGGGAGAGGCGGTGAGCCGCTCTTTTTTTATGCCCATAAACGGCCTCTGAGTGCGGTTATTAGACGGTCTGAGTGTCGGTGGTGTATGGTCGATAGACGTACTGGATGCCGCCTGCTATCTCTTGAGCCTTAACCAGCACGTTGCCATACCCGCATTCCCGGCGACGGTGAGTACCTCGAAGGCGATGTAAATGGTGGCAGTGAGGTCAACATCGCTGATGTCAATGACATTATCGATATGATCTTGAAGAATTAGTTGAACCTGTTCCGTGTTCCAATGCGTATTATATAATGCCAGTCTGATAGCGTGCAATTCGAATTGATGTTGATGTCAATAACGATTTTCCATAAGAATTTTTTGTGGTAAAGAAGGAAAACTGTAATTTTGCGATGTGATAATTTAGAAGCCATACCAAACCTTTGAATGATACCAATCAATCATGCATAGATTAAAATGAATCAAATACCAACCAATAATTAATGAAAAGATGAAAAAGGTTTTTTTAATGTTTTTCGTGGCAATGGCAGCAATGTTGCCAGCCAGCATGTCGGCCTACGACTTTAAGGAAGGCGGCTTATTCTATAATGTGAACGGCAATGAAGTTGCGGTGACCTTTGAGTTCGAAAATGTGGGCAGCTACAGTGGCGACGTTGTAATTCCCGAGACCGTAGTCCACAATGGTGTGGAGTATCCCGTTACGGCCATTGGTTATAAGGCTTTCTGCTTTTGCTATAATCTGACCAGCATCGAGATTCCCAATTCGATTGATAGCATTAGCTCTCACGCTTTCAATCGTTGCGAGAGATTGCAGAGTGTCGTTATTCCCAATTCTGTCGTCACCTTGTACCCATGCGCTTTCAACTCGTGTACTAGCCTGAAATCGGTAGTGATAGGTAATTCTGTTTCCGTTATTGAAGAGTATTGTTTCCAGTATTGCGAGCAGTTGACTGACGTGGTGATCGGTTCATCAGTGACATATCTGGCAAACAAGGCTTTCTATGATTGCCCATCGTTGAGGAAAGTAACATGTCTGGCACCCGTGCCTCCGATGATGGATGGCAGTTACAGTTTCTCTTACGATGCCTATGCCTATGCGACCTTGTGGGTCCCTGGAGCTTCCATGCAGGCATACAGGAATGACGAGAACTGGGGCCGTTTCCGCCATTATCTGAGCCTGACGCCCACCGAGCACCTCTCGCTTGACAAGACGTCGCTCACACTGCATGGCAACGAAAGCCAGCAATTGACAGCCACCGTTCTGCCAGCCGATGCCACCCAGGAATTGATGTGGACGTCCAGCGATGAGAGCGTGGCCACGGTAAGTCAGAGTGGCTTGGTCAGCGCCGTGGCATTCGGTCATGCCGTTATTACCGCAACAACGATCGACGGCACTGACTTGAGCGCTTCTTGCGATGTAACAGTTTTGCCAGTGCAACAAGCTGAGTCCATACAGTTGAATGTGACGACCGCGGGTTTAAATGAGGGCTCGACCCTGCAACTGACAGCGACTGTTCTGCCCGAGGAATGTGATATTAAAACCGTGATTTGGGCATCGGATAATCCGAGTGTCGCCACCGTTGACAGTAACGGCTTGGTAACAACACACAGCGTGGGCACCGCCACCATCACAGCCACAACCATCGATGGCAGTAATCTGAGCACTACTTGTACGGTGACTCTCCTGCCCGTGGGTGTCAAGGGTGATGTGAACAGTGATAGCAGCGTGGACATTATCGATGTGACGAAGCTAATCGACTACCTGTTGAGCGGTTCCTGGTCGCATTAATTCTCCCGCAAATCTATGACAAATCCCTCATGCCCGTCCTGAACTGCACCCCAAAAGTTGGACACAAAACTTTTGGGGTGCAGTTCAGTTCACCATGGTCAAAGGCAATCAATTGGGTATCAGTTGGTTGTCTTTTTTTGTTTTGTTGGGAATTACCCAACAATTGCCCAACAAATGCCCAACAAATGCCCAACAAATGCCTGAGTATTGTACTGCTGTCAGTTGTTTCTCTGCTTTTTGGAGGATTGGGTAGGGGTTGTTTTTGGGGAAAAAGTGACTTGTTTTGCACGGGATGCGATGTTTCTTTTAGGACAAAAAGTGTTTGATTTTGCTACAAATCCCATATTCTGCATGATGCAAGACCTTATAAAATGTTTGTTTTTAAGAAGAAATACTTACTTTTGCAACAGAAATGAGAATAATGCTTATGAAAAAATATCTTTTTCTGCTAATTGGTGTGTTGGCTGTAATCAGTTGCAGCGAGAACAAGAAGGTGGAACAGAAGGCTCCTACAAGAGTGGAAACGATCGTGGTGTCGCCTGGGATGATGGACAATGCGCAGACTTATGTGGGCATTGTTGAGGAGCGTGAGGCTACTGCGGTGAGTTTCACCAGCATGGGTGTGGTGAAGCGTATCCTGGTCAAGGAAGGCCAGGTGGTGAGACGTGGCCAGTTGTTGGCCGAAATGGATCCGACCACTTCGAGCAACACTGTGGAGGTGGCGCATGCATCGCTCAACCAGGCCAAGGACATGGTGAAACAGGCTGAAGCCACCTATAACCAGGCTAAGGATGCTTATGACCGCATGAAACTGCTGCATGACAATGGCTCGCTGCCAGAGGTGAAATGGATCGAGGCTGAGACGCGTCTCGCTCAGGCCACATCAGCCCTTAACACAGCCCGTTCAGGTGTGGCTTCGGCCGCCGCAACCGAGAAGATAGCCCGTAAGGGGCTTGCCGACACCCGTCTCTATGCCCCGGTCAGCGGCGTCATCGGCAAGCGGCAGGTGGTGGCAGGTGAGACAGCGCTGCCTTCACAGGCCGTGGTGAACATACTCGACATTTCAACCGTGAAGGTGAAGGTGGCGGTGCCCGAAACAGAGATTGGCAGCATCAATACCGGCACGCCGACCAGCATCAAGGTGGATGCCATCGGGCGCAGTTATCGGGGTGGCAGGATTGAGAAAGGCGTGCAGGCTGATGCCCTCACGCACACTTATGATATCCGCATCAATGTCGGGAACGGCGACTTTAAACTGTTGCCGGGCATGGTGGCAAACGTCCGTTTTAATTCAACCGGGGCCCAGGGTATCGGCAGCATGTCGATTCCCGTGACATCGGTGCAGAAGAAATCTGACGGCACGCTGTTCGTCTGGACGGTGGACAGTAACAATGCCGCCCACCGCACCAGGGTGACAATAGGGGAGACCCGGGGCAACTATGTGACGGTTGTCGATGGACTGGGCTCGGGCCAGCGCATCGTGACAGAGGGCTACCAGAAACTGAGTGAAGGAACAAAAGTAGTGTATTAGGTATGGGAAGCAGAATGAAATGGCTGAAGTGGCCATTGGAACATTACCCGATAACGTTGCTCATCATCGGCATCTTCTTTGTGCTGGGCATTTTTGGCATGTATGACATGCCCAAGGATGAGTTCCCCCATGCTATTATCCGTCAGGGAGTGGTCGTGGCAGTCTATCCTGGTGCGACGACCGAGGAGGTGGAACAGCAGGTGGCCCGTCCGCTGGAGCGCTATCTCTTTACCTATGGAGAGGTCAATCGTGTGAAGACCAGCACGACTTCACAGAATGGCATGTGCATCGTGATGGTTCGGCTCAACGATGACGTGAACAACAAGGATGAGGTGTGGAGCAAAATCAAGCATGGCCTGAACGGTTTCAAGTCACAGTTGCCCTCTGGCGTATTGGCCATTGTGGTGAACGATGACTTCGGCAACACCTCGGCACTGCTCATTGCCATCGAGAGCGACCAGCGCAGTTATCGTGAGTTGAAGGCATACAGTGACGAACTGAGCGACCGCCTGCGCAGGATACCGTCGGTGGCCAACGTGAAATTGTTTGGCGAGCAGAAGGAACAGATATCACTCTACGTGGACCGCCAGCGGCTGCAGGCTTATGGAATTGGGCAGCAAATGCTCTTCTCGCGTCTGCAGTCCCAGGGCATCACCACGATGAGCGGCGGTATCGATGACGACGATCAGCAGATCCCCATCCATGTTGAGGCACAAGATAACAGCGAGGAGGAAATTGCCAATCAGATTATCATTTCCGACCCAATAACGGGCAAGGTGGCCCGTGTGAGGGATGTGGCCCGTGTGGTCAGGGAATACGAGCCGATGTCGAGTCGCATCGAGCAGGACGGCCACCCCTGTGTGCTGTTGTCGATGGAGATGAATCCCGGCAACAATGTGGTGCAGTATGGTGGTGAGGTGGACAAGGTGCTCGACGATTTCCGTGCGAATGTACTTCCCGAGGATGTGAAGGTCACACGCATTGCCGACAAGCCAAAGGTGGTGCATAAAAGTATCTCAGACTTCCTCCGCGACCTGCTGATAGCGATGCTCGTCATCATCCTGGTGATGATGGTGCTCTTCCCGCTGCGTTCAGCCATCGTGGCATCCATTACCATTCCGTTGAGCACCTTCGTCTCGGTGGCCATCATGTATATGTTGGGCATCGAACTGAACATCGTGACGCTGGCAGCACTGATTGTGGTGCTGGGTATGGTGGTCGATAACTCCATTGTGGTGATAGACGGCTATCTGGAATATCTCGGAAAGGGGTACGAACCCAAGCGGGCGGCTATCGAGTCGGCGAGGCAGTATTTCATGCCCATGATGCTGGCCACCATTTGCATCTGTGCCATCTTCTATCCTTTCCTGATTACCATGAAGGGTATATTCCACGATTGTCTCAAGGATTTCCCCATCACTGTCACCATCAACCTGATGGTTTCGCTTTTGCTGGCTGTGACAGTGATACCTTTCCTGGAAGTCAGGCTAATCAAACCCGAAAACGTGAAAACCGATGGGAATGCCATCACCAAGTGGGTGCAGAGGACCTATGACCGTGTGCTCGACTTTACTTTCCAGAGGCCGTGGGTGACCATCTTTGGCGGCATCGCTGTCATCTTGTTGTCCACGATCATCATCTCGTCGCTGAAGATACGACTCTTCCCGTATGCCGACCGCGACCAGTTTGCCGTGGAAATTTTCCTGCCCGATGGCAAGGGGCTGGCCGAGACCACTGAATTGGCCGATTCGGTCCGTCATGTGCTGGCCAAGGACGAGCGCGTCAAGGGCATCACAAGTTTCATCGGTTGCTCCTCGCCACGTTTCATGGATGCCTACGCGCCGCAGATGGCAGGCAAGAACTATGCTCAATTGATTGTAAACACACAATCAGATAAGGCCACGCTCGACCTGCTGGCGCAGTATCAGCCACAGTTGGGAGAAGCCTTCCCCAATGCCTATGTGAAGTTCAAACGACTGGACTATCTGGAGGTCACCGAACTGGAGTATCGCTTCTATGGTGACAATCTCGATTCCCTCCATGTTGTGGCCGAGCGGCTGATGGAGCGCATGCGCCAGATGCCGGAGGTGGAGTGGGTGCATACCGATCACTTCCAGCCGCGGCCTATCATCAACGTTGAACTTGATCCTGTCACCTCGGCGCAGTTGGGCGTGACGCGCTCCACAGCACAGTTGGCGTTGAGCGCGACCTCGAGCGACCTCCGTGTGGGACAGCTATGGGAAGGCGATTATGAGTTGCCCATTGTCGTGAAAGACGATGCCGACATCACATTCTCGGATGTCGCTAACCTGGGTATTGCCTCGCCGATGTCGATCCTGTCGTCGGGGCTCAATCAAACCAACAGCACCGTTCCTCTTCGCCACATAGCGAGCGTGTCACCCAAGTGGAGCGAGAGTCGCATCATACACCGTGGCGGAGAGCGTTGCATCACGGTGACTGGGCATTTTGCTCAGGGCGTTTTTACGGCACCCGTCGAGAAGGAGATAGCCCGCATCATGCAGCAGGAGATTGAGATTCCTCAGGGCGTACGCTCAGAGGTGGGCGGCGAGATAGAGTACGGCGATGAGGCCTTGCCACAGATATTCGGTGGTATCGTCATAGCCTTGATTATCGTGTTCTTCTTCCTGCTGTTCAACTTCAAGAAGTTTGGCATCACGACGGTTTGCATGGTTGCCCTTGCGTTGATGATACCAGGCTCGCTGATTGGATTAGGACTGATGGACCGTTCTCTGGGACTCACCTCCATCTTCGGCCTTATCACGTTGATGGGAATGATCATGCGCAACGAGATCTTGATTTTCGAGCATGCTATCGATCTGATTAAGAAATATGTGGCTGAACACGGGGACTGGACTGTTGACCGCGAGGGTTATAACAACGCCGTGAAGCAGGCCGCCTATGAGGCCGGCAAGCGGCGCATGGTGCCCATCTTCCTCACGACAGCCACCACTGCCGTCGGTGTGGTGCCGATGATCATTGCGCAGAGTTCGTTCTGGATGCCTGTGGGAGTCACCATTTTTGCCGGTGGCATCGGCTCGCTCATCATGGTGGTGACCATGCTGCCCGTGATTTATTGGAAAGTAAGTCTAAAGTGATTTAATTTGCTGTTACATACACGAATATGATGATAAAAAAGATATTGGCTTTTGTGCTCTGCTCCCTGTGCTGTGGCTTTCTGCCAGCCCAGACCTACTCCCTGGAACAGCTGAAGGATTCTGCCCTGCACAACAACTTTGCCATCCATTCTGCACAATACGACATCGAGGCCGCCAGCCAGCAGCGCAAGGAGGCCTTTACCAAGTATTTCCCCAACATCAGCGGCACGGGATTGTGGTTCAATGCCAATAAAGCCATGGCACAGACCTCACTCAATCCCGCTGAGATGATTCCCCCCGAGTTGGGCGCCACACTGGCACAGATGTTTCCTCCCGAGGCTCTTGCTGCACTCGCTAATCCCATCAGCATCTCGATGATGAAAAATGGTGTCATCGCTGGCGTGCAGGCCGTGCAACCCGTTTTCGCCGGCGGCCAGATTGTCAATGGCAACAAGCTGGCCAAGGTGGGCGAAGATGTGAGCCGGCTGCAGATGCGGCTCTCGGAAAACGAGGTGGAGAAAACGGTCGAGCAGTATTTTTGGCAGTTGGCCTCCTTGCAGGAGAAGATGAAGACTGTCGAGGCGGTGGAAACGCTGCTCAACGACATCTGCAAAGACGTGGATGTAGCCGTCCGCGTGGGAGTGGCCATGCGTAACGACTTGCTGCAAGTGCAACTGCGGCAGAACGACATTGCCAGCCAGAAACTCAAGTTACGCAACGGCCTCGCCCTGGTGCGCATGTTGCTCTCGCAATACTGCGGCCTTCGCGACACGTCGTTTGTCATCTCCTATCAGACCGATGCCGTTCCCCCCATCAGTTCAAAGCAGGACCATCAGCAGGCCTTGTTGGGAACAACCGAATACCAGTTGTTGGGGAAACAGGTTGAAGCTGCTAATCTTCAGCACAAAATCGCTATCGGGCAGAACCTCCCGTCGGTGGCCGTGGGAGCAGGTTTGAATTATCATAACCTATTGGACAAGAATCACACCTTTGCGATGGTTTTTGCCACCGTCAGCGTGCCCATCTCGGACTGGTGGGGCGGCTCACACGCCATCAAGCGCAGGAAAGTTGAGCACCAGCAAGCACAGGAGCAACTCCAAGACAATGCCGAACTCTTGAAAATCAAGATGCAGAGTGCGTGGAACAGCGTGGAGGAGTCCTACCAGCAACTGCTGCTTGCCCAACTCAGCATCGAGCAGGCCGAGGAGAACCTGCGCCTGAACCGCGATTACTACAATGCCGGCATGACGAAGATGAGCGACCTCCTTGAAGCGCAGATGCTCTACCAGCAATCTTGCGACAAGCGGACCGATGCCTTTGCCGACTATCAGAACAAACTGCTCGATTACCGCCAGGCTACAGGCCAATAAAGAGCCTCCGTCCTTTATAAAACAAGAATGTAATTAAAGAATGGCAGTTTCACTCCACCTGAAATTGCCGTTTGCCTAATGCTGAGTGCAAATACAATTCTGGTGAGGTTATGCTAAGCCTAATTGCTTTTTCCTTATTTCTATCATCAACGAGTTTAAAAAGTCGGTGTCAAGATGCTCGCGGATGGTGGATTGTTCCATCAGCATGTTCATGCGCTCCTTCTCATGTTCGAGCATGGCGATGATTTCGTCATACTCGTACTTGTGGTTACGCACGTCCATCAGGAACTGGTGATCCCACGTACGGCGCAGCGTCAATCCCTTGCCCTCGGCAATTTCACATGCCATGTGAATCAACCTGAAGCAGTGCATCATATTCTTGGAGTCGTAGTTCTTCTCCAAGTCGGACTCGTAACGCGATGGATTGCGGTTTTTAACCCACTCTTGATACTCGGCATACTGCCGGCAATGCACCGAATACCCGTCCTTATTGTAATAGATAAAGCACATGGGGCGCTGATGCTTGTCTTCAATGGACGAAAGACGGATTTCATCGGCCTTGGCATCCGCTTTGATGACGCCACGATAGCCAATGGGGTGCATCGATGACAATCGGTCACGGGTCTCGTCCAAGTTGCCATCACCAAAGTATTCGTTGGCAAACGTGATGAATAACGCGTCGTCGCGCCACTCGGGATGGGCCTCGGTGTGGGCACCGAAATCATAATAAACACCGTAGATGTCGTGCATATTGGGCACGTTCACCAGGCCGCAATGCTCTTGGTGAAGCCCACGATTCTGCAACCAGTCTTTGAACCGTGTACTGCCTTGTCCCTTGAAAGTGTAGATAAAGTGGTATGGAGTCAATCGTTCGTGTACGGGGTTGACAATTTTCTTGTTTAATCCGCGGGCCTTCTCTATCTGTGACTTGGCATAGCCAAAGAAAGGATTGAAACACTGTTTGCTGATGAACTGGTCGCGGTTGTCAATCAGCAATTGCATGAGTGGCGCGGGTTTCACTAGCATTTTGTCTTCAGGTACGAACAGACTTTCAAGCACTGTCGGGTTGGACTTGAGCAACAATCTGATGAGTTCTCCGATTTCATACCAGGTGTTGTCGTGACGGCTATCACTCACCTGTCCTTCGTTGCCAAAGCATCCCAGCAGTTGATCGGCAGTGCAGATAAACACACCGCTCGTGTCCACATCCGAGGTCTCGGTATTGAGACCATACAAATGGCTGCCGCGTATGTATTCATACAGCAGCCTGCCGTCGTTTCTTATCTTGTCAAATTCGTTCATTGCGTTTCAACTCTGTTTAAATCTATATCCTTTCAGATGTTTGATGACCTCTTCCTTATCCCGCTTGGGGTTTACAAAGGCCAGTTTCATCATATATTCCTGGCATTCCTTTACTCTGGGGTCGGAACCAATGCCTTTTATCTCCATGATTTCATGGCCGGTGAGCCACAATTTGTATCCGAACATTGCGGTTCCTTCGGCAATCATTTCTTCAGTACGCTTTCTGATGAAGGGCACCTGGTCAGGAATACAACGGTCCTCAACATGAGCCATGTTGTCGGCATGGATAAGAGTCATCAGGTCATCAAATCGCTGTTCGGTTCCACAAATGTACTGCAGCTTCCTGATACTGCGATCGAGTTTGCTCTGCCTCATGTCTTCCCATGGCTTGGTCATCATGTGGTAACGGGTCATGAACGACACGTTGTCAATTGCCCGATTAGGGAATTTGAGCCGTGTCATGATGCCTTTTACCATAACAGCTCCCTCATGTTCATGATTGATAAAGTGAACGCTGCCATCCTCACTTTCTTCGCGGGTGCGCACTTTGCCGATGTCATGCAGTACAGCAGCAAGTCGCAGTTCCGGGTGATTGGTTACAGCCGAAATATTCTCCAACACTTTCATCGTGTGTTCCCACACAGTGCCGAAGTGATAATTGTTTTGTGACATATCGTAAGTTTCCTCCAGTTCCGGGATGACGTAGTGCATGGCGCCTGACTCTCGCAGCAACTTCATCGCCATGACCGGATGGGCGCATGAGAGCATCTTCTCGAACTCGTCACGGATGCGTTCCCGGGAGATGATGTCTAGCCGTTGCACGTTGCGCAACATGCCGGCCCAGGTGTCAGGTTCTATCGTCCACCCGTACCGTGAGGCAAACCGGATGCAGCGCAGGATGCGCAGCGGGTCGTCATCGTAGGTGAGGTCAGGATCAGTGGGCGTGCGGATGATGTGGTGCCTGATGTCATCGGTGCCATGGCTGGTGATATCGATAATCTCGCCAGTAGAGATATCACGGTACAGCGCATTAATCGTGAGGTCACGGCGCATGCAGTCCTCCTCAATCGAGCCGAATGCTGTGACTGGATTTCGGCTGCTATGGTCATTGTACTTCTCTTTGCGCGTCTGCACCGCCTCCAGTTCCTCGTCAGGAAAGTCCTTCAGCCTGAACATGGCGGTATGGTAGGTGGGATAAGTCACTACATGGCCTGAAGTGTGACCGTTACGTTCCAGCCACTCGGCCAGCTGGATTCCGCCATCGGGCAGCGTTACAGCCAGGTCGATATCCTTGATCTCAAGCCCCATAATGTCGTCACGGACGCAGCCGCCAACACTGAGCACGTGCCCTTCAAACTCTGTGCCCCGTATTAACTCCCTGAGACGTTCAGTTATTGATATGTACAATTCCTTCTTCATCTGGAAAGCGTCAAACATAAAAAAGAAAGCTCTCTGCAAAGTTACAATTCTAAATGCTCATTTGTCTTGTTTAGTCACATTTTTTTACAACGTCTATTTTATAAAAAGCGCCAAGCAGTATAATTGTTGATAGTACCGCTTGGCGCTGGATGGAACGACATTACTTGATGAACAAGTGTAATAACCGTTATGCGATTGGGTAAAGAAGATAGTCGAATATAGAGAATGGCTTCAAGGTCAAAGGCGTGGTCGAAGTCCAAGACCTACCCCCGTCTTACTAAGACAAAGGCTGAATAGTTAGCAGCGACAGGGGCAGACATGAAATGTATGATATCGATGTCTCCAATTGACATTCACAAATATTGTTTTATGATGGAGGACAAAAGTCCAGTTTCACTGCCATTCCCTATATTCATAAAGAGTAAAATAGGCAAACAGGTATGCCAGGTATTACTCACCTACCGTTGCGGCTGTTTTACTTCTCATGGCCCAGCGAGTTCAGATACTCGTAGGTCTCCTTCAACTCGTTGGGGACAACAATTTTCAAACGGCCGCTGCGTTCTCTTTCCTTGATTTTGTACTCATGGAGTGCTTCGCGCAAGGCTTTCATCTCAGCCTGAAAAGCAGCCAAGGCTTGATTGTATTCACCTTGTGCTTTTGCATTGCGCATGTTCACTTCGCTCTCAATGCTGTACTTGATTGCGTTGAGTTGCTGCTCATAGGAGCGCTGCGTCTCCTGCAATGCGTTGAACATCGCATCGACTTCGTCCAAGGGGACTGAAGGCGTGTAGGTGTAGATGACGCTATCCCTACCTGAACCCTCGACCTTGGAGGGACGGATGATTTTTTCAGCCAACTCGTTGCGAGCACGGGCGACGGCACCTGTTGCGTCGCTGGTGCTGTGGACGTACTTGCCAAATGCGGCAGCAAATGCCTCCAGACGCAGGTAGTTGTTGCGTTTCTTGACATCCATCTCGTCAAGGATGTCCTGAGCATTTACCATGTTGGGATAATCTGGCTCTTGGGGCAGTTCGATACCTTTGAGGTCGGCATATTCCTCAACATCAAGATTATTGAGTTCTCTGAGAAGCTTCTCCTTGGCCCTGATGCCTTCACGCATCCATGCGCAGAAACTATTCAGTTTGGCAATCTTTTCAATGA
>JAEEGI010023332.1_pt1 | contig 12156 bp, 3 predicted proteins | sample 8958751 | NCBI WGS metagenome assembly JAEEGI01 (sample SAMN16246545, study PRJNA631951) | gut metagenome | biome: gut microbiome; feature: rumen; material: KS-attached | host: Bos | place: Iran: Karaj | collected 2018-10 | reverse complement strand
CCTGGACGGCGAGGGTGTTCTTGGCGACGAGCAGCGTCTGCTGGAACGTGCTGCTTGCCGTAATGTAGGGGGCGTTCATCGCCGGGGAGGCCAGCGCCCTCGGATCGATGTTCACCGTCATGCCGGCGCCTTGGACGGCGGGGATCGCGTCCTTAAGGGCCTCCTGCGTCTCTTTGCTGGTTTCGCAGAGCACTTCCAACGAGTTGATCGAGCAGTTGAGCGCGGCCTTCGTCCCCGCGGCGACATAGTCGGCGATCGCGCCGGCCATGGTTGCCGCGTATTTGACTTCCTGGATCGGGGTCGTGATCTTGGCCGTGGTGTTGACCGAACCCTCGAAGTCCTCAAGCCTGCTCCTGCACGTCGCCATCTTGCTCTCGAAAGAGGCATAGGCGACGATGAACGTGGCGAGCGCCTCCTGTATCTTGCCCTGCGCCCGACGCTTGCCGGTTATGTTCGACGGCTTGAGGACGAATCCGTTCGCGCTCAGGGCGAACGTCAACGTGTTCGTCGATTGCGTCGCGCTCGATGGCACGAACGGAATGAACACGTTGACGAGGTCCGGCTTGGTCTTCATGGTGATCGTCATTGCCGCGGTGGACGATATGTTGCTGACGCCATAGAGAGTTGGATCCATCCATGCGTAGTGATAGATGTCCGGTCCGTCGTAGCCCTGGGGATACGAGCCGCCGGGACCGATGTCGCCCGCGTAGGGATAGCCGAAGTATTCGACAAGCCTGCTCTTGAACTCCTGCTCCGCCGATTCGAGCATGTTCTCCTGCGCGAACTGCGACTCCTGCAGCAGGCGCATGTGGTTTGCGTTCTCCTGGGCCTTCTCGAGCGCCTTGCGCGCGTTCGAGAGCGCCGTCCCGGCGCGCTCGCGGACCTGCTCGAAGTGCGTCTTGACGTCGTCGTCTCCACGCGGGTCGATGTCGAACGGGATCGCGCCCGTCGCGAGACCCGCCGGATTCAATCCGGCATCCATCTGGTCCACCTTCTTCTGAAGCTGGGGAACGATGCCGGCGAGCGAGGAGAGCTCCGCCACCGTGCTTCGGTCGATGCGCTTCAGCCCCTCGTCGCTGAAACCGACGCTCATGCCGCTTTCCCGAGCCGTGATCCATTCTCCGCCTTCGACGTTCCAGTAGACGTCGCCTTGGGCCGTATCGGCGATCACGTCCTGGCCATCGGCCTGCGAGATTGGACGCAGGTAGAGGGCAAGTCCGTCGGAAAGCGGGCTCACGTAGTCGCGCTTTGCGCGAAGGTCGCTGTTCGAGCGATACACGCCGTCCCAGAAGCGCACCTCGCCGATTTCGCCCGTGTAGTCGGCGCCGAGGACAATGGAATTCGCGGAGACGGTGCCGCCCAGGTTGACCGTCTCCTCGGCGACATTCGCGCCTGTCGCGTCGAATACGGTTATCGTAGCCGCGCCTCCGCTGCACCTGAGAGCGACAAGCGCCGTTGACCCCGCCCGCAGCTGCACGACATCCTTCTCGAACGCCGTGGCTTCGTCCAGCGCCAATTCCATGTCGACCTGTTCGTATTCGTACGGCACGTAGAGGCCCGTGGCCTCGTCGAGCTCGTTGGCGACGAACCAGCCGTCCGCGCTCCAGTCAGGAGGCTGCGGGATTACGCCGGCGGCGATGGCGGACATGGGGGCGAATCCCGCCGGGAACGACGTCGGGCTGCCGCCGCCAAAGAACACGCATTCGAAGATCGCCCCGTTGCTTTCGTTTGTCATCGCAATACTTGCGTAATCCTCGAAGTTCTCCGTCGTGTTGGTATAGGCATAGTAGTAGAGGGCGTTCGTCGAGACGATCGTCTTGCACGAACCGCTCGCGAATTCGAGCGTGTTGTCGCCGCGAAGCCCGATGCCGAACGCGTTCTGCCCGTCCATGGCCATGACGAGTATCGCGCCGTCGTCGACCTGCGACGCGCCGGGGTTGACCTGGAACTCCACGGTCCATGTGCCGTTGGCCTCAAGCCGCACGGACTTTTCGGAGTCGATGTCCGCGGAGATCAAAGACTCGCCGCCCGTGAAGGCATAGCGGTAGTAGCGCCCGGCGTCCGGCGCGGCATCGAGAAGCGAGGTGCCGACGGCCCAGTTGCAGAGCGCGCCGAAGCCGCCGCGCGACGCCCATTCGCCGTAGCCGAAGTTGCGTTCCTTGTTCGTGTCGATGTAGCCCGCGCTCGCGGAGCCGCCGTTGTCGCGATATGCCTTGCGCGCCGTGCGGTCCACGATCTCCAGGGCGGTCTTGGCGACGTTCTCCGCCGCCTTGGCGAACTGCGCCTCGTCGTAGTAGTCGACGTTCAGCACCGCGTCCGCGACGACCATCTCGCCCATCGCGGGCTCGCCCCACGAGAAGTACGGGTTCCTGAGCAGGCGATAGTATCCCGAGAGCGCCGAGAGGTAGTGGCCGTAGGCGTCGCCGTGGCCCTGCGGATACATCTGGGCCGCCTGCGAATAGTCGATCACGCCCTTGTTGTTGCCGCTGATGTCGTAGTTGACGGCGTACGCCACTTCGCCGGCGTTCATCCCGCGCGTGAAGTTCCACACCAGGCGGTTGTAGTACGGCGAGATGCGCACCGACGGAGCATTCTCGTTGGAGCGCCCGCGGAAGAGCGCGAGCTCCTCGTCGAGAAGCGTCGGCACCTGGTTGTCGAAGCAGAACAGGGAGGAGGACAGAGCGCCGTAGTCAAGCTCGAAGCCGGTCATCTCCACCGTGTCGAAGTTGGCGCCGAAGCCGATCGTCGGATTGAGGGCATCGGTGTACGCCTCGTCCCCGAGGAGGTTGTAGAGGTCGGCCAGCCGGGCAACGGCGAGCTGGAGCTGCTTGTTCGCGTCCGCATCGCTGATGCCGAGCTGGAGCGACATGGACTCGGCCTTGGAAAGGATGGTCTCGTAGAGCTGTATGAGGCCGACGCTCGTCAGGTTGTCCTGGTTGAGGGCCACGTCGCCCTCGTAGGGCGCGCCGGCCTGGCGGATCATCGTGACCGCGGTCTCGGCCTCGTTTTCCGCGAGGTCGCGCATGCGCTGCGCAAACGGCGTCACGTTGTTCAGCACGCGCTGCACCCACCCTTCGGCGAGCGCCGGCGGATCGGTCCACTCGGACCACTCGTAGCCCATCACCGGAAAGGCCGGAGAGCTGTCGGAGGCCGCGCGGTAGCGCATCGCGTAGTAGGTGTTGACCATGTCGGCGAGCGTGTCGCCCTGCTGGCCGATCACGAAACGCGTAAGGCCGTTGGTCGGCGCGAACTTCTGCGTGTATTCGTTGTCGAAGTCGGTGGGCACCACGCCGTCGGAGCGCGGGCGGCACTTGCGCCACTCGAAGACGTAGTCTTCCGGCGAGCCCGCGAACGCTTCCGCGTAGATGACAGAGAGCTGCTGCGAAAGGAGGTTGAGGGGATCCTCGCGCGTGACGACCCTGCCCGTGTAGTATTTGGGCACGACCCTGAAGAGGTGCATGTTGATCGGGTCGCCTGCCGCGACGCCCATCAGCCCGTTCGTCGCGTCGTTCTCGATGATCGTCACGTAGTTGGTGGCGCCCATCGTGAAGATCGCGTAGTGGTCGCGCGGCTGGTAGTCGATGACGTCCTCGGCGGCGGAGACGGCACGGTGCCGCGACGGCTCGATCCGCCTCTTCGCAAGCGCGTCGATGGCGGCGCGCCACGCGGCCTTGCCCGCTTCGCTCGCCGTCTTGTCCACGATCGTCTTGAGCGTTTCGCGTTCCGAGTCGGAAAGGACGTTCACGTGGAGGAGCGAAACGCCGCCCGGATTGTCCTCGCGCTCGCCTTCGAGCTTGAGGCAGTCCGTCACTTCCGCCGTCGTGTCGAGGTAGAAGCGCTTGGAGATGGACGGAGGCAGGCCGTCGAACGACCACTTCCCCTTCCGGAGCGTCGCGTTGCCGCCCGCCCCCTGCTTGATGCCGAGGTCGGCGACGGCCGCCGCAACCGTCGCGTAGGTCGAGACGGGGAATCCGGCGGACTGCGCCACCGTCGGGTCGAAGAGGACGGCCGTCGCGTCACGCTCCGCATCCGTCGCCGGCCACACGACGCCAACCGACTTCGCGTTCCAGACTTCCGGCAGGCCGGAAGACGCCGTTGTGAGCGTACGCCCGATTTCCATCTCCGGCACTTCCTCCGGCCATTCGACGGACCATCTCCAGGCGGCAGGCTTGGCAGTCAGCGCATTCCTGGCAGGCACCTTCCCGTCCAGGAGCGAAAGCCACGGCACGGATTCGCCCACGGCCGGCCAGCTTGACTCGGGAACCGACGGGAACGCGAAGCCGTCCTGCATCGGATAGTACATGTGGACCGTCAGCGCGCCGGCGGCCTTGGCCCAGAGCTGGCCCTTGCGGTCGCGGTGCGCGGGCGAGATCGCGCTGATCTCGTCCCAGTACGTCTCGGGACGCCACGGATTGTCGAAGAGGTCGAGCGGATGCGGTCCGGGGACGGCCTTGCCGGCCAGGCATTTGGCGGCGAGCGCGGCATACGTGCCGTTTGTCACGACCACATCGAACCACTGCATCCGCTTGCGGCCGTCCTTGACATATTCCACGAGCACGCCAGGCGCGGAGGAATCCGCCGTGTTCAGATCGCTGCGGAGCGCCCAGACGACGTAGCCGTCGCCGCTGTCCTGCACAAAGGCGTGCTCTTCGTTCGGGTTGTAGCCGTCCACCCCAGGCGTGTTCTGCACGTACACCTTCGGCGTCTTGCCGGAATCGGCGTCGATCGTCGCCGAATCGAGCGCGATCGGCCCGTTCGCGGAAGAGAGGCAGTTGTAGGCCACGTACGGGATGCCGATGATCTTCTCGGTGAACGTGCGGTAGTCGTTCCCCGTCACGGCAAGGTCTACCCCTTCCTTGAAGACGTAACAGCCGGAGAGGCCTTCGTCCTCGCTGCCATCGTGCGCATTGGCCATGGCGATGGAGAAGATCTCGTCTGGGCTCAGCTCCCTGTTCCAGAAAAGGAGTTCGCCGATTTCCACGCCCGAACGTCCGCGCGCGCCGTCCCACGCGCCAAGCCGCGCCGAGACGGAGGCGGCAAGGAAGCTGCCGAGCACGTCGGCCGTGCACGAGGCGACCGGGAACGAGTTGACGCAGAGGGTGGCCGTCGTGTTCGATATCGAGATGGCGACATGCCCCCACCCCCAGTCCGAGGCCGGCATCTCGGCCGTCATGATCCGCTCGCCGTCGAGGCTCACCACGAGGTTCGTGCCGCCGCCCTCCAGCCGCCAGTCGACGACAAGACTGGATGTGCCGGCCTTCATGGCAAGGATTGCCGCCTCGTCAGAAGTCGGCGGTTCGTCCTCGTTGCCGCGCATCCAGAACGCGACCGTCCCGCCGGCCTCGCCAAAGTACGTGCGCGTCGCCAGCTCGGCGTACGAGTCCGTGCCGGCGAGGTAGATGGCGTTGTCGTGCGAGTACCAGCTGTAGCCGGCGCTGCCTTTCTGCGAGGCGATCGCGATCTGCGGGCATTCGCCCTCTGCCGGCCAGCGGACGGAATACACCTGCGGAAGCGTCGGGATCGTGATCGGCTTGGGCATGCCCTCTTGCTGGATCGTCGTGTTCCACCAGACCTCGATGCTCGGATTCCCGCTCCCCGTTCCCCCTTCCTCCTTCCCGGTCATCGCGGTGACGGCGTAGACGACGCTGTCGTAGGTGTTCGTGTCGCCGTCGTTCGCGACGCCGGCCATGGCGTTTGTGGAGACGCCTTCAGCGCCTGTTTCGGCGCGCGGCGCCGAGTAGAGATTCGGGTTCCAGACGCGCGCGCTTGTCGCCTCGTAGATGTAGCCGGGGCTTTTTGCGTCGCAATGGGGTGAGAATCGAGATGACGTGCCGTCGACTGTTCCGCCCCTGAGCCGCAGTTCCTTGCCGACGGATATCTCCTCGGGGACGAGCGTGAAGTAGTCGGGATCGGTGCGCATCACGGAATGTATCGGGACGAACCAGACGTTGTCGTTGGCCGTGAGCATGAGAAGCGAATATCCCTTGGCCGTCGTAGCGAACGTTCCGTCGGACAGCGGCGCCCGGGCATGTCCGTCGGGATCCTGGTAGCCCATCAGCGTGGGCGTGTAGTCTTTCGGGACGTAGATGCTGCGCCCGTAGTCGCCCTTCTCCGTGCCGCGCACGAACACGGTGGCGTCCCCGGGCCAGTCGCACTCGTAGTGGTCCAGCTCGAACGGCCACTGGACCTCCATCTCGTCGGTCTCCATCCAGTAGACCTCGGCGTTCCAGCGGCAGTCCCTGGTGGGACGGAGCGGATAGACGTTGCCGTTCTTCGGCGAATACGAATGGTTGCCCTTGTGCTGGTAGAGATATTCGCCGCGGTCGTCGCTGGGCGAAACGACGGTCGGCCGCGCCCGGAGGCCGACCGTGTCGTATCCGCGCCCGTCCGGCTTGAGCGCCTTGCCGATTTCGCCGGAAAGGACGTTCACCACGGGGCGGCATACCTCCACGGCCTGCACGTGCAGCATGTGCTCGTACGTGCCGGTGTCGTAGTAGGCCATCACCACCTGACCCTGCAGCTGGCCGTACGCGTACAGCATCTTCGAGGAGCTGTCGACGACAAGCCCCGAAACGACGCGGTTGGAGATCACCTGCTCGATGCCGGCCGACGAGTTGGTGTGCACGCCGTACTTCGGCGTCAGCAGCTCGGCCGAGCCGAAGAACTTCACGAACTTGCCGGAAAGGTCGATGCCTGGCGCATTGTAGGGATGGTCGGTCCAGTAGATGCGCCTCGGCCTGCCCGAGCACGAGGCCGAGACGACGTACGTCATCGGCGTCTCGGCGCCGTCCTTCGCCACCCATGTGAGCGAGATCGTGCCGCCCTCCGTGACGAACACGCGCTGTCCGGCCGGATCGAACAGCAGCCCGCGGGGATTGTCCGCCACGAACCTGTCGTAGGTGGCGCTCCAGTCCACGTTCGCCGGCGGCTGGATGGCGTCGCCAAGATAGTATTCCGGCTTGGTGCGCTCAAGCGAGAAGCCCGCCTCGTTCGTCGCGAGCCGCACGCGGGGCTCGCCGGCCACGGTCGCGGCCGACTGGGCGGCAACGCCGTTCGTCGCCGGCGCGACCACGGTCATCGCCGAATAGGCGACGTTCGCGGAAAGCCATGCGTTCGCCTCCGCAAACGGCGTGTTGCGGATTTTCGCGACGCCTGGAACGCCCAGGGTGAAACCGGCGTCTGCCGCGCACAAGGCAAGCGGCAGGAGCGACGCCGCACTCAATGTCAAAAGCCCGTTCTTCATGGAAGCCCTTCCCCTCACTTCACCCGCATGATGTAGCACAGCGCATAGAACGGCGGACGGTTCTCGTGCGCCTTGCCGCCGCCCGCGTCGGTGGTGTCGTTGATCCGCTCGGCCCACGACCCCCAGTCCTTGGTTGCGTAGGTGATCACCTCGTGGCTATTGTTGTGGGCGAGCGCGTAGCCGCTCGAACGGCCCCAGAGCACGTGGCTGTGCTTGGGCATCTGCGCCATCGTGAGCGTGACGGTGTCCGCGCCGCCTCTGGCATCGACACGATAGTCGCCGCTGCCGCCGATGCCGACGACAAATCGGCCGCGCAGATCCGGCGTGCCTCCCGCGCCGTCGCAAAGACGCCAGTTGGGCGGGATGTCGGACACGGCGCCGTACCACGGGATTATGCCGCCGACGGGAATCGAGCCGCCTCCGGACATGGCGCCTCCCGTCTCGAGATCGCCGCCGACGGTCGCGCTTTTGAATGCCGTGGCGGAGCCTGCCGATATCCCGTCCGACGCGACGACGGCGTCCGCATGCACAGCCTCGGCGACATGCGCGCCTTCCGCCGCCGCGTCGCCGGCGACGGACATGTCGCCGCTCGCGTTCGCGGTGTCGGCGGCGCAGGTGGCAGCTGGCGAGGCGAGAAGCTTCTGGCGCGGCGATATCTCCGCCTCTCCGCCATCCACCGCAAGGCCGAAGTAGAGCGTCGTGCCCGCATTGTCAGCCAGCACGTCCGCCAGTCCCGTGCCCGCCACGCCCTCGATCTCCTCGCCCGCCACGTCGGAGATTTCCAGCGCGAAGAGGCCGTCGTCGTCCAGGGTCACGCGATGCCTGCGCCCCCAGTGAGGCGAACCGCCCGTCGCCTGCCCGTAGATCCTGAACGCGATCGTGTGCGACTTCTGCGCGAGCGCGTTCCCCTGCGCGTCGCGCAAGGTGCCCTGATAGGTGAACGCAAGGATGCCCCGGTTGGGATCCGGGATGTTGTCGTTCTGCGAAACCACGAACCTCGGGACGGCCTTCGTGACGCCGTCCTCTTCGACGGCCACCCAGTTGCCGCCAAGCGCGGCAACGAGCTCCGCCGCCGTCTTTCCGCGTCCGTCGAGCCCCTGCGCTTCGCCGTAAACGCGCGTGTACCAGGTGTTGGAGCAGTCGGCGGCGGACTTGAAGCCGTTCCTCACAAGCGTGAACGCGTCAGTTTCGGCGAGGCTGAGCTCCGAAGGAGCGAAGAGGGAGTTGCGCGTGCCGACAGTGGCGCTCTGACGCCATCCGACGAGACCGCCGCAGGAATTGGCGTTGGCCCCGACGATCGAACCGTCGAAAAGGCAGTCCACGACGACGATGATGGGATAGCTCGAGCGGGAGCAGCCAAGCAGTCCGCCGCTCGTGGCGTCGCCGTCCACCGTACACGCGATCGCAACCGACGAACGGCAACGTTCCAACATCACGAGGCCGTTGTCCAGCTGTTCCGCGACGCCGATGAGGCCAGCCGCGAACTTGCCGTCGGTTTCGATCGTTCCGGCCGTGCGCAGATCGTGGATGTGGCACCCGTCCGAAACGTACGCGAACGGCGCGGCGGGGTTGCCGGCACCGGCGTTCGTGACCTTGATGCCGACGGTCAGGGTCTTGCCGTTGCCGTCGAACTCTCCCCTGAAGCGGCGCGTCTCCGGGAAGCCGCAGCGCGGAGAACTTCCGGCCAGCGTCACGTCGCGCATCAAGACGGCGTTCAGCGTCGCTTCGCCGGCGTTTACCCGCGTCGCAAAGCTGTCCCAGTCGGCGGCGGACCGTATTTCCACCGTCTCCGCGGCCGCCACGAGGGTGAGAAGCGACAACAGCGCGATTGTCCTTGTCATTCCTGCCTCCTCTCTCTTCATTCCACTCTCATGATGAACGCAAGCGCATAATACGGCGGACGGTTCTCGTGCGCCTGGCTGCTGCCTGTTTCAGTTGTGTCGTTGATCTTCTCGGACATCGACCCCCATTCCTTGTTGTAGTAGGTGATCACCTCGTGGCTGTCGTTGTGCCTGCCGGCGTAGCCGCTAGACCTTCCGTACACCGTGTGGCTGTGCTTGGGCATCTGCTCCTGGGTGAGCGCAACCGTGTCCACGCCGCCCGTGTCACCGACCGCGTAGTTGTTGTCGCCTCCGATGCAGACCACAAAGCGCCCCCTGAGGTCTGGCGTGCCATTCGACCCGTCGCAGAGCTGCCATCCGCTCGGCGGCGTGGTGCCTCTCCACATGATGATTCCGCCGATCGGCACGGCTCCGGTCCCGTTGATCGAGCCGGAAACGACAAGATCGCCGTTCACCGTCATCTTCCCGGACGTCGTGAGCGTCGCCGCGCCGATGTTCCCCGACGCGCTGATCGACTTGGTCGTCAGCCCGTTCGTGACCGTCAGGGACTTGGCGGTCAGCAGCCCGGCCACCGTGAAGTTGCCGCTCGCCCGAGAGACGTCCGAGGCGAACGTGGCGTACGGCACGGCCAGCATCTTCTGCCGGGGCAATATCTCGCCGGAAGTCCCGCTGACCTTAAGCCCGATGTACAGCGTCGTCGTGGCGTTCCGCCTGAAGACCGTCTCCAGGCTGTCCCTGGGCATGCCGCCAATCGCGGAACCCGAGGCATCGGACACCTCTACGTTGAAAAGGCCGTTTGCGTCGAGCAGCACCGCGTACGACCGTCCCCAAAGCGGCGCTCCCCCTTCCGCCATGTCGTAGAGGCGTATCTCCACAGTCTGGTTGCCGGTCAGGGGTGCCGTGCCCTCCGCATTCATAAGCACTCCCTGGTATCCGAACGCCGCCGTCGCCGCGTTTGCCGGGAGGACCGTGCTTGCCGCGACCGCCGCCACGATTGCCATTGCTGCCATGACCTTCTTCATTTTCATCTTTCCTTTCCTGAAAACTTGTTTTCAATTCCTCATTCAAGCACGATTTCCGTCTTGGGAGAGACGCGCTTGATCGTCATCGGGCCGCTTACCGTCACGGCGCCCTCATGGCGAAGGCCGGTAAGCGTCCATGTGCACGTGCCGTGCACTTCGTCCGTCGGGTTCCACGACGCCTCGCCTCCGTCAAAGTCGAGCGAAAGCGCGACGACGCTCTTTACGGAAAACGTCTCAGGCTTCACGTCGTACTTGTAGTTCGCGAAGTCGTCGCCGCTTGGCGCGGCTGTCTTGAAGTCCCACTTCAGGCCGTCGTGCTGCGGGTGGTAGGGATGGCGCAGAAGGCTCGTCGCGCCATCGCCGGCCACGGTAAACTCGAACGTGGCCGTGCCGCGCGCGAGATTGCTTTCCTTCGCCGTGACGACCGGCGTCTCGGTGGGCAGGCAGACGGCGCTGATGCGCATGACCGTGCGGACGGTCGCCGGCGGCGTGGCCGTTCCCGCATAGAGAATGTAGTCCCAGTAGCCGTCATCGCCCACCGTCCCCGCCGCCACAACGCGCTGCAAGAGGCGAACGACGCCATTCTCGTCGATGTGCAGCGGCAGGCGCAGCTTCAGCGTGCTGCCGGCATCGCTCGCAGAACCGTCGCCAGGCCCCTTGACCTTGTCGAGGGCGACGTCGCCCACCCAGAGCCCGCCGGGCCACGCGCGCGCGGAAGCGGCGCCGCCGGAAGTCTCGCCCTGGATCGGCACGTCGACGCGCATCTTCGAGTATCCTTCCGTTTCCGTTATCCTCAGGATCAGTCCGAACGACTTGCCCGCCGGATAGCCGTTCATGGCCTTTCGGTCCAGACCGACCTGAAGGTTCCACGTCTCGCCGGCGGCAAGCGCCTTGGTGGCGACATGCGCATCTGTGCAGGCCGTCCACTGCGCGTTGGTGAGCGCCGCGCCTGCGTCGCGCACATGCAGCCATGTGTAGGCGAGCGTGATATCCTGCCTGTTCGCCGCATCGTCCACGAGATCGATCGAGACCGTTCGCGGCTTCGTGCCGTCGTTGCGGATCGTCAGGGTTCGCTTCACGTCGTCGCGGCCGTAGTCGAGTCCGCTCCTCGGCGAAACCCACAACACGCCCGACCAGTCGCTGACGATGTCCGACGGCATGATGAGGACGTCGCCGTCGGTAACCTTCGCGGACGTCATCTTGATCATGCGCGGCGCTTCGGCCTTGGATGTTCCGAAAATGCGGTAGAACGTACGATTGGAAAGATAGGCACCTCCAAAACCGTCCAAGTAGTCCGATGGAGCTGTCGTCACGCCCGCGCCCCGGGCGAGAGAAAAGCCCACGTAGTTGTAGACGTTGTTCGTGCCGCTCACGTGCCACTTGAGGCGCGGCGCGGCGGGAACGCCAACGAGCGTCGTCGCCACGGGACTAGCGTTCGTGCCAAAGTATAGAAGTACCGTGCCCGCCGGAAGGCGCTTGGCATCGCTCGCCTCGGGATATCCCCTCTTCCACGTCGCGAACGGCGGTGCCGTCATTCCTTGCGTCTCGCCCTCTGCCGCGAACTGCGCCGTCGAGAGGAACGCGCCAGGGTCGTAAAGGCCGACAGAATCCGTCGGCCATGATTCAAAAACGCTATCAAGCGTCCCCGTCGGCGAGACCTCGGCATACACCGCGTTCCAGCCAGGCTTGAGTGACAGATCCTGGGTGGAGAGCACCTCGCCCATCACACCCGTCGAGCAAATCGCGCAAAGCGCAACAGTCATCGCTTTTTTCATGACATACCTAGTTAGTCATTCTATTCAACTTCTTCTCATCAATCTTTCTGCGGCAAAAATCTTCTAAATTTTATCAAAACGGCCCATCGAGGGCAAGAACGCATCACAAAACACAGAAGAAATGTGAATTAAGAGAGGACGCATTTCGCAAATGCGCTCAATTTCGCAAATGCGCTCAATATGGTATAATTCTCTGCGTTTCCCGCCAAGGGGACTCACACGAACAACGTACCAACCATGCTGATCAAAACGACATCCTATGCCCGCGCCGGACT
>JAEEGI010023331.1_pt1 | contig 12157 bp, 12 predicted proteins | sample 8958751 | NCBI WGS metagenome assembly JAEEGI01 (sample SAMN16246545, study PRJNA631951) | gut metagenome | biome: gut microbiome; feature: rumen; material: KS-attached | host: Bos | place: Iran: Karaj | collected 2018-10 | reverse complement strand
AAAATCTATGGAAATTGCTATCAGATATTTTACGAAATCTAAAAAAGGCAACACGGAAAAACTTGCGAATGTTGTTTCAAAGGCTTTGAATATAGAAGCGCTCGATGTATCGAAAGATCTTGAAGAAAAGGCTGATAAACTTATCTTAATCAATGCAATGTATGCAGCCGACATCGACAAGGAAGTGAAGGAATTCCTTGAAAGAAACAAGGATAAAATCGGTGAGATATTCAACATGAACACTTCCGCATCGGGCTCGTCGACATGGAAAAATGTCAAGAAAACAGCTGATAAACTTTCAATCAGATTAAGTGACAAAGAGTTCCATTGCGCAGCATCATGGATCTTTATCAACAAAGGTCTGCCCACTGAGGCTGATTACAAACAGGCAGAGAAGTTCGTTTTAAGTATATAAAAGAAAAGAGGGTAAGAATATGAAGAAGGATACAATTATCATTTTATTACTTGCCGTTATTGCAGGCGGAATGCTTTATGCACACAGAAGAGTCATAAAAGCGTGGTTAAATAATGAGCCTATGCCCAAAGCTCCCGAATGGCATTTCTGGGTAAAAGAGAAAGCACGCAGAAAAAAGTAAATACAATAATCCATTATATAAACGAATAAAAGAATAAGAAGAGTAAATGAAAACTGCCGAAGAAAAGGCAAAAGAAATTGAATAAAAAAGGAAAATGTAATGGAAAAAAAGACTGTCATAGTTATCGGAACAGGTGCGGGCGGAGCAGTCGTGGCGAATGAATTACAGGGGAAATATGACGTCACAATCCTTGAAGCGGGTCCCGATTTTAAAAGCTTTTCGGGGTCGCTGCAAAAGCTTGCATCGTTAAGAGCAACAGGAATATATCGTGACATTGCACAGATTCATGCAGTTGTCCCGAATATGGTAATAGACAAAACCGAAGAAGTGAGCATTGTGCGCGGAATAGGCACAGGCGGTACAACTACATTGGCTACCGGAAATGCAGTGCGCTTCGATGATGATTTAAAAGCCCTCGGCATTAATCTTGATGCGGAGTTTGAGAAACTGTATTCAATGATTCCCATCACAACAAAGCATAAGAAAAAATGGAACGAACCCATGAACAAAATGTTTGAAACGTTTGAAGAAATGGGTTTAAATCCTCATGTTATGCCCAAAGCCCTTAAAGCCGAAGCCTGCATTAACTGCTCGCATTGTGCCATCGGTTGTCCTACAGGTGCTAAATGGGACGTAAGAGAACTGGTTGAAAACGCAGTCGAAAAAGGAGCAAAACTTATTACGGATTGTAAAGTAACCGACTTTGAAATAGAAGACGGAAAGGTAAAGTCCGTTCGTGCCAGGATAAAAAACAGGAATGTAAATTATAACGCGGATTTAATCTTTCTTTGCGCGGGAGGCCTCGGTACGCCGGTGATTCTTGAGAATTCGGGTATCAAATGCAAGGAATCACTCTTTGTGGATCCGCTTATCTGCGTGGCGGGAATTTCGCCGTCATTTAATCAGGATAAGCAGATGCTGATGCCTTTTTACAGCAGGCACGAAGGATTTATTCTTTCTCCGTATATCGACTATTTCAGTTTCTTTTTTGATAAAAAATGGAGAGTGCCCTCATCCGATTTAGCCTGCATAATGATTAAGCTTGCGGATGAAGAAAACGGATATCTTGAAGGCGAGAAAGTACATAAAGTTTTATCGGATAAGGACAAAGAAACCTTTGATAAAGCAACTGAACTCTGCCATGAAATATTAATCAATATGGGTATCCCCATGGAAAAACATCTTGTCGGCTTAACTGCCGCAGGTCATCCTGCGGGAATGCTTCCGCTGACCGAAAGTGAGAACGAAACGCTTCATTCACCTCTTTTACCCGAAAATCTTTATGTGGCGGATGCAACAATACTTCCTAAAACAATGGGATTTCCGCCCATGCTTACAATCATGGCACTTGCCATGAAAATAGCTCAGAAGTGTTAATATCCTCTTTTTATTTTGCCCAAAACACAGTAAGTACATTAAAAAGAGGCCTTAATCTGATTTAGAAATTTTTCGGCTATCGGAGTAAAGGTCTGATACTTGTTCCAAATAAGATACAGTTTAGTTATTTGTTTTGGTGAAAGCGGTCTGAATATCAGATCGCTTTCTTTTGAACAATCGATTAAATGTTCAAAGGTAAGAAGGAGTCCGAGTCCTTCCTTTGCAAACATTGAAGCATTGTAAGAAAGCCTGAATGAGCCTTCAAGGTGAAGCATCGGATGATGTTCGCCCGCCCATTCTTTAATCTCGTAATTCCAGCTTTGTTCTGAGCAGTAAAGCGGCTGATCGTATAGATCGGTAACTTTAATGCTCTTTTTCCTTGCAAGAGGATTGATGTTTAGCATAACAACACCCCATCGGTCGCAATCGGGGAAAGTAAGATACTCATATTTCTCGGTATTGGGCGGATCGCATATAACTGCAAAATCAAGCAATCCCTTATCGAGCTTTTCCGTTACCTGCTCTGTATCGCCGCTTGTAATGTGATATGTAAAAGAAGGATATTTATCTTTTAATTTCTTTATTTCGCGTGCAAGTAGTCTTATCTGATATGATTCGGCAAGTCCGAAATAAATATCTCCTCCGGTAATGTCATCAAGGGAAACAAATTCCTGCTCTATTTTATCTGCCATCGCAACCAAATCTTCTGCACGGTCTCTTAAAAGCATTCCTTCATCGGTAAGTTTTATTGAAAAGCTGTGTCTTGTGAAAAGTTTCTTCCCGAGTTCTTCTTCGAGCGACTTGAGTGCTTTGGAAAGAGTCGGCTGAGTAACGTGCATCATTTCGGCTGCATGTGACATATTTTCTTCTCTTGCAACAGCTAGAAAGTAGCGTAAGTTTTTAATCTCCATATTTAACCCCTCCGTTGAAGGCATAATTCATTTCTGATAAAAAGAATGTCCGGCAATTTCATAATATGATATTCCAAAACAGAATATCACGATATTCATTTTATTCATTAGCGCAATTCATGTCAATCCCGTATACTTGTTTTCAGAAGAGAAGAGTGAGCATTTACGAGGTGTTTTGAATGCTGTTAAAAGAAATGATAGAAGATCTTTCCTCTCTCGGATGTGAGTGTAAAGATGAAGACAAAGCGAAAAAATTATACGAAAGCGGTCAGATGGAAGATTTGATAAAGTGCTTGAAAAAATGCCGATGCACACTTATGGATGAAATGCATGAAAGCCAGCGAAAAGTCGACAAAATCGATTTGATTATAAGGAGTGCAGAGAAAGAATCAGTAAAAAATATCGGGAGCTGATAAAGATGATTGGACATGAAAATGTAATTGGGATTATTACTATGTCTTTGTTGGTTTTCATAATTGCTGCTTGTAATCCATCTTCGCAAGATATTTATGAAGAGTTGAGCAAAACGGAAATTACTGATAATAGTCCGGCAGTCGATGATTTGTCAAATGTTTTACGGGAATCAAATTATGAAAGCGAATACAACAATGGTGATGAATCAGAAAAAGAGAATACATATTCAACAATTGAAAGAAATGATTCTAATGAAGTTGTAAAGGATGCAAATATGATAATGACAATAGGCAATACAAAAGTTGATGTTTCATGGGAAGATAACGATTCGGTAAGAGAGTTAAGAGAACTTGCATCTTCGGGCATTACGATACAGATGTCAATGTACGGAGGCTTCGAGCAGGTTGGTTCAATCGGTCAAAACCTTACAAGAAATGATAAACAAACCACAACCGAACCCGGAGACATAGTTTTATATTCGGGAAATCAGCTGGTGGTGTTTTACGGCAGCAATTCATGGTCTTATACGAGACTAGGAAAGATAAATCTTTCGGATGGAGAATTGGAAAAATTACTTGGCAATGGAGATTTAACAATTACATTGAGCATGGAATAGGAGGAAGTATGGAAAAGAAAGTATTGGTTATTGAAACAAGTTTGAGAGCAAGGAGCAATTCGGATGCATTGGCAGAAGAGTTTGCCAGAGGAGCAAAGGATGCAGGAAACGAAGTTGAGATTGTATCTTTGAAGGGGAAGAAAATCGCATTTTGCACGGGTTGTTTCGGATGCTAGAGAGCAGGACATTGTGTAATCAAAGATGATGCAAACGAAATTACGGAAAAGATCCTTGAGGCAGAGGCAGTAGTTTGGTCCACACCCATATATTATTATGAGATGTGCGGACAGATGAAAACGATGATTGACAGAGCCAATTCGCTATATCCCAGAGATTATAAGTTCAGAGATGTATACCTTTTATCAGTGGCTGCAGAAGATGAAGATTATGTGGATGAAAAGGCAGCCGGCGGTGTTCAGGGCTGGGTAGATTGTTTTGAAAAAGCAGAATTCAAAGGAAAAGTATTCGCCGGCGGCGTGAATGAACAGGGAGAAATTAAAGGTCATAAAGCATTAAAAGAAGCATATGATATGGGCAAAAATGTTTAATTACAATCTGCAGATATAAAGTGTTGACATAAAAGAATGCAGGAAAGAATTAGGAAATAAAGAAAAGTACACGGAGGAAAACAAATGATACAAAAAGAAGAACTCACATTGGTAACAGAATGGGATAAGACATTTCCCAAAAGCGATAAGGTTGAACACAGTAAAGTGACATTCATAAATCGTTATGGAATTACCCTTGCGGCAGATATGTATGTACCGAAGAACGCGGAAGGCAAACTTCCTGCAATTGCGGTTTCAGGGCCTTTTGGTGCGGTTAAGGAACAGTGTTCGGGTCTTTATGCACAGAACATGGCAGAGAGAGGTTTTTTAACAATCGCATTTGATCCGTCTTTTACGGGCGAGAGCGGCGGAAATGTAAGATACATGGCATCACCCGACATCAATACGGAAGACTTTATGGCGGCTGTCGATTTCTTATCTCTTAACGATAATGTTGATCCCGAGCGTATCGGTATCATCGGTATCTGCGGATGGGGCGGAATGGCTGTCAATACTGCGGCTTTGGATACAAGGATCAAAGGTACGGTTGCTGTTACAATGTATGATATGACAAGAGTCAATGCTAACGGATATTTTGACAGTGAAGATTCCGAAGAAAGCCGTTATGAAAAAAAGAAAGCAATGTGCGCTCAAAGACTGGAAGATTTAAAGAACGGCGAGTACAAACTTGGCGGCGGAGTTGTGGATCCGCTTCCCGAAGATGCTCCTTTCTTCGTAAAAGATTATTATGATTATTACAAGACCGACAGAGGATATCACAAGCGTTCCCTTAATTCAAACGGCGGCTGGAACGTTATCGGATGCGAGTCGTTTGTTAATCAGCCGATATTGAAATACAGTAATGAGATAAGAAGCGCTATCCTGTTGATCCATGGCGAAAAAGCACACTCATGTTATTTTTCAAAAGATGCTTATGCCAACATGATAAAGGACAGCAAGTATGCAGACAATAAGGAACTTATGATCATTCCGGATGCTGTTCATACAGATCTGTATGATGGCGGAGACAAAAAGATCATTCCTTTCGAAAAGATTCAAAAGTTTTTTGAAGACAATCTGAAGTAAAATATTATGATTTCTGCTGTTTGCAGGTTCTGACAGTTTTTGTTGATTTTACATAACCGGAGTGATATCATTATTTAAGACAGAGAAACAAAGGCGTTTCGTCCGTAAGGATGAAGCGCCTTTTCTTTTTGCAGAGGTGACAAATGGTAACACTTAATGATTATTTGTATTCAGGAGATACGGTATTAAAGATATTAATAAGATATTCGGAAGACCTTAAAAACGATGCGATACTGTCGCATAATTCAATAAATCTTGCACACAGCAATTATCTCATGCAGATAATTGAATTATTGGAGCATACGGATTTTCTGACATCCCAGTCCAACAGGATTAAAGATTTTTATCTTTATATGACTAGTGAATATCCTTTTCTTGCATTTACTTTTAAGGGGAGAATCAAGTCATTGATCCGTGCCGAAGAAAAATTCAACAGATACATATTGGAATATATTCATGAATATTTCTTGAAAACCGGCAAGTATCCCACTGAAGCAGAGATAAAAAATAATCTTGGATATTTCAGGGATCTGATAGCATATCGTATTGTGATCTCTCTGCCTCAATGCCATGTGAACGACAGAGAAAACCGCGAAGAACAGGAATTAAAATATCTGTATAAGATTGCAAACGATCTTCCGACTTTTCTGGAAGAGAAGGGTTTTACTCCGCAACTATCCGAATACCGTAACGGAGAGGAGAATCCCTTGCTGAACGAATCAAATCAATTGTATTACAGAGATTATGTTTTTAATCCCAGACCGCAGGGTTACAGATCTTTACATATAACTTTTTACGATAATCTCACCAGATGCTATACAGAGGTTCAGCTCAGAACCAAGGATATGGACGATTTTGCCGAGATTGGAGATGCCAACCATTTCGGATATGAAAAAAGACAGGAAGAAAACAGCACGGGAAGGGATATCATTCCGCTTGGAGAATGCAAGTATTTTGATGAGGCATATGAGAGGCTTATTAAGCTTCAGGAACTTAATCTCTCCGAGATAGATGTCAATATGTTTAAGGCTTACAATAATCAGTTAATTAATGACGGATGCGGACTTTTCAGAGGCAGACAGATTTTACCTTTTGAACACTTGTCCCGATTCCAGAATGATCTTATAGGTTAGCGTGGAAAGATAAAAAAGAAGGAAGATTATGGAAAACAAACTTATGCAGGTTGCTGCGGCAACCCCACGATTAAAAATCGGTGATGTAAAATCCAATACAAAAGAAATAATCGGCATAATAAAAGAATGTGAAGACAGCGCTCTTTTAGTGTTTCCGGAACTTTCGGTAACCGGTTATACTTCGGCAGATCTTTTTCAAAGCGATCTGCTTTTAAAAGAATCTGAAAAGGCTTTGTCGGAAATTGCAAAAACAACAGAAGAAAAATATCTAACTGTAGTTGTGGGTATTCCTTTCAGGTATGACAACAGCATTTATAACTGTGCCGCAATTCTTTCTGACGGTAAGATAAAAGCTTTGATTCCGAAATCTTTCATACCGAATTATTCTGAATTTTACGAAGTAAGATGGTTTGTATCGGGCAGGGATATTAAAAACGAAACGGTAAAAATAGGAAGCGAAGATGTACCTTTCGGAGTCGATATTCTGGCAGAAGATGCGTCGACCGGAGCGGTACTCGGAGTCGAAATCTGCGAGGATCTTTGGGTCCCTGATAAGCCGAGTACTCACGCAGCTCTGGCAGGTGCAAACATACTGGCAAATCTTTCCGCATCTGATGAAATAATCGGCAAACAGGATTACAGACGTGAACTTGTAAAACAGCAGAGCGGGTCCTGTTACAGTGCTTATGTATATGTATCTTCGGGCACTGACGAAAGCAGTACGGATCTTGTTTTTTCGGGACATTCGATCATAGCGCAAAACGGAAGTATTCTCAGTGAAAGTATTTTCCCCGAATATCCTCACATCGAAAGGACAATAATAGATCTGCAGGCGATTATGCACAATCGAAGACATCAGAATACATTCGAAAATGAAAATAATATGAGATACAGAAGAGTTGAAGTCGATTTGAAAGCCATCGGAAGCAACAAATCAAACATAGGATCAACCGAATGCAGAAACGAAAAAAAGGCCGGAAGCAATGAAGTAAGCATTCTTGAGTTGGGTGATATTTTAAAACAATACGACTATCCGATAGCAAGAAATCCTTTTGTTCCCGGGGATGATGAATTAAGGAAAACGCGATGCGAAAAAATACTTCGAATTCAGGCTAACGGACTTGCTTCAAGAGTTCGTTCGACAGGTATAAAAAATCTTGTGATAGGAATTTCCGGAGGACTTGATTCGACCCTTGCTCTTTTGGTCTGTCATGAGGCGAAGAAACTGGTTAATGATATCCGTATTATTGCCTACACGATGCCTAACAGAGGAAATACAACCAAGACCACATTCGATAATGCAAGTCGATTGATGGAACTGCTTGCGGACGAATCTCACGAGATTTCCATTGAAGACGTAGCAAACTATCATCTCTCGCAACTTGGTCACAAGGAATCCTATCAAGGTGAGGGAGACATAACTTATGAAAACGCACAGGCGAGAATGCGTACCTACATCCTCATGGATGCCGCAAATATGAAAAACGGCCTGGTAGTTGGAACAGGCGATCTTTCGGAACTTGCACTCGGCTGGTGTACATACAACGGAGACCATATGTCAATGTATGCAGTTAATGCATCGATCCCCAAAACTCTTGTGCAGTATATCTGCAGAACATACGCATATACTTGCGGAAATGAGAAATTAAAAGATGTAATCTTATCCGTATGCGACACTCCGATTACTCCGGAACTGACTCCCAATAAAGATGGCGAGATAGCGCAAAAGACCGAAGAGAAGATTGGTAAATATGATTTAAACGATTTCTTCCTCTTTTACACATTAAGATACGGATTTGAGCCCGCGAGAAGCGTGGCGTATGCTATCAAAGCATATCCCGAAGTTGAAGTAAATGAACTTGTTACTGCCGCCGGGAATTTCTTCAAAAGGTTCTTTACGCAACAGTTTAAGAGAAGCTGTCTTCCTGATGGTCCTAAAGTCGGCTCGGTATCATTATCTCCGAGAGGCGATTGGCGAATGCCGTCTGATGCATCGGCAGCGCTCTGGTTAGAGGATTTGGAAAACATATAAAAAAGTATGATGTGAATGCAGCGACAGAAATGCTTATTTGGTTTAAACCCGATTATTTGGAGGTGTAAAATGGCAGCATTTGACAAAGTTAAAAGCGGAATACCGGAAATGGACGAGGCACTTGATTATATAAGGCTTGGAGATAATGTCGTATGGCGTGTGTCGTATTTAAGCGAGTTCCGCCTTTTCATGGAACCGTATGTCAGACAGGCAATAGAGGATAAAAGAAATATTATTTATTTCAGATTTGCAAGTCATGAACGTCTTATTGAACCATGTGAAGAGGTTAAAACCGTGCATGTACCGCTTTCGCACAGATTTGAAAATTTTACGGTGGACATTCATAACGTTATTGAGAAAGAAGGAAAAGATGCTTTTTATATTTTTGACTGTCTTTCCGAACTTCAGACTGCATGGGCTACAGACCTTATGATGGGTAATTTTTTCAGGGTTACGTGTCCGTTTCTTTTTATTCTTGATACTGTTGCGTTTTTCCCGATCATCAGGGGAAAACATTCCGTTCAGGCGATTAATAAAATACTTAATACGACACAGCTTTTCTTTGATGTTTATTCGGATAAAAAGAATATATACGTTCGTCCGGAAAAGGTATGGGAGAGAAACTCCGATACGATGTTTTTACCCCATACGTATAATCCCGAAAACGGCCATTTCAGACCTATCCTTGACGGTGTGATCTCAAGCCGTTTTTATCAGACTCTAGGTAATGCACAGCGTTCTGCCGAAGAACAGTACTCTGATTCATGGGACAGATTTTTTAACAGTGTTAAGATTATAAAAGATAACGGAATGGACATTTCCGAAGACTGTTCGAGAATGTGTAATATCATGATGACCCGTGATGAAAAAATGCGAAAAATGGTCAAGGAACATTTTACTCCCGAAGATTATTTTGCGGTCAGAGATCATATGGTCGGAACGGGAATGATCGGTGGAAAAGCCTGCGGCATGCTCCTGGCAAGAGCAATAATAAGAAACAAGGAAGAGGATATCAGTGAAGTTCTCGAGCCCCATGATTCTTTTTATGTAGGCTCGGATGTGTATTATACTTATATCGTTGACAACAATCTCTGGGATACAAGGATCAGGCAGAGAACCGAAGAAGGTTATTTTACACTTGCAAGCGAGTTTGCCGAGAAAATCATGGGCGGAGTTTTTTCCGATTCAATGCAAAGACAGTTTATAAGGATCATTGAGTACTACGGACAGGATCCTTACATCATTCGTTCAAGCAGTATTCTGGAGGATGGTTTCGGTAACGCATTCGCAGGAAAATATGAGTCTGTTTTTTGTGTCAACAGAGGAAGCATGGAGGAGAGGCTGGAAGAATTCGAACATGCGATTAAAGTCGTTTATGCAAGCTCCATGAGCCTCTCCGCACTTGATTATCGTAAAAGAAGAGGATTGGATAAAAGAGACGAACAGATGGCCCTTTTGATACAGCGTGTATCAGGTTCATATTACGGAGCCAATTATATGCCATGCGCCGCGGGAGTCGGATATTCATTCAGCCCCTACAGGGTTATGAAAAATTCCGATCCGAGTGCCGGAATGCTCCGCCTTGTCATGGGACTTGGAACATCGGCGGTAGACAGAACGGAAGGGTCGTATCCGAGAATCGTAAACCTTGATATGCCCGAGAAAACATCATATTCGTCATCGGCGGACAAGCATAAGTTTTCGCAGGGCAAGGCGGAAGTTATCAATATGTCCGAGAAGACTTTAAAACGTCTGTCTCTTGACGATCTGAAACCCGATATTCCGATGTATCTTGATAAGATTCTATTAGAGCATGATTACGAGGCTGAATCGAGACTTCGTGAAATGGGGCAGAATCGAAAGGTTCAGTTCATATCCTGTAAAGGTCTTGTTGAAAATAAAACCCTTATGGAACAGATGAAGAGAATGCTTCACTGTATCGAAGAAGAATATGAGTATCCGGTTGACACGGAGTTTACGATTAACATTTCTGAGAACGGCGAGTATTCGGTCGATCTTCTTCAGTGCAGACCGCTTCAGGTACTGAAAGGTGAATCGGGAACTGTCATTCCTCCTGATGTAAAGGAAGAGAGAATACTTCTTGAGAGCAGGGGCTCGTCAATGGGAATGTGCAAGACGACAAATCTTGATTATATCGTATACGTGGATCCCGTAAAATATTACAATATGCCCTACAAAGATAAAGACTTTGTCGCAAAACTTATCGGAAAGATCAACTGGCATTATCGTGATGAAAATAAGCATATGATGTTGATTGTTCCGGGACGTGTCGGAACCACTTCTCCGGAGCTTGGAGTACCCACAGCTTTTTCTGATATAAGCGCTTATGAGATAATATGCGAAACAGAAGAATCCAAGGCCGGATATAACCCGGAACTTTCTTACGGAAGTCACATTTTCCAGGATCTTGTTGAAGCAAGGATACTTTACACGGCAGTATTTCACAATGAAAAAACAATTCATTTTCATCCCGAAAAACTTGAAGTATTTTCTGATATGGTTTCGGATTTTACCGAGAATTCAGCACTTTTGGATATCGTTCATGTTTATGATTTAAGCAATACGAAGTGTGAGGTGTTTAACGACATAGCCAATGAACATCTTTTGATAACATGTTAGTATATTTCTGAGAGGGGATTGGATTCCGGACAGAAGACATAAAATACAGTAGAAAAAGAAAAATATCGTGATATTATAATCAGGTTGTGAAAACAAACCAATTTATTTAAAAGGAAGAATCTGATAATGAGAAAACATATTAAGGTATTTTTACCTATTTTGTTATTGGCTTTCGGAATGACGATATTTGCCTGCGGTCATTTCTCTCTTTCCGTGGAAATCCCTTCTTTCAAAATCACCGTATCCGTAATTGGGTGGATTGTCTTCAGGAACCATAGAGTGGGAGTAAGAAATAATAACTTATTAACATTAAGCCCACAAGTTCGGCAGAACCTGCGGGTTTTTTAATTTTTGACGGCAAAATGCCTGCAAAATTCCCACTTAATGTATAAAAAAATAAAATTAAAAAAATAAATAAGTGGGAAATGGCATAATAATGTTATATTATACAATTGGAGGAAAGAAGATGAAAGATAAATTTCCAAGTATATAATATCCATATGTCAAAGAAATTGTTAAGGTGCCCGGAAAACTAGAAAAGGCAATACGATTCTAGAATGATTTCAAATTATCACATCGTCGGCTATTTTATGATTATTGTGAAGGGATGAGCGTGGAAGGCAAGCCGTATAATCCTTGGGCTACATTTAACGAAAAAATAGGGAATAAGGTGAAGATTTTGACATAAGGGAGGCTTAATGAAAATACAGATAGTTGAAGACGATCTTTCGCTTTGCGAAGGGGTAGCGATTACGCTTAACGAAAACAATGAATTTTACAAAGAAAATACCAGACATGATGCCA